>Ga0070676_10001376_pt1 | contig 12257 bp, 12 predicted proteins | sample KBSM53metaG_FD_64667 | JGI IMG/M metagenome (GOLD analysis project Ga0070676, IMG submission 64667) | Miscanthus rhizosphere microbial communities from Kellogg Biological Station, Michigan, USA - KBS M5-3 metaG | ecosystem: Host-associated > Plants > Roots > Rhizosphere > Soil ...
CTGGTGCTGGCAGGACACCATCAAGGCCGTGTTTCTGGAGCGGGTCACCATCCTTGAGGAATATGACCGGGTGGTTCACTCGGCCCGCTTTGAGATGAAGCTGCCCTCGGTGGTGTCGCTCAAGACCTATATCAAGCCCGCGCGCCGCCCCGCCTTCACCCGGTTCAATGTCTTCCTGCGCGACCAGTTTGAGTGCCAGTATTGCGGCGATCCCAAGGACCTGACCTTCGATCATGTCATTCCGCGCAGCAAAGGCGGGCGCACGACCTGGGAAAATGTCGTCACCGCCTGCAGCCCCTGCAATCTCAACAAGGGCGGGCGCCTGCCCAACCAGGCCAAGATGCATCCGCGCATCCGGCCGCACCAGCCCACGGTGATTGAGTTGCGCGAGCATGGGCGGCGGTTTCCGCCGAATTATCTGCATGAGAGTTGGGCGGATTATCTCTACTGGGACTCGGAGTTGGAGCCGTAGACCTTTTTGTTATCGGTGCAGGCCAGCCGCTCGCTCAAGCTCGCGGCGTTCGGCGCTCAAATCGGTCCACTGGACCGATTTGCCCGGCTTTGCCGGTCGCGCCTCACCCTCGCGCCGGGCAGCTTTAAATCTTCTCTGATAATTTTATCGCGATGCGGCAGCCGGTTTTGATCGCTTCGGAAAGCAACCTGTAGCCTGGCGCTTGTTCGGCGCCGTGGGCCAAGGCGGTATCGCGATGCGCCGCTTCATCGGCACGGAAATCCTGCACCGTGGATGTCAGGGCGGGGTCCTGGTCCTTCAGCGCGGCGATCTGGGACGCGTAGTGCTCGTCGATCACTTCCTCCACCGCGGCGGTGCAGGCGAATGCGGCTTTCTCTCCCAGCGCCGCGGTAGCCGCGCCCAGCGCAAAGCCCGCGACGCGCCAGATCGGTTCCAGCGCGGTGGGACGCACCCGGCGCTCATTCACCAGCCGGTCGAAAGCCTTGAGATGGCGCTGTTCCTGCTCCGCCATATGCGCGATGGTTTCCACGCTGGCGGCGGCGTTCTTGCGGCGTTTCAACACCGCCAGCTGGCCTTCGTAAATGCGCACCGCGCCATACTCGCCGGCATGATCGACGCGGATCATGGATTCGATATCCGGAGGCGAGCCAGGTGACACTGGCCTTTGTTTACGCGGCATGGCTGCGCCTCAGCAGAAAAAACCCGGTTGCGGCCATCGCAAGCGAGATAGCCGCATTGTAAGCCGCCAGCGATAGGCCGAACAGGCTCCAGGTCACGGCATTGCAGCTGATTTCCGGCTCCGGCGCGCCGGAGCCCAACACATAGGGATGCGCCGCCGCGCAGGCGCTAGGCCCCGGCAATATGCCCATCTGCATGCCGGTCTGGTAAGCACCGATCAGCCCCGACGCCGCGACCAACAAAATCGTCATGACCGCGATCCCGCGCGCGCCTTGTTTCCAAGCGCCGGCCGCAATCAAGGCACAGGCGGCGATGGCCGCGAAAAAAATATTTTGCCACTGGCGGGTGATCACCAAAGCCAGCGCCGTCACCACGGCAATGACAATACCGGTGAGGATGCGGCTGTCCCACTTCCACACAGTCGTGCCGATGGCGGCAAGCAGAATCGCCGCGATATGCGGCCAGCGCTGCCAGTGACACATTTCGCACGGCCCCAGATGCGCGAGATACTGGAAGCCCAGCGCGCCCAGCAAGAGCGCCAAGCTGCCGGCGCCCATCAGTCTTGAAATTTGTTCATCACGAATCATGACGGGAATAATTCTTTGGGTGGCGCTCGATCCGCGCTACAGTTATCGCCGATCCGCGCTATCCAGGCAAATTGCTCACAGAGTCTCTTCCAGTGTCATTTAAAAATCTTCTGTTTCCAAAGCCGTCCGCGTCTTCCGTCCGCCATGAGCTGTTGAAGATCGACGGTCGTCTGCTGGAGGTGCGCGTCAGGCTCAACCCCCGCGCCAGGCGCATGATCGTCAAGGTCAATCCCGCCACTGGAGAAATCAGCGTCACCGCCCCCAGCCGCCGCGGGTTGGCGCATGCCTTGGATTTCGCCCGGGGTGAAAAAGACTGGATTGCCGGTCAGCTCGCCAAGGCGCCAGGACCGGTAGCCTTGATTCCGGGCAGCGTGATTCCCTTTCGCGGCAAGCCGCATGAAATTCGCAGTTCGGCCAGGGGGCCCGCCCCGGTCTGGCTGGAAGGCGGCGTGATCTGGGTCAGCGGCCAGGCCGCGCATGCGCCGCGCCGGGTACTGGACTTTCTCAAGGGTGAAGCGCGCAAGGCGGCGGAAATCCTGGCTTTGCGGCATGCGGAAAAATTGGGCGTGAAACCCTCGCGCATTACCGTGCGCGATACCGCCAGCCGCTGGGGCTCCTGTTCCTCGGCGCGGTCCTTGTCTTTTTCCTGGCGGCTGATTTTGGCGCCGGATTTTGTGCTGGACTATGTGGTGGCGCATGAAGTGGCGCATTTGCGGGAGATGAATCACAGCCCGCGCTTCTGGGCGCATGTGAAGGCCCTGGTCGCCGACAAGAATGCCGCGCAGAACTGGCTGCGCCTGAACGGGCGCGAGCTGCAACGATACACGGCGGCCAAAACGAATTAGGTCCCGCCGAACAGGCTGTTCAGCAGCCTTTGCAGCGTATCGGGTTCGGATTTCTGGTCTTCCGGCGTGGGCGCGGGATCGTCCGCGGTCACCGCGTCGGCGGAAGCAACCAGTGTGGTGCCGGACAATGGCCGCACCGGCAGGCCTTGCTCTGCCTCACGCATGAAAGCATGGAAGATGTGGGCCGGCACCGCGCCGCCGGTGGCCTTATGCATGGGCGCGTTGTTGTCATTGCCGATCCACACGCCGCAGACCAGGTCGGCGGTGAAACCGACAAACCAGGCATCGCGAAAATCCTGGGTGGTGCCGGTCTTGCCCGCTATGGGCCGCTCGTCCAGCCGCGCCGCCTTGCCGGTACCGGTCGCCGTCACCTCCAGCATCATGCGGGTCATTTGCATATTGTCTCGGACGCTCATCACCGCGCCGATGCCGGGCGGCTTGCGCTGGTAGAGAATCTTACCGGACCGGGTCTTGATCTTGAGGACGCCGAACGGAACCACGCCATTGCCGCCATTGGCGAAAGGCGCATAGGCGCCGGTCAATTCCAAGGGCGTGACGCCTGACGTGCCCAGCGCCAAGGACGAGACTTCCGCCAGCGGCGAGGCGATGCCCAGCCGCCGGGCTGTCGAGGCCACCGCTTTGGCGCCGACCTGGTCGGTCAATTGCGCCGCCACCGAATTGGAGGAGAGGGCAAAGGCCTGGATCAGCGGAATCTCGCCGCGGTAACGGCCTTCGAAATCCTGCGGCTTCCAGCCACGGATATTGACCGGCCCGTCATTCACGATTTCGTCCGGCGAATGGCCGGCCTCAAGCGCCGTCAAATAGACAAAGGGCTTGAAGGCGCTGCCCGGCTGGCGCACCGCGTCGGTGGCGCGATTGAATCCCGAGCCGCCATAGCGCCTGCCGCCCACCATGGCGCGGATGGCGCCGTCCGGCGTCATCGCCACCAGCGCGGCTTGGCCGGCATGGATTTGATCGCCTTCCTCCGCCAGCCCGCGCGCCACCGCCTGCTCGGCCAAGGCCTGGGTCTCCAGATCGAAGCTGGTCTCGACAATCACCGGCTCGCTGCTGGTGTCGACGAACTCACCCAGATGCGCCATCACCCAATCGGCAAACCAGCCCGAGCCCGGCGTGCCATGGGCGCGGATAATGCGCGGCCGCGTGGCTTGCGCCAAGGCGCGGGTACTCTCGTCAATGAAGCCGGCGTCCCGCATGGCGCGCAGCACCAACTGGGCGCGCTGAAGTCCGGCATCGCTGTCCGAAAGCGGATTGTAGCGGGCCGGGGCCTTAAGACTTCCGGCGATGATGGCGGACTCGGTCAGGCCCAGCTCGCTGGCATGTTTGCCGAAGAATTTTTGCGCGGCGGCCTCGATGCCGTACACGCCGGCGCCGAAATAGACGCGATTGAGATAAAGCGTGAGGATTTGGTTCTTGGAATAACGCCGCTCCAGATACAGCGCCAGCATGGCCTCCTGCATTTTGCGGTCGAAGGTGCGGCTGGGGCTGAGGAACAGGTTCTTGGCCAGCTGCTGGGTGATGGTCGAGCCGCCTTGCACGACGTGGCCGTTGAGCATGTTCTGGAATGCCGCCCGCGCCAATCCGATGGGATCGACGCCGAGATGGGAGCGAAAGCGGCGGTCCTCGATGGCGATAAAGGCATTGGGCACATAGTCGGGCAGGTCTTCCGTCCGCACCATCTGGCCTTGGGTCAGGCCGCGCCGCGCGATCAGGCGCCCGCGGTCATCGACAATGGTGATGTCCTGCGAGCGGCCCTTGACGATCAGGTTGCTGACGTCGGGCAGGTTGGAGAGGAAATGCGAAAAGAAAATCGCCCCGAAGATCACGCCCCAGGCGCCCAGCATCAGCAGGACATAGGGCCAGGTTGCGCGCGGCTTGCGCTGCGGCGGCGGTGCGGCGCGCCCGCCGCCTGGAGCTTTCCGCGGAATCGAGACGGCTTTGGCAGGCTTTCTTGCCATACAAATGTTCTAGGCCGGTGTGGTTAACGGTCGTTAAACAATTTCTTAATTTGGGAATCTGGCCGTTAACGAATCCGCCTCTAGGCAGACAACCGATAGCCGCCGCCTTCGGTGAGCAAAATTTGCGCCTTGGCGGGGTCCTGCTCGATTTTCTTGCGCAGCCGATAAATATGGGTTTCCAGCGTGTGGGTCGCAACCGCCGGGCTATAGCCCCACACTTCGTGCAGGAGAATGTCGCGCGGCACGGTTCCGGCGCTGGCGTGCAGGAACTTGAGAATATTGGTTTCCTTTTCCGTCAGCCGCACCTTGCGGCCGTCGGCCTGCAACAGCTTGGCGGAGGGATGGAAGGTGTAAGGCCCGATACGGACCGCGGCGTCGCTGTCAGGCGCGTGATGATTGTTGAGGGCATGCAGCCGCGCCAACAGCGCGGAAAAGCGGAAGGGCCGCGCCAGGGTTTCAAAAGCTGAAAGCCCCTCGCCTTCGATCAGCAGCAAAATGGGGCAGCCCAACCCTTGAACGCGCAAGCGTGCCGCCACCTGTTCCCCGTCCTGGAGGCCGAGAATGGCAAAGCTGACCGCTTCGCGAAGGCAGTCCTGCACGCCGTCGCCGTCTTTTGCCGCCGTCACCTCATAGCCTTCGCGTTCGAGCTGCTCGGCCAGACTGGCGCGCAGCACGTCGTCACTTTCGGCCAAGAGGATTCGAGCAGGCATGATCACGTTGCGGTTTGGGGTGGGATGAGACTAGCCCGTCCTGCGCACCGGCGGCAAATCTTGCCGGGTGGCTTTATCAGGCCATGGTGCAACCGCGGATGAATTTCCAGCAATAGCGCGAAAAATCCACCGCAATCCTGTGGCGCGAGCCTTGCTTCGCGTGGGGGATGAGCGTCTACAGCGCGCAATATCATGCCATGGTGACGTCTCCGGCCCCGGCCGGAGTCCGGTCTGCCCCAGTTTTGGCGCAATCTGATTCTCCCGCGCCGCCGGCCGAGCCTCATGAAAGTTTCTTTCATCACCTGTTGGACGTGGTCAATCCGCTGCAGCATCTCCCCGTGATCGGAACCATCTATCGCGCCATCACGGGTGAGCGCCTGGATGCGGTGGAAAAAATCGCGGGCGATACGCTCTATGGCGGATTGTGGGGTGCGGTCGCCTCGATTGCCGATGTGGCCTTTGAAGGCTTGACCGGCAAAAGCTTCGAGGACACCGCCTTGGCGCTGTTCAAAGGCAACAGTGCAACCAAGGTCGCCGGCGTGAAAGTCGCGGCCCCCACCATCGCGGCCAACATCTCCTTGCCGTCCGCCGAGCTACCGTCCTTACCGAATTCGGGCGTCCTTGCCGCCAATTCGCCTGCCGCGACTGGCTTTGATGTGATGGCGCTGACCAATGCCCTGTCCGCCAAGGGCGTGGACAGCGAAACAGCGGGTCGCGCTCTGTATGCCTATCGGCGTTCGATGGGATTGACCGCCCCCATCCCGGTTCTCGCCAGCGTCCACTGACGCTATACATCTCTCATGGACCTGATTGTCACCTCCGCGCCAAAGGGCGCGTGGCTGGATTGGGGCGCGGGCAAGAAACGCGCCGCGATCGGGCCGGGCGGCATTGCCGTGAAAGGCGGCGAGGGCGACGGCATCACGCCACGCGGGCGCTTTCCGGTGCGGGAGATTTTCTATCGCGCCGATCGTGTGCCGGCGCCGCGCACCGCCTTGCCGCTGCGCGCGCTTGCGCCGGATGACGGCTGGTGCGATGCGCCCGGCGATCCCAATTATAATCGGGCGGTGAAACTGCCTTATCCGGCCAGCGCCGAGCAGATGTGGCGTGAGGATCATCTTTACGACCTGGTGGCGGTGCTGGGATACAATGACGATCCGGTGGTGCCGGGCAAAGGCAGCGCCATTTTTCTGCATCTCGCCAAACCGGACTATGCGCCGACGCAAGGCTGTGTTGCCCTTGCCCATGACGATCTGCAGGCGGCGCTGGAACAGCTTCGGCCGGGGGAAGAAGTGGTAATCAAGTAGATTGTGTCCGCTGCCCTTCGCTTACGCTCAGGGCGTTCGGCACTCAAATTGGTCCACCGGACCGATTTGCCCCTTCGGGGACGTGCCTCACACCGAATATCGCGGTCCCCACTCGCACATGGGTCGCACCGAATTTCACCGCCAGTTCGAAGTCATCGCTCATGCCCATGCTCAAAACCGACAGGCCGTGATCGCGCGCCAGCTTGGCCAGGAACGCAAAATGCGGCGCGGCATCATCCGCGACCGGAGGGATACACATCAGCCCCTCCAGCGGCAATTCCAGCTTGCGCGCATGGGCGATGAGCGCGCCGGTTTCGCGCGGCATGACGCCCGCCTTTTGTGGCTCCTCCCCCGTATTGACCTGCAGGTAGAGGCGCGGACAGCGTCCGGACTTTTCGCGCTCGGCCGCCAAGGCATCGGCCAGCTTGATCCGGTCCAGGCCTTGGATCACCTCGAACAGCGCCACGGCATCCTTGACCTTGTTGGTCTGCAAAGGACCGACCAGATGCAATTCCAGGTCGGGATATTCGGCTTTCAATTGTGGATATTTGCCCTCGGCCTCCTGCACGCGGTTTTCGCCAAACCGGCGCTGGCCCGCCGCCAAGGCTTGGCGGATTGCCTCTTGCGCCACGGTCTTGCTGACCGCGACAAGATGGGTCTTCGCCGCCGGCTTGATGGCGGCCTTTCGCGCCGCTTCGATGCGGGCCAGAATGTCCGTCAGATTCTGTGAAATCGCCATGACCGCGAACCTATTCCAACACCAGCAACGCCTCAATCCGGACCTTCCAATGGTCATGATGACCGACGACCGCGCGGCGGATTGGGTGGCGGCCGCGCGCCGGTTGCCGCCCGGAAACCTTGTGGTGGTGCGTGCGCGCGATACGGCCAAGCGGCGGCGCTTGGCGGCAGCATTGAAGGGACTGGCGAGGCTTCTCATCGCCGACGATCCGGATTTGGCATCGGAAATAGGCGCGGCAGGCCTGCATCTGCCGGAAAAGCGCATGCGCGAGGCGGCGCATTGGCGCGCGCGGCATCCGGATTGGATCATCACCTCCTCCGCCCATTCGTTGCGGGCCTTGCTGGACGCGCGCCACCTGGATGCGGTGTTTGTCTCGCCGGTTTTTGCCACCGCAAGTCATGCGCGAGCGCGGCCTCTCACGCCGCTGCGCGCCGCTTTTATCGCCGCCCATGCGCCCGTACCGGCCTATGCTTTGGGCGGCGTTGATGGCCGCAATGCGGCGCTGCTGGCGCCGGCCTTCAGCGGTATCGCGGGAATTGGGTTATTCCTCTGAAGTATTCAGATGCAGATGCAGAAAGACTGCATCCATCTTGAGCTGCCGCGCGCCATTGAAAAATACCCCGGCACTGCGCGAATAGCTGAGACGCTGCCAACCGGAGCTGACACGAATACTGTCGCTCAGCCTGTAACCGAGTGAGGCTTCCAAGCCGTTCAGGCCGAGTCTCGGCAGATTCGACACGGCATCGGCGGTTCCGGTGCCATATTCCAATCCCACCATCCAGGGTCCACGCGTCACCGCCGTCGAAATGTGGCCCACCCGCGTGGTGCCCGCTTGCCAAGTCTGGTTGACGTCGAATCCATAGGCGTTGCTTTGGCGATAGGCCCCGCCCAGTGACAGGCTGGTTTCCTCGTCCAGCGGATAGTCGGCCTTTAGCCCGGTGCCCAAGTCGCTGGTGCCTTCTTGGCCGGGCCTTTTGTGTTCGGCGCGGCTTTCCGAGACCGCGCCATAGCCCGCAAGCGTCACCGGCCCCAACTCTTCTTCATAGCGCACAGCCGCTTCCCAAAATTCCACCTGGCGGCCCGGCACATGCGGCCCGGCATTCAAGAAAGGAAACTGCTTTCCTTCCGACGGCGTGAAAGACAAAGCGATCTGCGCGCCGAACAGCAAGGGGCTGGTATAGGCAATCTTGGCATAATTGCTGGACGCTCCGACCGGCGTGCGCAAGGCGAACATATTGGTCACGGCGCGATGGCTGTTGGGTTCGCGGAAAAATGTGGTGCGTGGGTCGTTGAGGCTGACACCGGGATCCACACGCGGTCCGCTCACGGCCAGGCCATAGCCGGCGCCGTCGGTGATGCCGATCTCGATCTTGCCCAGCCCGGTTTGGGCGCTGCCGGCCAGCCGCTCGATCGCATCTCCGTCATAGCGGCCGCGCGACAATGGATCGGCGGCGGTGAATGTGCCGTCCAAGGCCAGGGTGAGTCCGCTGTCAGTGCTGCGCTTGACTTGCGGCATCAGACGGAAGGCGCCGCTGGCCTGGACGCCGCTCCAGCCCGGCTGGTCGGGATCGAACAGGGCGCCGCTGGCCTCGGCCCCCAGGCGCAGTTCGGCTTGCCCGACCGCCCAGCTTGGGGGAACCAGGGCCTGATCCAGGGGCTGGGCCCAGGACTGGCCTTGCCCAGCCAGGCAAAGCGCGGAAACCAGGGCAATCTTACCGTCACGCAATCCGGGGGCCTCCCCAAGTACCTCTAAGTCCTTCCAGAATAAGCCAAACCCAGCGCCGGGACGCAAGCCATGCGCCGTTGCGCGCGGCGCCCCCCACCGCTATAAGCCGTTCCACGGCGTTAGCCCCGCCCGCTCCAAAAGGAAAAGTCGACCCGATGCGCGTTTTGCCCGCTTTGCTGTCTGCGTTGGTCTTGGCCGGCTGCGGTGCGCCCAATGACGGGGCGCGCGAAATGGATACCGGCACCAGCGCCATTTCCAGCGGCTCGAGCCGCGTCACCTTGGGGGTGAATTCCTTTCTCTGGCACGCCACCTTGGACACCCTGTCCTTCCTGCCGCTGACCTCCGCCGACCCCTTCGGCGGGGTGATCATCTCGGAATGGTATGTCGCTCCTTCCAGCCCCAATGAGCGGCTGAAAGTGACGGTCTACATCATGGACCGTGCCTTGCGCGCTGACGGCTTGAAGGTGGTTGTCTTCCGCCAGACCCGCAGCGCCGGCGGCTGGCAGGATTCGCAGCCCAGCCCGGACACCGCGCACAAGCTGGAAGATTCCATTCTGACCCGCGCTCGCGAACTCAGGCTCGCCTCGCTCGGCCAAGTCGGCTGAGGCCGCACCCATATGGCGCGTTACAACGCCAAGGAGGCGGAGCGGCTCTGGCAAGCGGTGTGGGAATCCCGCGCTTTGTTCGCCACGCCGGCGCACAGCGACAAGCCCAAATGTTATGTGCTGGAGATGTTCCCCTATCCGTCGGGGCGCATCCATATGGGGCATGTGCGCAACTACACCATGGGCGATGTCATCGCCCGCTTTCGCCGCGCCCAGGGCTATAACGTGCTGCATCCCATGGGCTGGGATGCTTTCGGCCTGCCGGCCGAGAATGCGGCGCGCGACAAGGGCGTGAGCCCGCGCGACTGGACTTACGAAAATATCGCCGCCATGCGTGAACAGCTCAAGATGATGGGCCTGTCGCTGGACTGGGCGCGCGAATTCGCCACCTGCGATGTGGAATACTACCATCAGCAGCAGAAACTGTTTCTGGATTTCTACAAAGCCGGGTTCGTCTATCGCAGCGAAGCCGATGTGAATTGGGATCCCGTCGACATGACGGTGCTGGCCAATGAGCAGGTGATCGACGGCCGCGGCTGGCGCTCCGGCGCCATCGTGGAACGGCGCAAGCTCAGCCAATGGTTCTTCAAGATCACCGAATTCGCCGAGGAATTGCTGGCCGGCCTGGACGGTTTGGACCGCTGGCCGGAAAAAGTCCGGCTGATGCAGAAGAACTGGATCGGCAAGAGCGAGGGCCTGCGCTTCCAGTTCCGCCTGTCCAATGGCGAGAAGCTGGACGTGTTCACCACTAGGCCGGACACGCTGTTCGGCGCCAGCTTTGTCGCCCTCTCGCCCGATCATCCCTTGGCCCAGGAATGGGCGCGCAAAGATCCCAAGCTCGAAGCCTTCATCGCCGAGTGCCGCAAGACCGGCACGGCGGAAGCCGAAATCGAAAAGGCCGAGAAGCTGGGCTATGACACCGGCGTCACAGCCGCCCATCCCTTTGACGAGAAATGGCAGCTCAAAGTGATGGTGGCGAATTTCGTGCTGATGGGCTACGGCACCGGCGCCATCTTCGGCTGCCCGGCGCATGACCAGCGCGACCTGGATTTCGCCCGCAAATATGCGCTGCGAGTGGTTCCGGTGGTGGTGCCGTCCGATGCCGACCCGGAAACATTCGAGGTCGGCAAAGAGGCCTATACCGGACCCGGCCGGATGGCCAATTCGCATTTCTTGAATGGCCTGACGGTCGAAGAGGCCAAATCCGAAGTAGCCCGGCGGCTGGAACAGGACGGAATCGGCGAGCGCACTGTCCATTACCGGCTGCGCGATTGGCTGGTGTCGCGGCAGCGGCCCTGGGGCTGCCCCATTCCCATGGTCCATTGCGAAAAATGCGGCGTGGTGCCGGTGCCGAAGGATCAACTCCCGGTCAAGCTGCCGGAAGCAATCAACTTCAACGTCAAGGGCAATCCCTTGGATGCCGACACGAGCTGGAAGAACACCGTCTGCCCAAGCTGCAAGGGTCATGCGGTGCGCGACACCGACACCTTGGACACCTTTGCCGATTCCTCCTGGTATTTTACCCGCTTCACCGATCCTGCCGCGGATACGCCGGTCAACAAGGCGGCGGCGGATTATTGGCTGGCGGTCGACCAATATATCGGCGGCATCGAGCATGCCATTCTGCATTTGCTCTATGCGCGCTATTTCACCCGCGCCATGTCCAAGCTGGGCATGGTCAAGGTGGCCGAGCCTTTTGCCGGCCTGTTCACCCAAGGCATGGTCTGTCACGAGACCTACAAGAACGCCGATGGCGATTGGGTCTCGCCCGATGAGATCGAAAAGCGCGACGGCAAGGCCTTCAAGCGCGATACGGGCCAAGAGGTCAAGATTGGCGCTTCGGAAAAGATGTCCAAATCCAAGAAGAATGTGATCGCGCCCGAGCCGATCATTGCCGAGTATGGCGCCGACACGATTCGTTGGTTCATGCTTTCGGATACCCCGCCCGAGCGCGACATCGAATGGACCGATGCCGGGGCGGAGGGCTGCTGGCGTTTTGTCCAGCGCGTCTGGCGCCTTTGCAGCGAAGCCCAGGACCTGTCGGCCCCAGGAACGCCAGCCATGGCGGATGACGAGCCGTCCAAATCCCTGCGCCAGGCCACGCATAAGGCTATCGCCGCCGTGACCGAGCATCTCGAGCATTTGCGCTTCAACAGCGCCGTCGCCCAGCTTTACACCCTGGCGAACGCCATTGGCGCCGCCGACAATGCCAACCCTTCGGCGCGGCGCGAGGCGCTGGAAGCCCTGGTTTTGCTGTCGGGGCCGATGATGCCGCATCTGGCGGAATCCTGCTGGCAGGCGCTGGGGCACACCAAACTGGTCGCCGAAACCTCCTGGCCCAAACATGACCCTGCCTTGACCGCTTCCGACAGCGTCACGATTGCCATTCAGGTCAACGGCAAGCGGCGGGGTGAGATCACGGTGGCCAAGAATGCCGAAAACCGGGATGTCGAGCATGCCGCGCTGGCCGACGACGGCGTTAAACGCGCCCTGGAAGGCAAGGCGCCGAAGAAAGTGATTGTGGTTCCCAATCGCATCGTGAACATCGTCGCATGACTTATTCGTTGCCCTCTCCGGTCTTCGCTGGCCCGAGGGCCAGCTACGACCACCTCCCC
>Ga0070676_10001386_pt1 | contig 12225 bp, 8 predicted proteins | sample KBSM53metaG_FD_64667 | JGI IMG/M metagenome (GOLD analysis project Ga0070676, IMG submission 64667) | Miscanthus rhizosphere microbial communities from Kellogg Biological Station, Michigan, USA - KBS M5-3 metaG | ecosystem: Host-associated > Plants > Roots > Rhizosphere > Soil ...
ATTCTGCGGAAGTATTCATGTCTCGGATAGGAAAGAAAGCTCCGTGAGTCGGTGATCATGCCTATAAACCGGCTGAGAAGTCCCATATTCGAGAGTGTGTTGAGCTGCCGCTCAATCCCCTCTTTCTGATCAAGGAACCACCAGGCCGATCCCCACTGAATCTTTCCTGCCACCGATCCGTCATTAAAGTTACCAATCATTGTGGCCATCACTTCATTGTCTGCCGGATTATTGTTATACAGGATCGTGCGTGCGAGGTGGTTTTTTTTGTCTAGTGTGTTAAGGAAAAAAGACAATCCCCTTGCCTGGGGGAAGTCGCCGATTGAATCCCAGCCGGTGTCAGGTCCCAGTTTGGCCAGCATTCTCTCGTTATTGTTCCTGAGGGCACCGAGATGGAATTGCTGCACCCAGTTTCTTTCGTGGTTCCATTCCGCCAGGTGAAGGAGGATGGCGGATTGAAATTTTTCTTTCTCCTGTTTTTCGGGTCGCTGGCCATTTCGGACTTTTTCAAATATTCCCTGAAGTTCCTTATCTGTCCAGTCACAAACATATATTTGTTCCAGGCCATGATCTGAAACCCGGCATCCGGCATCATGAAAAACGTCATGACGTTTTTTTAAAGCATCTAACAGCGATGCATAACTGCTAACGGGTACGGCTGCCTGTTTCCCGAGTTTTTCTGTCCAGGAATTGAAAGAGTCCGGATTTTCGAGGTTCATGGCACGGTCAGGACGAAACGAAGGCCAGACCCGGAATGAAAGTTCCTGCTGTTGAATCCGGCGGTGGTCATCCAGAGACTCCGCGGGGTCGTCGGTTGTGCCGATCAGTTCCACGTTCATGGATTTTAGTAAACCGTGCACGCGAAAGTCGGGCGTCTGCAATTTTCCGTTGGCATGCAGATAGATTTCGTCTGCCGTTTCAGGGTTCAGGATCTTTTCGATGCCGAAGTATCGCTGCAATTCCAGGTGTGTCCAGTGATAAAGTGGATTGCGGATGGTAAAGGGTACGGTTTCAGCCCATTTCAGAAATTTTTGCCGGTCGTTTTTCTTACCTGTGATAAATTCTTCGGGAATTCCCTGCGCCCGCATGGCCCTCCATTTGTAATGATCCCCCCGCAGCCAGATATCCGTGAGGTTTTCAAACTGGTGGTTTTCTGCTATCTCCTTCGGTGGCAGGTGGCAGTGATAGTCAATAATCGGAAGTCCGGCGGCGTAATCGTGGTAAAGTTGTCTGGCAGTTTCGTTGTGAAGCAGAAATTGGGCGTCGAGGAATTTTTTCATGTTAGTGATTAAAGGGAAACCCCGCGTTTCCAGGGAATAAAATCGTCCTGGTTTAACTGTACGGCTTTGGGAATCAGTTCACCGCTGGCAGCGCGTATACAAAATGAAAGAATTTCTTCGCCCATCTCCCCAATGGTTTTTTTCCCTTCTATGATGGGTCCTGTGTCTATGTCAATAATGTCGGGCATTCGCCGGGCAAGCGCTGTATTGGTTGATATTTTTATCGTTGGACAAACCGGGTTGCCGGTGGGTGTTCCCAATCCGGTCGTAAACAAGATCAGCGTGGCCCCGGAAGCAGCCTGTCCGGTCGTTGCTTCGACGTCATTGCCCGGAGTGCATACCAGGTTCAATCCTTTGTTTATGGCAGGTTCCGTATAATCCAGTGTATCGGATACAGGAGCACTGCCTCCTTTTTTTGCGGCACCTGCTGATTTCATGGCATCGGTGATCAGACCGTCGCGGATATTTCCGGGTGAAGGATTCATATCGAATCCGGAGCCTGATCTTTTTGCGGCGCCTTCGTAGTCCTTCATGAGGCGAATGAATTTTCTCGCCACTTCTTCATTTACCGCACGATCCACCAGTTCCTGCTCCACGCCACAGAGTTCCGGGAATTCTGCGAGCAGAACCTTCCCTCCCAGTGCCACGAGAAGGTCAGCACAATATCCGACAGCCGGGTTGGCCGTAATACCGCTGAATCCATCGCTTCCACCACATTTAACACCGATCGTAAGTTTGTCCAGTGGAGCAGGTTTTCTTTCCAGCCGGTTGATTTCCACCAGGCCCTCGAAGGTCTTTCGGATGGCCTCCTGTATCAGTTGCTCTTCACTCTGCGACTGTTGCTGTTCAAAAACAAAAAGAGGTTTGTCCATTCCGGGATATGCTTCACGGATATCTTCCACCAGGTCGGCGCTCTGCAGGTGCTGACAGCCGAGGCTCAGGATGGTAATCCCGCCTACATTCGGATGACCGGCATAAGCAGTAAGCAGCTTGCCAAGGACCGCCGAGTCCTGCCTGATGCCCCCGCATCCGCCATCGTGATTCAGAAAACGGATGCCGTCGACATTTGGGAAAATCCTTGATGGAATGGCATCCCGGGTTAGCAGGCCGGGTCCTGCCTCGCTCAGCGGACGGCCTTCCCGGCTGGCGCGGATGAGTTCACGGGTAAAGGATTTATATTTTTCTGTTACTGAATAGCCGAGTTCGTTTTGAAGAACCTCCCTGATAACATCGAGGTTCCTGTTTTCACAAAAAACGGTTGGTATAAACAGCCAGTAGTTTGCGGTGCCTACCCTGCCGTCGCTGCGGTGATACCCATAAAAAACCTGGTTACGGAACCGGGAAATATCGGGAGGATTCCAGCTGTATTGCACGGCACGGTAGTCATAGTCCCGCGCAGCGTGTATAAGGTTTTCGGTGCTTACCCGGCTTCCTGCCTTTACTGCAACCGACGTCCTCCCTACAAGAACCCCATACATGATGATTTCGGTATCCTTCGGGAAATCCTTCATGTAAAATTTATGTTTGGCCGGAACGGGGTCTGTTAACGAATAGCTGTGCCCGTTATATTCGACGGTACGGCCCGCCGGCAGGTTCTGCAGGGCTACCAGGATATTGTCGGCAGGATGTATCTGTAGTATGACGTTCATTGACGGCTGGTAACTTTCAAATGTACGGCAGCCCGGGTCAATGGAGATCAAAGGCGGGCAAAGACGGCCAAAGTTTTAAAAACTATATTTGCAGGAGCGTATTTTCATATAACTGCTGATGGGTTACCGGCTATACAGACTAAAAATTTGAATTATGCAAAACATCAGGATTGCCACCGCCCAGTTTGAAAATAAATCCGGCGATAAAGCGTACAACCTGTCTGTAATTGATACACTCTCTGCTAAAGCGGCCGCTGAAGGAGCTGAAGCCATTGCTTTTCATGAATGCTCCATCACGGGTTACAGTTTCGCCAGAAAGCTTTCCCTTGAACAAATGCTCGAAATTTCGGAGGAAATTCCAGAGGGTGAAAGTATCCGCGCACTGAAAAAGATCGCTGCAAGGAATCGTATTGCCATTCTCGCGGGTCTCTTCGAAAAGGACCGGATGGGCAATATTTACAAGGCCTATGTCTGTGTGGACTGGACGGGCCTGATTGCCAAGCACCGAAAGCTTCATCCTTTCATCAACCCGCATATCAGACCGGGCGAAGCCTATACCGTGTTTGAACTCAGGGGTTGGAAATGTGGCATTCTGATCTGTTATGACAACAATATCATCGAAAATGTCCGTGCGACCCGTTTGCTGGGTGCTGACGTAATTTTTATGCCCCATGTGACGATGTGCACACCTTCTACCAGACCCGGTGCAGGGTTTGTAGACCCGGCCCTCTGGGAAAACCGGGAAGAGGATCCAACCTCGCTTAGGATGGAATTCGACGGGCTGAAAGGGAGGGCCTGGCTGATGAAATGGCTTCCGGCCCGCGCTTATGACAATGCGGTGTATGTGGTCTTTTCCAATCCTGTCGGCATGGACGACGACCAGTTGAAAAATGGCTGTTCAATGATCCTTGATCCGTACGGTGATATATTGGAAGAATGCAGACGGCTTGGTGACGACTATGTGGTATCGACCCTGACAGCAGACAAGTTAACGCTGGCAGGTGGTTACCGGTATATAAAGGCCAGAAGGCCCGATCTGTACGGGGAGATCATCGGTCAGCCACATGATCCCCGTCAGCAGGTTTCCTGGATGGAACCTGCTGGTGAGACGGACCTGCATTCAGGATAATTGCTTTCGTTATTTGATCAGGAAAGCTTAATTTTGCAACCCGGCTAAAAGGCCCGGGGCGTAGCGTAGCCCGGTCATCGCGCCTGGTTTGGGACCAGGAGGTCGCAAGTTCGAATCTTGCCGCCCCGACAATAAAAATACAATCCTTCGCGGAAGCGAAGGATTTGTTGTTTTAGACAAGGCATCCCGGGCTTGCCCGGGCAAGCCGGAGTTAAAACAACAATATCCCCGAAAGGGGATTGTATTTTTGTTGAATACCCCTCACCAGATCTTTCGAAGAAAAATCTTGCCGCCCCGACAATAAAATACAATCCTTCGCGGAAGCGAAGGATTTGTTGTTTTAGAAAAGGCATCTAAAATCGACCTCCTCGTTAAACACCGCATACACACAACGCCGGTAGTAATCCGGCGCCTCATTTCAACATGCCCCGCTGACCTAAAATTACCTGCATTTGAATTAAACGTACAAGTACACTGTCCTGCGGTCTGGTAGTTTTGCAGGCTTAATCAGGTAAGCCACTACTATGTTGGATTCGATAAGCCACAAGTGAAACAGACCTGATATGATTCCAGCAAACAGTATTTTATGTTCAAGCATTTTTCATCCGGTTTTTTTCGCAGGTGTACCCTGCCTGTTCTTTTATTCTTTTCTTATTTCCCCGGCATCGCACAAAATTCGTCGCTCAGTGGAATTGTCCGCGATGTGGATGGCAAAGCGGTTGCCGGGGCCGGCGTTCAGCTGCTCCATTCACCGGATTCGACTGTCCTGAATGAAATGATAACTGACACAGGAGGCAGGTACATATTCAACCACCTTGGAAAAGGATTCTATCTGATTTCAGTAACCCACGCGGGCCTCAAAAAAACATATTCGGAAAAAGTGGAAATACTTTCAGATGGCGGACAGCAGGAATTGGGTGTGCTGGTACTTAAAATGGCAGAGACCAAACTGAAAGATATAACCGTCGTGGCCAGAAAGGCCCTCTATGAGCAAAAAACAGACCGGCTGGTCATCAATGTTAAAGGAAGCATCTCGGACGCTGCCGGAACAGCGCTGGACGTTTTGCAGAAATCACCGGGTGTAACCGTAGACAGGCAGGCCAACAGCATTGCCGTGAATGGCAAAACTGGTATTTCGGTTATGATCAATGGCAAAATGACCTATATGCCCAACGACGCCCTGATTCAGTTTCTTGCAGGCATTCCGGCAGGCAATATCGAACGGATAGAACTGATTGCGGCTCCATCGGCTAAATATGATGCGTCCGGCAATGGTGGCTTAATCAATATTGTACTGATCAGCAATCCTGACACAGGATTCAACGGCTCATGGTTTCTTACCGCTGGCTACGGACTCCGGGAATCAGCCGCGGCAGGACTTAATTTCAATTATCGCACGGCACGATTAAATCTTTCGGGAAATTATTCATTTACCCATGATCATGTCATACAGACGAGTACCGCTTTCACACAATACAGCCGGAGCGGGCACCTGACCACCAACCAGTCTTTTTCAAACCGGGACGCGATAACGCAGGTTCAGAATTTCCGGATCGGCCTGGACTACCAGATGAACACCAACACCACTATCAGTATGCTGGCCGGGGGATACAACAGCGTCTGGTCGATGGTAGCGGAAAACGGTGCGACCGTCAGCCGGAAAAATATCCCGGATTCGGTCATCCTGAGTACTGACAATCCCGAAATAAATCACTGGCAAAACCTGATGGCCAACCTCAGCATACAACACAATTTTAAACGCGGAAAGGCACTCTATCTGGATGCCAGCTATATTTTTTATCACGATAATAATCCCAATACCTATTCAACGGATTATTATGCCGGCGACGGCCGGTTCCTGCAGCACGAAGATGCAGTGGGGGGAAAAATCACACCTATTCATTTCCAGGTATTTTCCGCCGACTTCACTTCTCCCCTTTCGCCAAAAATTTCAATGGAAGCGGGTGGAAAAATATCCCTCTCCAGTTTCGACAATGAAGTAAGTGTGGCGAAACTGACTGCCGGCCGGTGGCTTCAGGATTCAGGTCTGTCTGCCAACTACCACCTGGTGGAAAATATAGGCGCACTATATGCTTTATTTACAATGAAAGCTGGCAGCCAGACGACTATTACGGCCGGCCTGCGCTATGAGTATACCTTTTCGAACATGGGTAACACACAAAAAAACAACCTGCTGTACAGGTACTATGGTGACCTGTTTCCGACATTTCAGTTTTCAAAAAAAATCAATGCATACCATAGTGTGAATTTTTCCTACAGTCGCCGCATAACGCGTCCCGGTTTTAACGACCTGGCACCCTTTACCATTTTCTTTGATCCGAAAACATTCTATTCCGGCAATCCGGATTTGCAGCCTGCCATCGCAAACAGTGTGCAGGCCGGATATGGTTTCAGGAATTATAGTTTGTCGGTTGGATACACCCATGAGATCCATAACATTGACAATTTCTATTTTCAAACCCATCGGATCGACACCCTGACAGGCATCGTCTACCTGTCTGCAAGAAATTATAACTACCAGAATTATCTGACAGTTTCCCTGTCGCTGCCAGTCAACATTACCTCATGGTGGACGATGCAGAACAATCTCGTCTTTAACTGGCGCCGGGTAAATACGGCAAGTGAGGAGATTAATATTTCACTGAATTACCCTGACTATAATCTGAGCACCACGCAGAGACTTATTTTTCCCAGGGCCTATACTGCCGAACTCACAGCGATTTATTCTTCCGCCGGCTACTTCGGCACCGCAAAGCGCCAGCCATTGTATCAGATCAGTGCCGGTCTTCAAAAGAAACTGAAAGGCGACAGGGATGTGCTTCGGTTTATTGCCAATGATGTGTTCAATTCAGGCGGCTACTACCAGTTCGGTGAAGTACTACCCGCGTCAGGTGCCGTCGTAAACCGCACCTTTGACTTTGCCAACATGTCATTCCGGTTCAGTTTCACGCATCAATTCGGTAGCCGTGGGCTGACAGATAAAAAACAGAGGACGATCGGTGCAGAAGAGGAGTTGCAAAGAGTTCACAATTAGCCGGTTTAAAGTGAAAGCATAAACTTGGTCCCCGATTTGCATTATCCTGTTAGGATAACAAATCGATGGCAAGGATTTTCATTACAGGTTCTTCAGACGGACTGGGCAGGATAGCCGCGGAGATACTTATCAGTCAGGGTCACCGGGTGGTGTTACACGCACGAAACATAGCCCGGGCCCGGGAAACCAGGATCTCTTCCCTGGGTGCCGAACAAATTCTGCTGGGCGATCTGTCGTCGATAAGTGAAACCAGGCTGCTCGCCAAGCAGGCCAACGGTACGGGAAAATTTGACGCGGTAATTTTCAATGCGGCGGTAGGTGATCATGAACAGAAAAAGGCGACAGCCGACGGCCTCTCTCATGTGTTTGCCATCAACAGCCTTGCACCTTATATTTTGACCTGTCTGATTGAAAAACCCGCACGTATGATCTATATGAGTTCGGGTTTGAACCGTTCCGGAACAGCCGAATTCAGCGATCCTAACTGGGAAAATCGCCGATGGAACGGATATGCCGCTTATTCAGATTCCAAACTACACAACGTGATCCTGGCTTTTGCCGTGGCCCGAAAATGGAAAAATGTTTTTTCCAATGCCGTGGATCCCGGCTGGGTTCCTACAAAGATGGGTGGCAAAGGCGCGCCTGATTCACTCAGCGACGGGGCCGTCACCCAATGCTGGCTGGCCGTAAGTGAGGAAAAGGAAGCCATGGTGAACGGAAAATTTTTCCATCATAAAAGGACGGCACACTATAATCCGCAGGCGGATGATGAGGCGATCCAGGAAAATTTTCTCGCCACCTGCGAAGAAATATGCGGCATCAGCTTTCCTGAAGAACAATCCAGGATGAGTTCCTACATGAAATAATACCATCGGATAGAAATCCGGTCTCAGTTCACGGAAGCCGTCCTCTTTTATTTCCTTAAATTGTCGGACGATCGCTTTCATGCAGGTTTCCCTTTTTCAGTTTGTGATTTTTTTGCTTCTGGGTATCGGATTAATTTTTATTCTTTCGATCCGCTATCGTCTGCCCGCATTTTATTCGCTCCTGCTGGCATGTCTCCTGGTCGGGTTTGGCTTTCAGCAGCCCACGGCAAAAATCATTGGTGACATGAAAGAAGGATTTGGAGCGGTGATGAGGTCCCTGGGTTTTATTATCGTGCTCGGCACGGCGCTGGGTATCCTGCTTGGAAAAACAGGAAGCAGTCATGTCATGGCCGCCGCCATTCAACGCCTGACCGGCAGGAAAAAGGCAGCCATGGGCATAAGCATTACGGGTTTTATCGTCGGACTTCCTGTTTTCTGTGACTCCGGCTATATCGTACTCAATGGGCTGAACCAGTCCCTGTCTAAAGAGTCAAGAACCCCGCTTGTGATCACCAGCATTTGCCTTGCCACCGGTCTTCTTTCCGTACACTGTCTGGTACCTCCTCATCCGGGTGCAGCTGCTGCTGCTGCAACGCTGCAAGTCGACTATGGCAGGCTGATGAGCATAGGGATCCTTGTAGCCATTCCTGCCATGTTTACCGGCTATTTCTGGGCCAGTCGTGCAGGCCGGAAATATCCGGCCATATATGTTGAAGACAAAAATGTAAAACCTACTGATATTGTCAGAGGCCCTTCTGTAATCCGTGCCTTTCTTCCCGTCATCGTACCCATCCTGCTCATCGCGATAAAATCTTTTCTGCCTGTGGGGAACACCGGGGCACTATACTCCATTGCATCTTTTGCCGGCGATCCTGTGATCGCCCTTCTAATCGGTATGCTGATTGCTTTCAGCAATAAAAGCGGGTGGACCCGTGAAGAAGTCAGTCATGTCTTATCTGATGCGGTAGAAAAAGCCGGCGGAATACTGGTAATCATCGGTGCCGGCGGATCATTCGGTGCCGTGCTTTCATCCGGAAGAATCGGAGAACAGGCAGCGCAGCACCTTCCCCTTACCAGCCTGGGACTGGTATTCCCTTTCCTGCTTACGGTTATGCTTAAGACAGCCCAGGGATCTTCTACAGTCGCCATTATTACTGCGGCTTCAATTGTGCAGGCTCTCCTGCCCTCCCTGGGCCTGGAGAGCGAAAATGGCAGGCTGCTCACAGTCCTTGCCATGGGTGCGGGGTCGATGATTATTTCACAGGCCAACGATGCCTATTTCTGGGTCATTTCACGGTTTTCCGGAATTGAAGTAAGACCGATGCTCAGGGTCTATTCCATCGCCACGCTCCTGATGGGAGTGGTCAGCTTCGGCATGGTCCTGCTTTTGTCTTTAATTCTTACACCATGATGAAAATACTTATAGCGCCCAACGCTTTTAAAAACAGTCTCCACGCAGACGAGGTGGCAGACGCCCTGCTCGCGGGATTGAAAAAAAGCGGTTTGGAAGCTGAGTACACCCTGCTTCCGGTTGGCGACGGAGGCGACGGTACAGGTCCTCTTCTGATCAGGGCCCTGAATGGCCGGTCCGTGGGGTCCCTGGCCACAGATCCGCTCGGAAGAAAAATAAAAACTTCATTCGGCTTCGTGGAAGAAAGCCGCACGGCGATCATCGAGCTGGCCGGAATTTCAGGCCTCCGCCTGCTGAAGCCGGAAGAATATGATCCGTTGCATGCCTCTACATATGGATTGGGCGAACAGATCCGGCAGGCGCTGGACATGGGATCAAAAAAAATTATCCTGGGGATAGGAGGAAGTGCAACGGCCGATGCGGGCTGTGGGCTGGCAAAAGCACTGGGCCTGCGGTTTATCGATGGTGCCGGCAAGGAATTTGATCCGCTGCCTGCAAATTTGCCAGAGCTGGCCGATATTGATCTTGATAAACTGGACCCCCGGATTTTCGATACTGAAATTATCGTTCTCTGCGATGTGCGAAATTTTCTGCTTGGCGAAAAAGGCGCTGCAAAGTTTTTCGGAAAGCAAAAAGGGGCTTCAGATGCCGATATAGAATATCTGGAAAATGCCATCCTGCACCTCACTGCGGTGATCAGGAAAAAAACAGGACAGGATCCCAACGCTTTTCCCCACGGAGGTGCCGCCGGCGGCACGGCGGCCGGATTGAAGATTTTTCTTCATGCACAATTAGTGGAAGGGATAGAATTTTTCCTTGACACTATCCATGCCGACTCCGTGCTGGAAAATACCGGTCTGCTGATCACCGGCGAAGGCCGCATCGATTCCCAAACCCTGGAAGGCAAAGCGCCGTGGGGTATTGCCCGCAGAGCAAAGAAAAAAAATATTCCGGTGATCGGCATCGCAGGTGAGATTGATGAAGATCCGGAACTTAAAAACTATTTTGATAAGCTGATCTCCATCAATGATCCTTCATCACCCGTTCAACTCTCGATGAAGCAGACACCAGTAAATCTGTTGCGTGCCGGAGAGGAGATCGGCAGACAATTGAAGGGTTCGCAGGGCGACCCTCTGAAACTTTAATTCAGAATCTCCAGCCGGTGAATACCTGTACTGTATTGTTTTTGAAATTCAGTGCTGACTCGTCAGGTATTCCGTAAGCGGGTTGTTTATACAGATCGTTAAGACTCAGGACATACCGGGCACCTACCAGCACCCCCAGGATGGGATGAATTTCCACCCCTCCGCTAAAACCATAATCGAACCGGTTATAGTAGCTGAGCGCCTGATCGATGGTTTCATTCCCGGTAGATGTCGAAACATCGGCCTTCGCGTTCAGCAGGTATCCCATCTGCGCGCCTATCTGTAACTGGACAAACCGCGTGATGTTAACCGTCATGAGTTGCAGGAGCATGATATAATTCAGCTTATTTGTACCGCTGGCGGAATCGGTGGAAAATTTATAGCCCTGTTGCGAAAACAGCAGTTCAGTTTTAGATCCAATCAGCCGGTCCCAGGACGGTTCATAAAACAAGCCGACATGAAAACCCGTCGCAGAACTCGCGTTGATCTCGGAAGCATTGGTAACATTGGAGAAATTGAGCCCTGCCTTTACACCAATTCCGATCTCCTTGTGAGGCGGTTTTTTCGGCTGGCTGCTGTCTGTGGATGACTGGGCATAGCTTACACCCCATGACATGATCATGAGGAATACGGGGGAAAGAATCTTTTTCATTTTGATAAGATGTATGGTTTAGGTTTATGATACTCCTACCCCGCCCGACCCCTTGTTGAGTTTCAGTGTTAACGGATTCCTCACTAAATATACTAAAACCAAAATGCTTTTGTTCTGTTTACCTATCATTAACATATGGCTCTTTTTTACAAGATTGTTCCTTAACCCGATGAGAAAGGAGGATCGGCTAAATTTGTCATCCTGCCGGGGAGGATCCCTTCAAAGGATCCGGGTAGGGATTTTGCTAAGTATCTTAAACTAAAAAAATGTTGGAAATAAATCAGCCTGCACCCGATTTTGAACTAAACGTCACGCCCAGTGATAAATTCTCCATTAAGGATCTGAGGGGCAAGAAAGTCATATTGGTGTTCTATCCTGCTGACTGGAGCCCGGTATGCGGAGACCAGCTTGCTCTTTATAATGAAACCAATCGCATGTTCAGCAGGTACAATGCTGAGCTGGTGGGTATTTCCGTCGACGGGAAATGGTGCCACGCCGCATACCGTGACGCCAGGAATCTTCGCTTCAGGCTGATGGCAGACTTCGAACCGAAGGGCGCTGTAGCCAGAACATATGGCGTTTACAATGAAAAAGAAGGCAGGAGCGAAAGGGCTCTCTTCATTATTGACGAGGAAGGCATCATCCGGTGGAATTACCTTTCGCCGTCAAACGTAAATCCCGGAGCCGATGGCATCCTGGAAGCACTTCAAAGACTTTCTGAAAAAAAATAGTATGGCAAAGTTGAAACCCGCGGTCAATGATGGCGATCACATGCAGGGCAATACGGCCGCCCCTGTCCAGTTCGTGGAATATGGCGATTATCAATGCCCGCATTGTGCCGCGGCCTTCCCCATGATCAAACAGATCTGCAAAAAATTTAAGGATGAACTGCTGTTTGTCTTCCGCCATTTCCCGCTGACGGAAATTCATCCTATGGCGCAACCTGCTGCCATGGCCGCAGAAGCGGCAGGTCTGCAGGGAAGATTTTGGGAAATGCATGATCTGATATTCGAAAATCAACCCGCACTTCAGCCCGCT
>Ga0070676_10001393_pt1 | contig 12192 bp, 5 predicted proteins | sample KBSM53metaG_FD_64667 | JGI IMG/M metagenome (GOLD analysis project Ga0070676, IMG submission 64667) | Miscanthus rhizosphere microbial communities from Kellogg Biological Station, Michigan, USA - KBS M5-3 metaG | ecosystem: Host-associated > Plants > Roots > Rhizosphere > Soil ...
GGCACCCATACAACAGGCATTGAATGAACATTGTATTCCCAGTTTGGCGATTGGTACAGAGATACAGGTATCGCAATTTGGATATGATGCAGAATTGATAGGGGCGGCAGCGTTGGTGATGGAAAGATCTGAAAAAGATTTATCAAAGGCAGCATTGCTGGAAACAGAGTTGCCTTAATAAATAAGTTCGGGTATACATGACCGGTTGATAGTAATCAGCATTCATGTACAGAATTTTTGAATTCACATTTATTAAAACAAAAAAAAACTGCTTATGAAGAAATTTCTTGCAGGGTTAATTCTGTTGCTTGTTACGTACAGCAGCGTTTTCGCGCAAACACGACAGCTTACAGGGGTTATTACCGATGAAACAACCGGCAAAGGTTTGGTTGCCGTGAGTGTTAAAGTAAAAGGTACCAACGGGGGTACCACTACCAATAATAATGGCGAATTTTCTTTAGTTGTACCTACCGGCAAAATAACCCTTATTGTCAGTTCGGCCGGGTATACCGCCAGGGAAACCGATGTAGAAGAAGGTAGTTCCAGTATTTCTATTTCGCTGGCACAAAATGCACAACAATTAAATGAGGTAGTTGTAACCGCGTTAGGCATCACCAAGCAGGCCAGAAAGATTGGCTATGCTGTTACTACTGTTGATGGTAATTTGCTTTCGCAGGCTCGGGAGACCAATGTCGCCAACTCCCTCGAAGGCCGTGTTGCCGGGCTAAAAGTATCAGGAACCAATAGCGGGCCGGGCGGTACTTCCAAGGCGATACTGAGAGGTATGCCAAGTATGAACAATGGAGGCTCTCCGTTATATGTGATAAATGGCGTGCCGATGGATAACACGCAACGAGGCAGCTCAGGTGAATGGGGAGGCTCCGATGACGGGGATGGCATCGGGAATATTAATCCAGATGATATTGAAACGATGACGGTGTTAAAAGGACAAGCCGCTTCTGCGTTATATGGCTCAAGAGCATCTAATGGTGTAATTCTTATCACAACAAAAACAGGGAAGAAAGGTAATTTTTCTGTTGACTATAATATGAACTTTATGGCCGACAGAGCTATTGATAACACCAATTTTCAGTATGAATACGGCCAGGGTCAACAAGGAGCAAAACCAACTACCGCTCTTGAAGCATTAAATTCAAACAGGATGAGCTGGGGTGAAAAATTGGATGGTTCGCAGGTGATCCAGTTTGATGGTAAAATGTATCCCTATTCTGCAGTGAAGGATAATACCAAAAATTTCTACCGCACAGGAACGTCGTTCACAAATACAGTCGCTTTTTCAGGCGGAACTGATAGGAATGCTTTCCGGTTGTCGTTATCTAACCTGGATAATAATTCGATAGTAAGAAACAGTGGACTGGGACGGAGAACAATCAACTTTAATGGAGAGCAGAAAATTACCGATAAGCTGACAGCTAATATTATCATGAATTACGTCGATGAAAGATCAAAAGCGAGACCTCAATTGAGCGATGGTCCCATGAACCCAAACAACTTCCAGTTTCTCGCTTCTAATGTGAATGAGAAAATTTTTGCACCTGGATATGACCCGACAACAGGGTTTGAAACGGTTTTCAGTGATGATATATATGTCACAAATCCCTGGTTCGTGGTAAATCAATACGTGAATGATTTGGTAAGAAAAAGATGGATCACATCTACTTCGCTTAAATATAATTTCACAAGCTGGTTATATGCACAGGCTCGTGTTGGTTACGATTTAATAAACGACAGATTGTTGAAAGCAGAGCCATGGGGTACTGCATATACGCAGGATGAGCATGGCAATTTGAATGACCAGGCATCTTCTCAGCGTATTGAACTCAACATTGACGGATTAATAGGAGCAAGTCCCAAGATTACGGATGATATAAACCTGGATGTCGCTATAGGAGCTAACAGCAGAAAAAATCAATACGAAAAAGTAGCAGTAGGGGGCAGTTATTTCTTAATTCCTTACCAATACACGCTGGGTAACGTGAAAAATCCACGCACGGATCCCAACTCCAACTATGATTTCTGGAAAACAGAAGTTCACTCTGCCTATTACAGTGTTGATTTAGCGTATAAAAATTATCTTACACTTTCCACTACCGGCCGGTACGACGCATATTCCACTTTGCCGGTTTCAAACAACAAGGTGTTTACTCCATCAGTATCTGCGGGATTTATCTTCTCTGAACTGCTGGACAAACCTGAGTTGAATTTTGGTAAATTAAGATTGTCGTTCGCACAAACAAGCGGGGAGCTTGCAGACGCTTACAAAACAGCTTTATATTATACATTGGGAAGCCCGCTTGGAGGTATTCCAACTGGTAGTTTTAGCACCGATCTGCCAAATTTATTCCTGAAACCGTTTGTTACTACTGAAGTGGAAGTCGGAACCGAACTGAAGTTTTTTAACAGCCGGTTGAATTTTGATATCGCATATTATACAAAGAAAACAAAGAATGAGATCATGCCGACAACTTATAGCCCGTCAACAGGTGCTACGAGTGGTTTGGTTGCAACAGGATCCACGCAAAACAAAGGACTGGAAATCGGAATTACCGGAACGCCGATCAAACAGAAAGATTTTACATGGACATCCACATTGAACTTTACAACGGTTACCAATAAAATCCTCCAGACGGATGCTGATGGTAAAAACCAGAACCTGGGACAAGACAGGGGAACACTGGGAAATGCAGTGACTGCTTATGTCAAAGGTTTTTCCGGTCCGCAAATATTGGCCTACGATTATGCGCGTACGGACAAAGGTGATATGATTGTAGATGCATCCGGATTACCCGTGCAGGGAAAACTGATACCAATGGGTAGTGTGTTGCCAAAGATATATGGCGGCTGGAACCACGAATTGACTTATAAAAAAATTATTTTCTCGTTCCTCGTTGATTACAATTTCGGTAATAAGATCCTGTCGGCAACAAAATACTATGCATTGCGCAGAGGACTTGATAAGTCTACACTGGTAGGAAGAGATGGTATAACAACAGGCGTATTCGCAGACGGTACGCCGAATACTGCAACTGCCAGTGCACAGGATTATTACACAGCCCTGGCAAATAATGTAACATCAGTAACTGTTCTTGACGGCGATTTTATAAAGCTACGCCAGGTAACGCTCGGCTACGCGTTGAATGAAAAAATTGTTTCAGCATTAAGACTCTTTAGTTCGATACAGATTTCACTGGTAGCACGCAACCTCGCTACCTTAATGAAAAAGAGTGATAACATAGATCCGGAAGCAACATTCTCCTCCAACATAAGATATTGGGGCATAGAAGGCACCAGTTTACCATCAACAAGGTCTTATGGAGTCAATGTCAATTTCAAATTCAAAAAATAAAATTCACCGGTTGATTGAAAGGCATTATTTCATTTGAAAAAATTAAAAAGTAAAACAATGAAAAAATATTTTATAGGTGCCGGATTGGGTTTTATGCTGCTGACAACTGCCTGCACTAAAGATTTTAAAGAAATAAATACTGACCCGACACAATATTCCCCCGGGAATTTTGACGCTAATTATTTTTTATCAGGCAGTCAGAATAATTATGCCGGTGCAATCAGTGGTTATGCAGGACCTATCCTGTTTCAAAGCGGGTGGGTACAAATATTTTCCATGGCAACTGTTAACGGGGATTACTACACAAATGCAGATAAATACGTCGCATCAAGTAATACGAACTCGTATGTTGCCAGCAGTTGGAACAATGGTTATCGGGCTGCCAGTCTCGCCAATGAAATCCTGATCAATCACAAAGAAGATGCGGATTGGGTAAACATCAATGCTGTAGCAACTATCATGAAGGTGTTGAGTATGCAATACGTAACTGATGTTTACGGTGATATTCCTTACTCCCAGGCGCTACAGGCAAGAGACGGGGTAACATTGCCAACGTATGACAAGCAACAGGATGTATACACGTCTATGTTAACCGATCTTGACAATGCATTAACAAGTATGGACGCTTCAAAGAAAGCGCCAACAGCCGATATATCTTCATTAAACGGAGATGTAGCCAAATGGAAAAGATTCGGCTATTCGTTGATGTTGAAGTTAGCCATGCGTCTTGTAAAGAAAGATGCCGCAACTGCAAAAACGTGGGCTGAAAAAGCCGCTGCAGGGGGCACTTTAGCAAGCGGAGAAGATGTGTACTTTAAATCAGATAACTCGAATGGATATGCAAATGCCAATATAAATGCCTGGCTTGTCGCAATAGATTTTTACCAGGTGCGCTGGAGTAAAACATTAATTGATTATTTGCAAAGTGTCAACGACCCCCGTTTAAGCATAGTCGCAGAAGTACCTATGGCCGGGTATATAAATAGTAACAACCAAAAATTAGCAGGTGATAATACACCCGCTAATCAGTTGGGCGAGCCAAACGGCTATGATTTGAGTTCAGGTTCAACAAATATTGTTAACTCGCCAGGTTATCCGGGTGGTACGGGCACCGGCACGGACGCCACACCGACTGGAAAGTATTCTCGCCCCAGTATAGCTGTATACGCCAGCAGGGATATTCCTGTTTTTGTATTAACTTATGCTGAAAGCGAACTGATGCTTGCAGAAGCCGCAGCGAGAGGGTTTAGTGTTGGTGCGGGAACAGCAGCCATTCATTATCGAAATGCAGTCTCTGCCGGCATTCAATCACTTAATGCGTATAAATCGGATGCAATCACTGCAACTGCCGCCGATACCTATGCGGCTCTTCACCCGCTTGATGTTTCATCGTTAGACAATTCCCTTGCAATGATCAATACGCAGTATTGGGCAACTACCGGAATCCTGTTTAATTTCGGCGAATCCTGGATCAACTGGAAGCGTTCCGGTTACCCTGTGTTAACTCCTGTTAATTACCAGGGTAATTTTTCCGGGGGGCAGATACCACGGAGAGAACCTTATCCGACAGGCGAGTCAACAAGCAATCCTGCAGGATATGCAAGCGGCGTAGCCAGCCTGGGTTCAGGTGGCGATACTTGGACATCTAAAGTATGGTGGGATCAGTAAGATTAAAATTTCATCTGTATTTTTATAGTGTAAGGCTGTCATTTATGGCAGCCTTACGCCTTTAAAAAAAACTTAAATTTGACAACAGTCTTCGCACTTGCCACGATGTGTTTGCTATGAAAATGAGAAATAATCTGCGTAAACGATTTGTCTTTATATTTTGCCTGGTCAATTCAGTTGCCTTTTCACAGGGCACACTGTTTCAGTTGTTATCTTCTAAAGAAACGGGCATACAATTTCGCAATGATATCAATGAAACAGAAAATCTCAATGTACTTGCCTATGAATATTTCTATAACGGCGGTGGTGTAGCCGTTGGCGATATCAATAACGATGGACTGGAGGATATTTTTTTTACGGCCAACATGAAGCCCAATAGACTTTATCTGAATCTGGGTAACATGAAGTTTAAAGATATTACCAGGGACGCATCAAAGGACCTGGAAGGCAGGCCAGGCGGTTGGAAAACCGGTGTTACTATGGCGGACGTCAACGGTGATGGACTATTGGATATCTATGTTTGTTATTCAGGAAAGGTGAGTGATGACATGCGGAGAAATCAATTGTTTATTAACCAGGGCAACCTGAAATTCAAAGAGCAGGCAAAGGAATATGGATTGGATGCCATCAGCTATAGTACTCAGGCCGCGTTTTTTGATTATGATAATGATGGTGATCTCGATATGTTCCTGCTGAATCACAATGTCAAGAAAATGGATAACCTGGAACTGGCGAAGTTCAGAACGGAAACAGATGAACTTGCCGGTGATAAATTATTTGAAAATCAAAACGGGCACTTTGTTGATGTGTCAAAGAAAGCCGGTATCAACCAGTTTCCATTGACCTTTGGTTTGGGTATAGCTGTTGCCGATGTAAACCAGGACGGATGGGAGGATATCTATGTGACGAATGATTATAATGAACAGGATTATTTATACATCAATAATCACGATGGCACCTTTAAAGAAGAGTCGAAGGATTGCCTTCAGCATCTTTCACAGTTTTCAATGGGTGTCGATATAGCCGATTTTAACAACGACGGCTTACCGGACATTTACACACTCGATATGCTGCCGGAAGATAACAGGCGGCAAAAACTTTTGCAGTTGCAGGAGAATTACGAGGCGTTTGATCTTATGCAATCGCAGAACCTGCACAAGCAGTATATGCGCAATATGCTGCAGCTCAACAATGGCGACGGTACATTTAGTGAAATAGCCCAGGCATCCGGAGTATCGAATACAGATTGGAGCTGGTGCCCGCTCTTTGCCGATTTTGATAATGACGGGTATAAAGATCTTTTTGTAACGAACGGGTATATGCGCGATTATACCAATAAAGATTTCCTGCGCTACTGGGGAGATTACAAAGTGAAACGGGCGATGGATAGAGAACCGGTTTTGCTGATGGACCTTATCAAGGCAATGCCGGTTACGGTGTTGTCTAATTATATTTTCAAAAACAATGGTGATCTGACGTTTAGCAACACAAAAAAAGAATGGGGCATAAATAAAACGGTGTTGTCTAACGGAGCCGTATACGCCGATCTCGACAATGATGGCGATCTTGACCTGGTTGTGAATAACCTGAACGAGGAATCGTTCATTTACAAAAACACGAGCCGCGAAACGAATAACAATTCTTATCTCGCTGTGAAGTTGAATTATAAAGCGGGTAATAAGAATGCTATTGGTGCTAAAGTGTACGTGTACAACAGCAAAGGAATAGAATACCAGGAGATAAATCCAAACCGTGGATACCTTTCCTGTGTGTCTACCGTTTTGAATTTTGGGTTGGGTAAAGAACAAAAAGTTGATTCTGTAAAAATCGTCTGGCCCGATACATCTGTTCAATTAATCAGCAATGTGACCTTAAACAAGCGGTTGGTTATTGATTATAAAAATGAAAGCAACAAACTATCGGCACCAATTAGCACTGTTAAGAAAATCTTTAACAACACTGCCGGGGTAATTGATTACAAACACGAAGATTTTGAAGAGAATGATTTCAAGCGGCAATTACTTATGCTGTTTATGTATTCCAAAACAGGTCCTGTTATGGCAAAAGCCGATGTAAATAAAGACGGACTTGAAGATTTGTTTATCAGCGGAGATAAAAACAAACCTGGCAAGATTTACCTGCAACAGAAGAGCGGAAAGTTCGTAGCCGAGGATAATTCAAATCTTGGTGACGAAAATACATCTGTTACCTCCGCGGCCTGTTTCTTTGATGCTAACGGCGACGGCTACACTGATCTATATATCGTAAAAGGAGGCTATTCGCTGATCGAGCCTAATACGGCTGCCCTGCAGGATGAATTGTATATCAATGATGGTAAGGGAAACCTGGTATTATCCCCCGAATCATTGCCGGAAGTAAATGCAAGCAGCAAATCATGCGCCTACGCATGCGATTATGATAATGATGGTGATATTGACATATTTGTTGGTGGAAGAATAATCCCGGGAAAATATCCTGTAACGCCGCGTAGCTACCTGTTGAATAATGATGGTAAAGGCAAGTTTACGATTGTAAAAACCCCATTCGATAGTATCGGAATGGTGACAGATGCAAAATGGCTGGACGTTAATGACGATGGACGAAAAGATCTTGTTCTATGCGGTGAATTTATGCCGGTAACTGTTTTTATTAATACAGCAAATGGTTTTGTAGACAAAACCGGCGATTATTTTGACAAACCGGATAAAGGCTTATGGTTTACCCTGGAGTTAACGGATGTTGACGGGGATGGCAAACAGGATTTAATTGCAGGAAATTTCGGGTTGAATTCTCAAATTCATTTTTCCGATAAAGAACCAGCAGAATTGTATTATGGCGATTTTGATAACAATGGCTCAATAGATCCTTTCTTTAATTTTTATATCCAGGGTACCAGCTATCCTTTTGTGAGCAGGGATGAACTGAATGAACAGATGTACAGTATGCGTAAACGGTTCACTTCTTATAAAGATTATTGTGCTGTTACAATGGCAACACTTCTTACTTCAGAAGAATTGTCAAAGGCGCAAAAGCTAACGGCTACCGAAAGCCGCACGGTTTGCTATCTGAACAGGAATGGAAAATTTGTTAAAACCATTTTACCATTGCCTGCACAATTTTCTATCGTGACCAAAATAATGCCGTTGGATTATGATCATGACGGTAAAATGGATTTGTTGTTATTGGGAAACCGCTCAGATAACCGGTTAAAGCTCGGGGGTATAGATGCCAACTATGGTTGTTTATTGAAGGGCGATGGCAAAGGCAGCTTTGTTTATATAGAGCAAACGAAATCCGGGCTATGTGTGAAGGGTGATGTAAAAGCTGCAGAGAAAATAGTGGCTGGGGGAAAAGAGTGCGTTGTTGTTGGTATTTCAAATGAGCCGTTGCAGGTGTATACAGAACAATAAACTTTATGCGAAAAATTATAATTGCATTTTTACTCATTGGCATTATTGCAAGAGCCGGCGACAGAACATTACCGGCATATCTTGATTTGCGACCGATTGTATTTTCTTTGTCAATGGTGATGATGCATGATGTGGTAAACCCGCCTGCGGCAAGTCGTTATTATGCCTATTGCATGGCCGGTGCCTATGAAATTGTTTCACAAAATGATCCTGCAACAGTTCCTTTAAAGAATATTGTCAATAAATACCCCGAAATAACTATTGCTCCGGCAAAAGGATCTTATGATTATAAAATTGCAGCGGTTTATTGCATACTCGAAACAGGAAGACTTATGCTCCCTTCCGGGTATAAACTTGAAGAGGAGCAAACCAAATATCTTACTGTACTCAAAAAAAATAAATTATCGGGCAAAACAATTAATGAGTCAATAAAGGTCGCCAAGGATGTCGCATTGAAAATAGTTGCCTGGTCGAAAACGGACGACTATTTTAAATTGAGTACCCGGCTTCGTTACAGGCCATTGAAAGGCGATGGATACTGGTATCCTACTCCGCCTGCTTATATGGAAGCGGTTGAGCCCAACTGGAAAACGGTACGACCAATGGTGATCGATTCATGTAACCAGTTCTCACCTGCAATACCTGTTACTTTTAGTAAAGACAGTTTGAGTGAGTTTTATAAACTGGCGCGTGAAGTGTATGAAGTATCTGTAAAGCCACCGCAGGAAAATATGAATATCGCTGCATTTTGGGATTGTAACCCGTTTGCAGTAGCTACATCCGGACACATGTCAATCGGGTTTAAAAAAATAAGTCCCGGTGGGCATTGGATGAATATAACCGGCATAGCGTGTAATAAAGCAAGGCTTAGTTTTGAAAAATCTGTAGTTGTTCATACGCTGGAAGCTATTACGCAGATGGATGCATTTATCAGTTGCTGGGATGAAAAATACAGGAGCAACCGGATCAGGCCCGAAACATATATCAATCGATATATAGATCCAAAATGGCAGCCTCTTTTGCAGACGCCTCCATTTCCTGAATATACGAGCGGTCATAGTGTGGTATCTGCCGCGTCCGCGGAGTTGTTGACTTATTTCTTTGGCGATCATTTTGCCTATACAGATGACTCTGAAGTGATGTTTGAATTAACGCCACGTTCTTTTCAATCGTTTCACCAGGCAGCCAACGAAGCGGCCATTTCAAGATTATATGGCGGCATTCATTACAGGGATGCCATTGATAATGGCGTGATGCAGGGAAGGGCAATCGGTCAATTTATAGTTTCAAAGTTCGTTGCCGCCTCAAAGAATAACAGTACCTCATTACGATAACTATTTAACCAACTCATATACATGATTACACGAAAAAATTTCATTCAGTCGACAGGTATGCTGGCTGCGGGTGCCTTGTTGTCCGGTAATAAATTGTTTGCGCAAAAATTTACAGAGTTTGAGAGCAAACGCCCGCCGCTTGCGGATAGGAAGTTTACAAGCGATGCTGTTGAAGCGATGATAAAAAAGATCAAGGCAGGTTTGCCCAATAAAGAATTAGGCTGGTTATTTGAAAACTGTTTTCCAAATACGTTAGATACGACTGTTGACTTTAGTATGGTCAACGACAAACCGGATACGTACGTTATTACCGGTGACATAGATGCTATGTGGCTTCGGGACAGCAGTGCGCAGGTATGGCCGTATATGGCCCTGCTGAAAGAGGATAAAAAATTACAGCAACTTATCGCGGGAGTTATTAACCGTCAAACCAAAAACATTCATCTCGATCCCTATGCGAATGCATTTTACAAAGATGATACAAAAGTGAGTGAGTGGAAAGCGACGGATATAACCGACATGAAAGCAGGTATCCATGAACGTAAGTGGGAGATAGATTCATTGTGTTATCCCATACGGCTTGCTTATAAATACTGGAAGACGACTGGTGATACCTCACCCTTTGACGCCGCCTGGAAAGAAGCAATTGCGCTAACCGTGAAAACATTCAAAGAACAGCAGCGAAAAAAAGGTGATGGGCCGTATACATTTCAACGCAACACGGCATGGGCCACGGATGGCGTACCCCTGGGCGGTTATGGTTATCCCACTAAACCAGTTGGATTGATTTGTTCAATGTTCCGGCCTAGTGATGATGCGACAATATTCCCTTTTTTGATTCCTTCCAATTTTTTTGCAGCAGTATCATTGAAGCAGGCAGCGGAGATGGTAAATAAAATAAGTAATGACTCATCGCTTGCGAATGAATGCAATAGTTTGTCAGGCGAAATAATTAATGCACTTAAACAATATGCTGTTGTATCGCACCCGGCGATCGGTAAAGTATATGCATATGAAGTAAACGGATTTGGCAGTTACAACCTGATGGATGATGCTAATGTTCCGTCCCTGTTGTCATTGCCCTATCTCAGTGCAACAACTGTAAATGATCCCGTTTACCAGAATACAAGAAAGCTTGTCTTATCTTCTTATAACCCGTTTTTCTTCAAAGGCAAAGCAGGAGAGGGTATTGGCGGTCCTCATGCAGGTATGTACATGATATGGCCGTTAAGTGTTACGATGCGGGCTTTAACAAGTAACAGCGATGCGGAAATAAAACAATGTGTTCAATGGCTGATAAAAACACATGGCGGTACCGGCTTTATGCACGAATCATTTCATAAAGATGATCCAACAAAGTTTACAAGAAAATGGTTTGCCTGGGCGAACACGTTGTTTGGTGAGTTGATTATGGAGGTATACGAACGGAAGAGCAGCTTGTTAAAAATGATTTAATAGCAATAAATTTGATAGCATTAAAAAAGGCTCCAATGATCGGAGCCTTTTTTATTACTGAATAAAATTGACGTTAAAAGTCCAAAGCAATTTTTGCAAATAGTCTTCTTCCGTTGAAACCCATTTGGACAGAATCCCAGGGACCGCCTGATTCATTGTCCTGTGCGTATCCTTTTGCAAGCGGATTTATTCCCAGGTCGGGATGCACGTTGAATAAGTTATCAGCGCCTAAATACACACTCACTCCTTTTACTAACTTATACGATACATAAATATCTGTTGTGATCTTGTGATTGTAATTAAACACTTCCGGTACGTATACATCTGGATTTGCGTCGCTGGGTACCTGCGGGTTGATGCCCGAGTAGTTTGGATTATCACCCGGAGGAGCGCTTCCATCGCCAAATCCCAGCAACACAATTTTTCCAAACGAAGTAAAGTGTGCACCGAAACCTAATTGTTTCATTGTATAATCGAGACCGAGGGAGAATTTGCCCTTGGGCGCTGACGCTTTTAAAAATGCTTCTTCCCTGTCGCTGTAGAATGTTTTCTGATGAAGCTTGGTGTCATTCAGCTTTGACGGGATGTGGATTTCATCTATTTTTATGTTTTGCAGGTTGCCTGCCAGCAAGATCTTCAATGTATTTCTTCCCAATTTCTTCGTGTAGTCAGCTACGATATCCAATCCTGTATTCGTTGTACTGACGGCATTGGCAAAGAATTGTGCAGTGGAAACTTCTGAAGGAAACTGTGATGTGAAAGATGGATCCAACGTTGGATCATCTTTACTGAACAAACCTGAGAGAACAACTCTGTCTTTAACTTTTACTATATAGCCATCAACCGTAAACGTAAGTCCGGGCATTGCTTTCCATGAAAAGCCAAGACTAACATTGACTGATTTCTCCTCCTTTAGCGCGGGGATACCTGCAGCTCTTGCTACAGTGCTTGTATTTGG
>Ga0070676_10001408_pt1 | contig 12133 bp, 13 predicted proteins | sample KBSM53metaG_FD_64667 | JGI IMG/M metagenome (GOLD analysis project Ga0070676, IMG submission 64667) | Miscanthus rhizosphere microbial communities from Kellogg Biological Station, Michigan, USA - KBS M5-3 metaG | ecosystem: Host-associated > Plants > Roots > Rhizosphere > Soil ...
GCGTCGAGCCAGTCCTGGATCGCGAACGTCAGCGCGCGGCAGCCTTCGCCGTCGATCGCGGAGATCGCGAACACCGGCCCCTTGTAGCGGTAGGACTTCACGAACGCCTTGACCCGCGCTGCGCGGTCCTCGGGCGGCAGGAGATCGACCTTGTTCAGCACGAGCCAGCGAGGCTTGTCGAAGAGCGCGGCGTCGTACTTCCTGAGCTCCTTCACGATCGCGCGCGCGTCGTGCACCGGATCGGCGTCGGGATCGGGCGGCTCGATGTCGACGAGGTGCAGCAGCAGGCGCGTGCGCTGCAGATGGCGCAGGAACTGGTGGCCGAGGCCCGCGCCTTCGGCGGCGCCTTCGATCAGGCCGGGAATGTCGGCGACGACGAACGAGCGGTTCTCGTCGGTGCGCACCACGCCGAGCTGCGGCGCGAGCGTGGTGAACGGATAGTCGGCCACCTTGGGCCGCGCGGCGGAGATCGCGCGGATCAGCGTCGACTTGCCGGCGTTGGGCAGCCCGAGGAGGCCGACGTCCGCCAGCACCTTGAGCTCGAGGCGAAGCTTCTTCTGCTCGCCGGGGACGCCGGGCGTGCATTGCCGCGGCGCGCGGTTCACGCTCGACTTGAAGTGGATGTTGCCGAGGCCGCCCTTGCCGCCCTGCGCCACGAGGACGCGCTTGCCGTCGGCGTCGAGGTCGGCGATGAGCTCGCCGGAGTCGGCATCCGTGATCACCGTGCCGACGGGCATCCGCAGCACGATGTCGTCCGCGCCGCGGCCGTACTGCTCGGCGCGCCGGCCGTTCTCGCCGCGCTTCGCGCGATGGATGCGGGCGTAGCGGTAGTCGATCAGCGTGTTGATGTTGCGATCGGCGATGGCGTAGATGCTGCCGCCGTGGCCGCCGTCGCCGCCGCTGGGTCCGCCGCGCGGTATGTATTTTTCGCGGCGAAACGCCGCGATGCCGTTGCCGCCGTCGCCGGCCACGACCTCGATCAACGCTTCGTCGAAGAATTTCAAGCAGGACCTTTTCTGTAGAGGACGTAACGCTCGGTCTCGTCGCCGCGCCGCGCGCCGTCCCAGAGGATATTCCAGCCGGGCAGCGCCGGCGGTCCCGCCGGGAGCCGGCCATATTGCACGAGCAGCAGCGGGCATTGCGAGCCCGGGTGGGTCTCGAGGCGCTCGGTGACGAGCCCGGCGTAGTAGTGGAACAGCGCCCGCTGCGGCTCGCCGAGGTTGCGGCTCGCGACGCAGCCGGGGGACAGCAGATGCATCGCCGCGCTCTCGACCATCGTCTTGTACGAGCGGCGCGAGTCGAGGTAGGGCAGCCAGATCGTCGAGTAGAGTCCCCACAGCACGGTGACGCCCGCGGCCCAGTTGAGCACCGCACGGCGGTTGCTGCGGCGCGCGGGACGCACGAGCACGATCCACAGCGCCGTCAGCAGGATGGCGACGAGGATGGTGCCGAGGTGGAACGTGGGCTGGAAGCCGATCTCCGTGTCCTTGAACAGCACCGCGACGCGCGACGACATCCCGTTGACGCGGGCGTCGATCCAGAACACCCATACGAGGAGCGTGAGAAGCCCGAACGTGAGGATGCCGAACCAGTCGAGGAACGCCGAGAAGCCGCGCGTGAGCGTGTCGACCTCGAGCGCCGCGATGAGCGCGAGCGGCACGAGCAGCGGCAGCGCGCTGATGACGCGCATCTCGGGAGCGACGATCAGATTGCCGAGGATGACGAGCGCGAGGATGCCCGGCACCTCCACCCCCGGCTGGCGCAGTCCGCCGTTGAAGCCGCGGCCGCGCGTGTACAGCGTCCAGATCGCGAGCGGCAGCGCGGGCCAGGCGAACCACGGCAGGTTCCGCAGCTGGTAGGTGACGTCGCCGTCGTCGGCGCCCGGCATGAACGAGAAATAGTTCTCCAGCTGCTCGCCCGCCCACCACTGGGCGAACAGCGCAGGGTCGCGCGCCTGCAGCGCGAATATCCACGGCAGCGCCAGCGCGGCCGCCACCACCGCGGCCGTTGCCGCCGTGGCGGCATACGCGCGCGTGCGCCAGGCGTCGCCCACCAAGGGCAGCAGCAGCGCGGTGAAGGCGATCCACGCCGGGCCCTGCAGTCCCCGGCTGCCGAACGCGATGGCCATGCCCATCCCCAGCCACGCGCCCCCGGCGATCGGACGGCGCAGCGCCAGCGCGAAGCCGTACAGCGCGGCCGCGACGCCGAGGGTCACGCCGAGCTCGCCGGAAAGCGCATGGGCCCGGTCCCAGAAGCCCAGCGATCCGATCAGGATCAGCACCGGCAGCCAGCGGAACGCGCGGCCGGAGAACTCGCGGCTGGCGAGCGCCGCGAACGTCAGGATGCCGGCGAGCAGCAAACCCGCGGTGAGGCGCGCGGCGTTGTAGGGCTCGAGCGGCGGCGACAGCGCGCGGATGGCGACGGACGCCAGTGCCTGCAGCAGCGGCGGGCGGACGAGATTCGGCTCGCCGGCGAGGTAGGGCACGACCGGATCGCCGCGCTGCGCCATCTCGAAGGCCACGCCAAAGGACGTGGCGTCGTCGAATTTCCACGGGCCGTGGCCGACGAGGCCGAGCACCACCCACGCCGCCGCGAGGAGCAGCAGGCCGGCGGTCTTGTAGGCGCGGTAGGGCCCCGAAGGGCTCACCTCCGTCGGATCGACCGACTCGGGAACGTAGGGTCGCGGCGCGCGCATGGGCGTCAGGATGGCTTCATGCGGGACGCCCTGCAACGAAAAAGGCAGCCGAAGCTGCCTTTCGCGCGCACGAGGCCCGGGCGGACCCTGGGCGGACCGTCAGGACGCCGTCGGCGTCGTGGGGGCCTTCTGGCCGTAACGCTGGCGGAACTTCTCGACGCGGCCGGCGGTGTCCATGATCTTCTGCTTGCCGGTATAGAACGGATGGCAGGACGAGCAGACTTCCACGTGCAGCGGCTTGTTGATCGTGGAGCTCGTCTTGAACGTGGTGCCGCAGCTGCACGTCACCTGGATTTCGCTGTACTTGGGATGGATGTCGGCTTTCATTGCTTGCCTCGCTCGATGACCGGGACGCAATCGTCAGCGTGCGCCGGAAAAAACGTCGCCGCGATCGGCCATCCGGTTGAGTGCCCCGGGGCTCGCGGCGCAGGAAGACCACGATTATGCGCTGTTTTGCAGTGCAAAGCAAGGTTGGGGCCATCGCGAGCAACGCAAGGGCTGCGCAGTAACGCCCATGATTTCAAAGGCTTGCACCGGAACCGACAGCCGTGACTCGCGGCCGTCCGAGTCATTCGTAGCCTACAACCGGGGTCAGCCCCGGCGCATGCTGTCGAAGAACTCCGCGTTGGTCTTGGTCGCCTTGACCTTGTCGAGCAGGAATTCCATCGCCTCGAGCTCGTCCATCGGATACAAGAGCTTGCGCAGGATCCAGACCTTCTGGAGGATCTCGGGCTTCAGCAGCAGCTCCTCGCGGCGCGTGCCGGAGCGGTTCACGTTGATCGCCGGGTAGATCCGCTTCTCGGCCATCCGGCGGTCGAGGTGGATTTCCATGTTGCCGGTGCCCTTGAACTCCTCGTAGATCACGTCGTCCATCCGCGAGCCGGTGTCGATCAGCGCGGTGGCGATGATGGTGAGCGAGCCGCCTTCCTCGATGTTGCGCGCCGCGCCGAAGAACCGCTTGGGGCGCTGCAGCGCGTTCGCGTCCACGCCGCCGGTCAGCACCTTGCCCGACGCGGGCACGACGGTGTTGTAAGCACGCGCGAGGCGGGTGATCGAGTCGAGCAGGATCACGACGTCCTTCTTGTGCTCGACCAGCCGCTTGGCCTTCTCGATCACCATTTCGGCGACCTGGACGTGGCGGGTGGCGGGCTCGTCGAACGTCGACGACACCACTTCGCCGCGAACCGACCGCTGCATTTCGGTCACTTCCTCCGGCCGCTCGTCGATCAGCAGGACGATCAGCGTGCAGTCCGGGTGGTTCGCGGTGATCGCATGCGCCACGTGCTGCAGCATGACGGTCTTGCCGGACTTGGGCGACGACACGAGAAGGCCGCGCTGGCCCTTGCCGATCGGCGCGACGATGTCGATGATCCGGCCGGTGATGTTCTCCTCGGCCTTGATGTCGCGCTCGAGCACCATGGCCTCGTCCGGGAACAGCGGCGTCAGGTTCTCGAACAGAATCTTGGACTTGGCGTTCTCCGGCGCCTCGAAGTTCACCTTGTCGACCTTGACCAGCGCGAAGTAGCGCTCGCCGTCCTTCGGCGTGCGGATCTCGCCCTCGATCGTGTCGCCGGTGTGGAGGTTGAACCGGCGGATCTGCGACGGCGAGATGTAGATGTCGTCCGTGCCGGCGAGGTAGCTCGTGTCCGGGGAGCGCAGGAAGCCGAATCCGTCCGGGAGCACTTCGAGGACGCCCTCGCCGAAGATCGATTCGCCCTTCTTCGCCTGCGCCTTCAGCATGGAGAAGATGAGGTCGTGCTTGCGCATCCGGTTGGCGCCCTCGATTTCCATCGTATTGGCGATGTCGAGGAGCTCGGAGACGTGTTTCGCTTTGAGTTCGGAAAGGTGCATGACTAAGGAAGAGGGGCGAGCGGATACGGCGGAGGGAACGGCCTCGCGAGGGCCGCGGAGAACGACGCGGGATGTAATGAGCCGGGGTCAGTTGGCGCCCGACGGAAGGCGGGCGCCCGGTGCTGCCATCCGGTCCGACGGGCCGCCCGCAACCGCGGGGGACTTCTATCGGCCGGCGAGCCCCGCGCCAACGCGGGCGCGAAAACGGGCTCGATCGAGGTTGAGCGTAGCGGTGTTAGAGGTTGCTGTCAAGAAACGCGGTGAGTTGCGACTTGGTGAGGGCGCCCACCTTCTGCGCGTGCACCTGGCCCGCCTTGTACAGGATGACCGTCGGAATGCCGCGGATGCCGTACTTGCCCGGCGTGGACGGGTTGGCGTCGATGTCGAGCTTGGCGACCGTAAGCTTGCCGTCGTACGACTTGGCGACGTCGTCCAGGATGGGGGCGAACATCTTGCAGGGCCCGCACCACTCGGCCCAGAAGTCGACGAGGACGGGGTTCGCGGACTTGAGGACGTCCTGCTCGAAGGAGGCGTCCGAAACGTGCTTGATCATGTCGCTCATGAGGTTCCTTTTGGGCGGGGCCCGCGTACGGGCGCCCGTGCGTTCGAATCTTACCGCAATCGTCCTGCGGGCCGCGGCGAGCCCTCCTTCGGCGGCGGGACGCGCCGCACTCCGGTACGTTAGGCGCGATCTGCTAAAATTCAAGGCTGTCTCCGAACGTCGTCCGAGCCCGGCATGACCTACGTCGTCACCGAAACCTGCATTCGCTGCAAGTACACCGACTGCGTCGACGTCTGCCCGGTCGATTGCTTCCGCGAGGGGCCCAATTTCCTCGTCATCGATCCTGACGAATGCATCGATTGCACGCTGTGTGTCGCGGAGTGTCCGGTGGAGGCGATCTTCGCCGAGGACGACGTGCCCCCCGCGCAGGAGGAGTTCAAGGCGCTGAACGCCGAGCTCGCGAAGCAGTGGAAGCCCATCATCGAGCGCAAGCCGGCGCCGGCGGATGCCGACGACTGGAAGGACATCAAGGAGAAGCGGCAATTCCTCGAGCGCTGACAGGGTGACGGCGGCCGGTTTGACCGGGGGCGCCGGCAACCCCTAGAATTGCAAGGTTTTTGGGCGGCATTTTGCGGTAGTTGCCGCGTCTTTCACTCCAACCTAGATGGTCCTGATGATCCGAGCGAATTTCCTCGTGGCCGGCCTTGTGCTCGCCGCCCACGCGTCCGGCGCGTCCGCGCAAGCCGCCGCCGCCCCCGCAGGCGATCCCGAGAAGGGCAAGGAAAAGGTGGCGATGTGCCAGGGATGCCACGGCATTCCCGGCTGGCGCACCGCGTATCCCGAGGTCTACCAGGTGCCGAAGATCGCCGGCCAGCACCAGCCGTATCTCGTCGCCGCGCTCAAGGACTACAAGAGCGGCGCGCGCTCGCATCCGTCGATGCGCGCGATCGCGGCGTCGCTCTCCGATGCCGACATGGCCAACCTCGCCGCGTACTACGCGCAATCGGGACTGGGGACGAAGCCATGACGAACGCCCGCTCGCGCATCGCGCTCCTCGCACTCGCGACCGCCGTGGCCGTCGCGCCGGCTGCCGCGGCCGACATGGAAGCGGCGAAGAAGAAGGTCGCGGAAGTCTGCCAGGCCTGCCACGGCATGGACGGCAACAGCCCGCTGCCGGACAACCCCAAGCTCGCCGGCCAGAACCCGGACTATCTCGCCAAGGCGCTCCGCGACTACAAGTCCGGCGCGCGCAAGAATCCCGTCATGGGCGCGATGGCCTCGGGCCTCACCACGCAGGACATCGACAACGTCGCGGCGTACTTCGGCAGCCAGCCGCCGGTGCTGAAGTCGCGCTACTGAACCTCGTCCGGTCTGGCTGACGCCTGACCCGCAACCGGTGGGACGGCTTCAGCCAGCCGCGATGCGTCACCGCTGACGCGCGAGGCATTCGAGGTACAGCGCGCCGTCGGGCGCGCTGTTCGTGCGCTGAGCCTGCCACACCACTTCGCCCAGGCATTCGAGGATCGCGTGCAGCGCCGCGTGCGCATCGCCGCGCGCGCTTTGCAGCCGCTCGAACTCCGCGCGTATTCCCGGCGGCTGGTCGATCGCGATCTGCTCCGCCACCGCCAGGTGCAGCGAGAGGTGCAGGAACGGATTGACGGCGCCGCCTTCGGGCACGTAGTCGCGGTCGAGGTGCTGCTCGGGCGCATCCAGCATCGCGTGATATTCCGGATGGATCGCGATGAGCCCGGCAGCCTGCCGCTCCAGCGGCGACGCGGGAAGGCCGGCGCGGTGCTTGCGCCACGCGTCGAAGAGGAAGCGGCGCGCCTCGTCGCGCGTCGGCGTGAACATCGTCAGGCCGCCTTGCGCCTCACCGGCGCTTTGGCGGCCGTGGGCTTCGCGGCCGGCAGGGGCTTCGCCGCCTTCGGCGCCGGCGGCGGCGTTTTGTATTTGAACGCGCAGAGATCGCGGATCGCGCACTCGGGGCAGCGCGGCGTGCGCGCGAGGCACGTGTAGCGCCCGTGCAGGATCAGCCAGTGATGCGCGTTCTGCCGGAACTCCTCGGGCACCACCTTCATCAGGTGCGTTTCGACTTCCTCGGGCGTGCGTCCCGGCGCCAGCCCGGTGCGGTTGGCGACGCGGAAGATGTGCGTGTCGACGGCGATCGTCGGCTCGCCGAAGGCGACGTTGAGCACGACGTTCGCCGTCTTGCGTCCCACGCCCGGCAGCTTTTCCAGCGCTTCGCGCGTGCGCGGCACGTCGCCGCCGTGATCGGCGAGCAGCATTTCGCACAGCGCGACGACGTTCTTCGCCTTCGTCCGGAAGAGTCCGATGGCGCTGATGTAGGGAATGAGACCGTCCACGCCGAGCGCCGCGAGCTTCGCGGGCGTGCGCGCGATGGGAAAGAGCCGCGCGGTTGCCTTGTTCACGCTCTTGTCGGTCGCCTGCGCCGACAGCACCACGGCCACGAGCAGTTCGAACGGAGAGCCGTACTCGAGCTCGCTCTTCGGATGCGGATCCAGCGAGCGCAAGCGCTCGAACATCTCGCGGCGCTTGGCGGGACTCATCTGCGCGGTCTCCCATGCGCGTTCATCGCGCCGTCACGCCGCCGACCTCCGCGAGCCGCGCGAGTCGCCCGGGCTCGTTCGCGTTGACCCGGATGTCGTCCTTCAGCAGCGCGTAGGCTCTGGCCGCCCAGGGCATGGCCGCCTTGGCGTCGTTTCGCGCCAGCGCGATCTCGGCGAGCTCCTCGTAGACGGCGCCGTCGGGCGCGTGCGCCGCCTCCATCGCCGCGGCGAGCGAGCGCTGGATCGCCTCCGCCTCGTCGAGCCGGCCGACGGAGCGGAGGCCGCGCGCCACGGTCCAGCGCGCGAACGCTACGCGCCCGGTGTCGCCGGCGGCTTCGCGGAGCGCGAGCGCCTGCTGCCAAAGGTCGAGCGCCTTCGCGTAGTCGCCCTTGGCGTGATAGGTCCAGCCGAGGTTGTTCAGCAGCGAGCCGCGCCAGCCGCGGGCGCGCGGATCCGCCGACGCTCCCGCCGCCGCGAGCGCCTTCAGGTTCCAGTCGAGCTGCTGCGCCTCCGGCGCGGCGATGCCCAGCATGTGCAGCGCGTCGACGCGGTAGAAGTCGGCGCCGTCCTGCGCGTCGCGCTGCGACGCCGCGAGCGCGGCCTCGAACAGAGGAACCGCCTGCGCGGGCTCGCCGGAGGAATTGCGCGTGCGGCCGCGCTCCAGCAGGTAGCGCACGCGCACACGCGCCGGCAACGCGGCGAGCGCCGGGGCCACGCCGTCGAGGATGGCGTCGGCCGCGGCGAATTTCCGCTGCAGCGACAGCGAGCGCGCGACCTGCGTGGCGGTCTCGGCGGCGTCGCGGCTCTTCGGCGCCGCGCGCGCGAGCGCGGCGCGAAAGCGCGCTTCGGACACCGCGGGGGCCTCGAAATCCCAGAGGGCGTCGAGGCGGGCCGAAAAATCGTCGGCGGTGGCGGCCAGCAGCGCGGGAGCGAAGCAGAGGAGGGCGGCGGCCGCGCGGCGGGCGCGGATCGGGATGGCGCGCGGCGCCTCGCGCGGGCGGATCATCGTGCGGCGGCGCGCGCGCGGCGGGCCCGCGCACGCGCCAGCGCCGCGGCCACCGCCGCCTGTCGTGCGCGGGCCGCGGCGTCGCGCGCGGCGGGCGGCGGCGCGCGCGCTGACACCCGCTCGTTGCGCGCAAGCCGGGCGCGTCGTGCGGACTCGCGGTCGGCCGCCGCGATTTCATCGGCGGCGGACCAGGCCCGCCCGGACGGCACGAAGGCGATGCAGTCGACGGGACACGGCGGCGCGCACAGTCCGCAACCGGTGCAGAGCGACGGGAGCACGCCGTGCATGCGCCGTGCCGCGCCGACGATTGCGTCGACCGGGCACGCGGCGATGCAGAGGGTGCAACCGATGCAGGCGGCTTCGTCGATCTGCGCGACGGTGTGCGGGGCGTCGTTCACCCCGTCATCTTACCGTCGGTCGCCGCGCGCCTCGTAGTCGGCCGGCACCTTGACCAGGCCTGGTGGCTTTCGGTGAGGGCGGCGGGCATCGGGTCGTCCACAGTCGCGGGCGTCTCTCCCGTATATTCGCGCGAACGGCGGGGCAGGTCCCCGCCGCCGCGCAGCCCGCGAAGCGCACCGACCGTTCGCGGCGTCTTGTGGCCCTTCGTCGCGGGACGATACCGGCGCCGTGCGGCCCCGGCGACAATGCGCCGCCATCGAGCCGGACCTTCCATCAGCTCGACGGAACCAGGAGAGCTCATGGCCGACTACGCCCCCCTCGGACCCACCGGATGCCCGCGACCCCCGGGGCTCCAGTCGCACCCGCTGGAGCTGATCCCGTTCTTCCGGCGCTGGCCGCAGTCGGTGGTGCGCGACCTCGTCTACACGGTCATCTGGAACACGCTGTTCGCGCTCTTTTTCGCGCTGCTGGCGATCGCCATCGATCCGGAAACGCCGCTCTCGGCCGCGCTCCGCAACTCGTTCGTGTTCGCGCAGTGCATCGGCTTCATGATCTACGCCGGCTTTCTCATCGGTGACCGCATCGTGCACAAGGGCATCCATCAGGCCCGGATGTGGGTCCGCGCCGTCTACTACGCCGTCATTCCCATCCTCGGCGTGTTTCCCGGCTACCTGCTGGCCTTCTGGATCCTGCGCTGGCGCAACGGCTACGAGTGGCTGTTCGCGCCGCGCTCCATCATTTCGATCGTCGCGCTGTCGCTGGTGCTGACCGGCCTCCTGCTGCTGATTTTCGTCCCGCGCGAGCGGGCGGCCCGCGCGGAGGCGACGATCGCGCGCGAGCAGGCGCGCGTGGCGGCGGCGGAGAAGGAGACGACCACGGCGCAGCTGAAGCTCCTCGAGGCGCAGGTCGAGCCGCACTTCCTCTACAACACGCTCGCGAACGTCGTGTCGCTGGTCGACGGCGAGCCGGCGCTCGCGAAGCGGATGATCGAGCGCCTCATCGCGCTGCTGCGCGCCACCGCCGCGGCGGCGACGGGCAGCGCGACGCTGGGCGGCCAGGTCGAGCTGCTGCGCGCCTATCTGGAGATCCTCGAGCTGCGGATGGGCGCGCGGCTGCGGTGGCGAATCGACCTCCCCGCCGAGCTCGCGGGCCTGCGCGTGCCGCCGATGCTGCTGCAGCCGATCGTGGAGAACGCGATCAAGCACGGCCTCGAGCCGACCGTCGACGGCGGCGCGCTGACGGTCACCGTCCGGCGCGACGATCAGCGGCTGCTGCTCGAGGTGGCCGACACCGGTCGCGGCATCCGCGCGACGGCGCCGCGCGACGCGCCGGGGCTCGGCCTCGCCAACCTGCGCGCGCGCCTCGCCGCGCAGTACGGCAGCGCGGCGCACATCGAGGTGAGCGACAACGCGCCGCACGGCACGCGCGTGGCGCTCGCGCTGCCGCTGGACGCTCTCGGCGACGGCGCCTCCGCGGCAGCGACGCTGGCGGTCCGATGAACGCGAGCGCGCAATCGCGCACGACGGCGATCATCGCCGACGACGAGCCGCGCCTCGCCGAATATCTGCGCGGGCGGCTCGCCGAGCTCTGGCCCGACCTGATCGTCGCCGGCGTCGCGGCCAACGGCCCCGAGGCGCAGGCGCTGATCGAGGCGGAGGCGCCCGACATCGCGTTCCTCGACATCAGGATGCCCGGCTTGACCGGGCTCGAGGTGGCGCGAGGCGCCGGCGCGCACGTCCACATCGTGTTCGTCACCGCCTTCGATCAGTACGCGGTCGACGCCTTCGACCGCGCGGCCGCCGACTACCTGCTGAAGCCCGTCACCGACGAGCGGCTCGCGCAAACGGTGGCGCGCCTGAAGCAGCGGCTGGCCGCGGCCACGCCGGCGCCTGACCTGTCGGCCACGCTGTCCGCGCTGGCGCAGCTCGTGCCCCGGCTCGGCGCCGCCGTCGGCGGCGAGCGCCTGGCGTGGGTCCGCGCCTCGATGGGCGCGCAGGTGCGGCTGATCGCGATCGACGACGTCTGCTACTTCCAGGCCAACGACAAGTACACGAGCGTGTTCACGCAGGAGGGCGAGGCGCTGATCCGCACGCCGCTCCGCGAGCTCTCGGCGCAGCTCGACCCGGCGCGATTCTGGCAGGTGCATCGCGGGACGATCGTCAACCTCGCGCACGTGGCCACGACCCATCGCGACTTCGCGGGCCGCGTGACGCTGTCACTGAAGGCACGGCCGGAGATCGTCGCGGTGTCGCGCGCGTTCGCGCATCGCTTCAGGCAGATGTAGTTCCCGCTTCGCCAACGTTGGGCGACAATGCGTGATGGGCGAACCACACGCGCACGGCGATCACCGCGGGCACGATCATTCGCACGATCACGCGCCGTCGCCGGACACGCCGTCGGCGCGGCAGGCGCTCGCATGGGCGCTCGCGCTGACCGCAGGCTTCGCCGTCGTCGAGGCGGCGGGCGGCTGGTGGTCGGGGTCGCTGGCGCTGCTGTCCGACGCCGGCCACATGCTGACCGACGCCGCGGCCCTCGGCCTCGCGCTGTTCGCCAACCGCATCGCGGCGCGGCCGCCGACCCGCCGCGCGTCCTACGGCTACGCGCGGGCCGAAGTGGTCGCCGCGTTCGTCAACGCGCTGCTGCTGCTCGCGCTCGTCGTGTTCATCGTCGTGGAGGCCGTGCGGCGGCTGCTCGTGCCCGAGCCGGTCGCCGGCGCGGCCGTGGTCGTCATCGCGCTCGGCGGCCTCGTCGTCAATCTCGTCACCGCGTGGATCCTGTCGCGGGCGACGCGCACGATGAACACGCACGGCGCGCTGCTGCACGTGCTGTCGGATCTGCTGGGCTCCGCGGCCGCCATCGTCGCGGGCGCCGTGATCGTCGGCACCGGCTGGATGCCGATCGACCCGATACTGTCGATCGCCGTGTCGCTGCTGATCCTGCGCTCGACCTGGCGGCTGATGGCGCAGTCGATCGGCGTGCTGATGGAGCGCGTGCCGGCGCACCTCGACTACGACGAGATCGGCAGCGCGCTGTGCCGCATCTCCGGCATTACCGGCGTCCACGACCTGCACGTATGGCACGTCGGCGCGGACCGCGTGGCGCTGTCGGCGCAC
>Ga0070676_10001428_pt1 | contig 12066 bp, 7 predicted proteins | sample KBSM53metaG_FD_64667 | JGI IMG/M metagenome (GOLD analysis project Ga0070676, IMG submission 64667) | Miscanthus rhizosphere microbial communities from Kellogg Biological Station, Michigan, USA - KBS M5-3 metaG | ecosystem: Host-associated > Plants > Roots > Rhizosphere > Soil ...
CCACCGGTGCCGACTTCTCGGTCAACGGCGGTCTGCACATGGGGTGAGCCCGCAGCGAAGAACGTCGCGACGGCCGTTCTTCGCTCAGTCCGCAATCGCGCGCGCCGCGGCCTCGGCCAGCGACGCTGCGCTGCCGTCCCATTGGAGGAGGAGTCGCGGTGCCGCGAGGCCGGTGAAATTGCGCTGCATTGACTTCAGGTAGTTCGGGTCGTAGTGCGTGAGCAGCAGCTCGCGCACGACCGGCGCCGCCTGGCCCGTACGCGCGAGCTGTTGCCAGGCTTCGACCTGCGCCTTGCCGCGCGACTCGCGCAGCGCGTCGATGCGGCCACAGAAGGCTTCGGGATCGTCGACGAAATGGCGGTAGTCCTCGATCAGCAGCGCGACGCGGGCATCGAGCGCCAGATCGAGCCGCAGGCACGGCGCGGTGCGCATGCACTCGACCAGCGCGAGCGGCACGCGCAGATCGCCGACCTTCTTGCTTTCGCTTTCGATGAACACCGGCCGCGCCGGATCGAAGCGGCGCAGCGCCGCCCAGACGCGCGACTCGAACTGCTTCTGGCCCGGCTGGCGCTCGCCGGGCACGAGCCCGAGCACCGAGCCGCGGTGATTCGCCAGCGCTTCGAGGTCGAGCACCTGCGCGCCCTGCGCCTGCAGCGCATGCAGCAGCCGGCTCTTGCCCGAGCCGGTCATGCCGCAGACGACGCGGTACTGATACTGCCCGGGCAGCGCGTCGAGCGCCGCGAGCACCGCGCGCCGGTACTGCTGATAACCGCCTTCGAGCAGGTTCACGCGAAAGCCGATCTGGCTCAGCACCAGCGCCAGCGAGCCGCTGCGCTTGCCACCGCGCCAGCAGTACACCAGCGGGAGCCAGTCTTTGGGCTTGTCCATTACATCGCGTTCGATGTGCGCGGCAATGTTGCGGGCGGCCAGCGCCGCGCCGCGCTTCTGGGCGACGAACGCGGAGACCTGCTTGTATTCGGTGCCGACGAGCGCGCGTTCGGCGTCATCGAGCGTCGGCCAGTTCACGGCGCCCGGCAGATGATCGAGCGCGTATTCGCTGGGCGAGCGCGCATCGACGATCGCGCTGAACTCGTCCAGGCGCGCCAGCGCATCAGCGGCGTTGATCGAAACCAGCATCAGGCGGCCAGGGCGTCGAGCAGCTCGGTCTCGATCTGCAGCTGCACCTTGTTCTGCTGCAGCGCAGGGCCGTCGATCAGGAAGGTGTCTTCCACCCGCTCTCCCAGCGTCGTGATCTTCGCCAGCTGCAGGTTGACATGGTGACGTGCCAGCACGCGCGCGATCGAGAACAGCAAGCCCGAGCGGTCGCTGGCCGAGACGCCGAGCAGCCAGCGCTGCGCGCGCTCGTCGGGCCGCAGCGTCACGCGCGGCGTGATCGGGAACGACTTGACGCGCCGCGAGATGCGCCCGCGGCTCGGCTCGGGCAGCGGCCCGGTGGCCGACAGCGCGAGCGCCAGCTGCGTCTCGACGAACGAGATCAGGTCGCGGTAGTGCAGCTCGAGCGCATGTTCCTCGAGCCCCGGGCTGTTGACCTGGAAGGTGTCGAGCGCGTAGCCGTTGCGCGTCGTGTGGACCTTGGCGTCGAGGATGTTGAAGCCCGCGCCGTCGAAGTAGCCGCAGATGCGCGCGAACAGGTCGGCCTGGTCGGGCGCGTAGACCAGCACCTGCAGGCCTTCGCCGAGTGGCGACAGGCGCGCGCGCACGATCGGTCTGGCGCCGCCGACCTGGTCATACAGCGAACGCGTGTGCCAGGCGATGTCGCCGGCATCGTGGCGCGCGAAATAGCTCAGCTCGAGCGTGGCCCACAACGGCTTCTGGATGAAGGCGGGCAGCGACGCCAGGTTCAGCATCTGGCGCGCCTCGAGCTTGCGCGTCTCGACCTCGGCATCGAGGTTCGGGCGCGCGCCGCCGAGCGCCCGCAAGGTCAGGCGGTACAGGTCTTCGAGCAGCTTGCCCTTCCAGGCATTCCAGACCTTCGGGCTGGTGCCGCGGATGTCGGCCACCGTCAGCAGGTACAACGCGGTCAGGGTGCGCTCGTTGCCGACCAGCTTCGCGAACGCCTCGATCACGTCCGGATCGGACAGGTCTTCCTTCTGGGCGATGCGCGACATCGTCAGGTGCGACTCGACCAGGAACTCGATCAGTCGCGTGTCGGCGTCCGGCACGCCGTGGTCGCGGCAGAAGCGGCGCGCCTCCTGGCCGCCCTGCACCGAGTGATCGCCGCCGCGGCCCTTCGCGACGTCATGAAACAGCGCGGCGATGTACAGCACCCACGGTCGGTCGAAGGTCGACGCGAGCTGCGAGCAGAACGCATACTCGTGCGCATGCTCGGGGATGAAGAAGCGCCGCACGTTGCGCAGCACCATGATGATGTGCTGGTCGACCGTGTAGACATGGAACAGGTCGTGCTGCATCTGCCCGACGATGCGCCGAAACACCCAGAGGTAGCGGCCGAGCACGCTGGTCTGGTTCATCAGCCGGAACGCATGCGTCTGGCCCTCCGGCTCCTTCAGGATCTTCATGAAGGTCGCCCGGTTCACCGGGTCGTGACGGAACGCCGAATCCATCAGGTCGCGTGAGTTGTACAGCGCGCGCAAGGTGCGGGCCGAAAAGCCCTTCGGGCCGACCGTCTGCTGGTAGACCAGGAAGGTCTCGAGGATCGCGTGCGGGTCGCGCTCGTACAGGTCGTCGCTGACGACCTCGAGCATGCCGCCGCGCTCGAGGAACTTGTCGTTGATCGGCCGCATCGGGGCGTTCTGCGAGCCCTCGACGCGCTCCTCGATGTTCAGCATCAGGATCTGGTTCAGCTGCGTCACCGCCTTGGCCGCCCAGTAGTAGCGCCGCATCAGCTTCTCGGAGGCGCGCTGCGCCCGCGTCGCGGTGTAGCCGAAGCTCTCGGCCACCGCGGTCTGCAGATCGAACACGAGCCGGTCTTCGCGCCGGCCGGCGATCATGTGCAGCCGCGCGCGGATCAACTTCAGCAGGCCTTCGTTGCGGTTCAGCTGCTTGACCTCGAACGGCGTGATCAGCCCGTTCGCCGCGAGCGACGCCCAGGTCTTGCCCAGGCCCGCGGCGCGCGCCACCCAGATCACGACCTGCAGGTCGCGCAGGCCGCCAGGGCTCTCCTTGCAGTTGGGCTCGAGCGAGTAAGGCGTGTCCTCGGACTTGCGATGCCGCTGCAACATCTCGAGCGTCTTCGCACGCAGGAAGGCCTTCGCGTCCATCGCCTGCGTGTTGGCATGGCGGAAGGCCGCGAACACGCGGCGCGAGCCGCACAGGTAGCGCGACTCGAGCAGTGCGGTCTGCACCGTGACGTCGCTCTTGGCCATGGCGACGCATTCGTCGACGGTGCGCACGCTCGATCCGATCTCCAGGCCGATGTCCCAGCACGAGGTGATGAAGCGCTCGATCGAGGCTTTCAACTCGTCGCTGGCGAACGAGAGCGCCGGCGGCAGCAGCACCAGCACATCGACATCCGAATGCGGAAACAGCTCGCCGCGGCCGTAGCCGCCGACCGCGAGCAGCGCCGCGCCGGGCGGCATCGCCGCACGGTCCCAAAGCATCAGCAGGGTCTTGTCGACATGCCGGCACAGCGCGCGGATCAGCCGCGCGGCCGCGGGCGCGGTCGGCCGCGCGGCAGCGAAGCGCGTGAGCAGCGCCGCCTTGCCTTCGCGAAAACGGGTGCGCAGTTCGGCCAGGCCGGCCCGGGGATCGGGGGCGACCGCCGGCGGCGGCGCGGCATCGAGCACGGCGTCCACGACCAGCGCAGGCTCAGCGGTTGTGAGGCTTTCGCCCCTCAACTGCTGGATGGCTTCTGAGCGAGCCGACTGCGCTGCACAATTGCATGGGTGTTTCGCTCCGTCGGCTCAGGCCTGCGCCGCGCCGGTCACGAAGGCGGGCGGTGGCGGGCTGCCGGCCGACAGCGTCATGACCTCGAAGCCGGTGTCGGTGACGAGCACGGTGTGCTCCCATTGCGCCGACAGCGAGCGGTCTTTCGTGACGATGGTCCAGCCGTCGCCCATCTCGCGGATCTCGCGCTTGCCGGCATTGATCATCGGCTCGATCGTGAACATCATGCCCGGCACCAGTTCCTCGAGCGTGCCGGGGCGGCCGTAGTGCAGCACCTGCGGCTCTTCGTGGAACTTCTGGCCGATGCCGTGGCCGCAGAACTCACGCACCACCGAGAAGCCGTTGTTCTCGGCGAAGGTCTGGATCGTGTGGCCGATGTCGCCCAGGCGCACGCCGGGCTTGACCTTCACGATGCCCTTCCACATCGCCTCGTAGGTCATCTGGCACAGGCGCTTCGCCGCGATCGAGCCTTCGCCGACGATGAACATGCGGCTGGTGTCGCCGTGCCAGCCGTCCTTGATCACCGTCACGTCGATGTTGACGATGTCGCCGTTCTTCAGCGGCCGGTCGTTCGGGATGCCGTGGCAGACCTGGTGGTTGATCGAGGTGCAGATCGATTTCGGGTAGGGCGTGTACCCCGGCGGCGCATAGTTCAGCGGCGCCGGAATCGCCTGCTGCACGTTGACGATGTGGTCGTGCGCGATGCGGTCGAGCTGTTCGGTGCTGATGCCGGGTTTCACATGCGGCGTTAGCAGGTCCAGCACCTCGGAGGCGAGCCGGCCGGCAATGCGCATGCCCTCGACATCGGCCGCGGTCTTGATCGTGATCGTCATGGACAGAATTATGGCTAGGGCACGGCGCTGACGCGCCTCGACTTCACTGCGTGAAGTGAACCTTCGCCGCAGTGACCTGGCGGGCATTGTCTCATCGGGGCCCTAAAATCGCGGGTTACCACCGGGGCGACCCTCGTCGTGCTCGGGCCTTGACCTCACCTCCGCCGAGCCCGCCGCGTGACTTCCAACCCCCAGCACCTGACCCACTTCGAGGGCGGCAATGCGCTGTCCGACTTTCGCGCGCAGGCCCTGCTGCCGCGGCTGCAGGCGGTGCAGCCGCGCATCACCGGCGTCGCCGCCCGCCATGTGCACTGGGTCTGCAGCGATGCCGAGCTGGCACGCGCCGAGTTCGACAAGCTCGCGGCGCTGCTGCGCTACGGCGAGCCGTACACCGGGGCGGTCGACGGCCCCCTGATCGTGGTCGCGCCGCGCCTGGGCACGGTCTCGCCGTGGGCCTCGAAGGCCACTGACATCGCGCACAACTGCGGCCTGGGCGTGCGGCGCGTCGAGCGCGTCACCGAGTTCCGCCTGACGCTCAAGAGCGGCCTGCTCGGCGGCGCAAAGCCGCTCGCGACCGCCGAGCTGCAGGCCTGCGCGGCGCTGCTGCACGACCGCATGACCGAGAGCGTGCTGACGGCGCGCGAAGAGGCGGTGCATCTGTTCGACGCGCAGCCGGCGGTGCCGATGCAGCATGTCGACGTGCTCGGCCACGGCCGCGACGCGCTGGTCCAGGCCAACGCGGAGTTCGGCCTGGCGCTGTCGACCGATGAGATCGACTACCTCGTCGAAGCCTTCACCGCACTGCGTCGCAACCCGACCGACGTCGAGCTGATGATGTTCGCGCAGGCCAACAGCGAGCACTGCCGCCACAAGATCTTCAACGCGCAGTTCGTGATCGACGGCGTGCCGCAAGAGCGCTCGATGTTCCAGATGATCCGCCACACCGAGGCGACTGCGCCGCAGCACACGGTCGTCGCCTACAGCGACAACGCATCGGTGATGGAGGGCGGCATGACCTCCCGCTGGCTGCCGCAGGGCTATACCAACGCGCCGGTCTACGCCGCACGGAGCGAGCCGGTGCATGTGCTGATGAAGGTCGAGACGCACAACCACCCGACCGCGATCTCGCCGTTCCCGGGTGCCTCGACCGGCGCCGGCGGCGAGATCCGCGACGAGGGCGCGACCGGCCGCGGTTCCAAGCCGAAGGCCGGCATCACGGGCTTCAGCGTCTCGAACCTGCACCTGCCCGGCACCCATGAGCCGTGGGAGCAGTCGCCCTACGGCAAGCCCGAGCACATCGCCAGCCCGCTGCAGATCATGATCGACGGCCCGCTCGGCGGCGCCGCGTTCAACAACGAGTTCGGCCGGCCCAACCTCGGCGGCTATTTCCGCGTCTACGAGCAGACCGTGGGCGAAGGCGCCGATGCGCTGCGCCGCGGCTACCACAAGCCGATCATGATCGCCGGCGGGCTCGGCTCGATTTCGGCGTCGCAGACGAAGAAGATCGCGTTCCCGCCCGGCACCTTGCTGATCCAGCTCGGCGGCCCCGGCATGCGCATCGGCATGGGCGGCGGCGCCGCGAGCTCGATGGCGGCCGGCGCGAACGCGGCCGCGCTCGATTTCGATTCGGTGCAGCGCGGCAACCCGGAGATCGAGCGCCGTGCGCAGGAGGTCATCAACCACTGCTGGGCGCTCGGCGCGAGCAACCCGATCCTCGCGATCCACGATGTCGGCGCCGGCGGGATCTCGAACGCGTTCCCCGAACTCGTCGACGGCGCCGGCATGGGCGCGTGCTTCGACTTGCGCCAGGTGCCGCTCGAAGAGACAGGCCTGGCACCGAAGGAGATCTGGTGCAACGAGAGCCAGGAGCGCTACGTGATGGCGGTCGCGCCCGAGGCACTGCCGATCTTCCGCGCAATGTGCGAGCGCGAGCGCTGCCCGTTCGCGGTGGTCGGCGTCACGACCGCCGAGAAGGCGCTGATCCTCGAAGACGGCCCGGGCGGCGACCGGCCGATCGCGATGCCGATGGAGGTGCTGCTCGGCAAGCCGCCGAAGATGCTGCGCGACGTGACGCGCGTCGCGCGCGCCGCGGCTGAACTCGATCTGAACGACGTGGCGCTAGCCCAGGTCGCGTTCGACGTGCTGCGCCACCCGACCGTGGCGAGCAAGCGTTTCCTGATCACGATCGGCGACCGCAGCGTCGGCGGCCTCAGCAGCCGAGACCAGATGGTCGGCCCGTGGCAGGTGCCGGTGGCCGATTGCGCGGTGACGCTGGCCGACTTCAGCGGCTTCCGCGGCGAGGCGATGAGCCTGGGCGAGCGCACGCCGCTGGCGGCGCTGGATGCGCCGGCGTCGGGCCGCATGGCGGTCGGCGAGGCGATCACCAACTTGCTTTCGGCGCCGTTCGAGCTCGAGCGCGTCAAGCTCAGCTGCAACTGGATGGCCGCCTGCGGCGAGCCCGGCGAAGACGCCGCGCTGTTTGATACCGTGCGCGCGGTCGGTCTCGAGTTGTGCCCGGCACTGGGCATCGGCGTGCCCGTCGGCAAGGACAGCCTGTCGATGCGCACGCGCTGGAGCGAGGGCGGCGAGGCCCGCCAGGTCACTGCGCCGGTGAGCCTGATCGTGACCGCGTTCGCGACGCTCGCCGACGTGCGCACGACCGTGACGCCGCAGCTCCAGCCCGGCGACACCACGCTGATCCTGATCGACCTCGGCGCCGGCCAGAACCGCCTGGCCGGCTCGATGCTCGCGCAAGTCCTGAACCAGTTCGGCTCTCTTTCCAAAGACGGCGTGCCCGACCTCGACGACCCGGCCCAACTGAAGGCGCTGGTCGGCGCGATCAACACCTTGCGCGCGCAGGGCCGGCTGCTGGCGTACCACGACCGCAGCGACGGCGGCCTGTGGGCGACCGCCTGCGAGATGGCGTTCGCCGGCCACCTCGGCCTGAGCCTGAACGTCGACATGCTGGTCACCGAGGGCGACGGCATCAGCGACAGCCGGGCCGAATACGGCGACTCGAAGAACTGGGCCGCGCAGGTCGGCGCGCGCCGCAACGAGCTGACCTTGCGTGCACTGTTCAGCGAAGAGCTCGGGGCCGTGATCCAGGTGCCGACCGCGGTGCGCAACGAGGTCATGCAGACGCTGCGCGAGTTCGGCCTGAGCCGGCACAGCCACTTCATCGGCAAGACCAACGCGCGCGGCGTGGTCGAGGTCTGGCGCGATGCGAAGGCGGTCTTCAGCGCGCCGCTGCGCGAGCTGCACCAGGCCTGGGACGAGGTCAGCTGGCGCATCGCGCGCCTGCGCGACAACCCCGCCTGCGCCGAGGCCGAGCACGCCGCCGCCGGCCGGGTCGACGACCCGGGCCTGCACCTCAAGCTCGGCTTCGATCCGGCGCTCGATGTCGCGGCGCCATTCGTCAACCTGGCGCGGCCCAAGCTCGCGATCCTGCGCGAGCAGGGCGTCAACAGCCACCTCGAGATGAGCTATGCGATGCACAGCGCGGGCTTCGAGACCTTCGACGTCCACATGAGCGACCTGCAGGCCGGGCGCGCGCGGCTCGATCAGTTCCAGGGCTTCGTCGCCTGCGGCGGCTTCAGCTACGGCGACACGCTCGGCGCCGGTGAGGGCTGGGCGCGCTCGGTGATGTTCAACCCGGCGCTGGCCGACCAGTTCGCGGCCTTCTTCGGCCGCAGCGACACGCTCGCGCTGGGCGTGTGCAACGGCTGCCAGATGATGGCGGCGCTCGCGGCCATCATCCCCGGTGCGCAGGCCTGGCCGCGCTTCACCCGCAACCGCAGCGAGCAGTTCGAGGCCCGGTTGAGCCTGGTCGAGATCCTCGACAGCCCGTCGGTCTTCTTCACCGGCATGGCCGGCAGCCGCCTGCCGGTGGTGGTCTCGCACGGCGAGGGCTTTGCCGATTTCTCGCAGCGCGGCGACGCCGGCACGGTGCACCGCGCGATGCGCTTCGTCGACCACCACGGCGCGGCGACCGAGGCCTATCCGTTCAACCCGAACGGCAGCCCGGGCGGCCTCACCGCGGTGACCACCGCCGACGGCCGCTTCACCGTGCTGATGCCGCATGCCGAGCGCGTGTTCCGCAACGTGCAGATGAGCTGGACGGACGGCGAGCGCAGTGCCGCGAGCCCGTGGATGCGGATGTTCGGCAATGCGCGCGCATGGCTCGGCTGATAAATTGTCGGCATCCGTGAACCTTTTCGCCGTGACGAGGAATCAACGCTCCAACGGGAGATGTCGATGCTGCGCAATCGAGTCGATCGCACCGGTGCGCCCGCGGTGCCGACAGATGGAGGAGAGCCGGCCGAGCTGCGGCTGATCGCCCGCGTGGCCGCGGGCGACGTGCGCGCGTTCGAGCAGCTGTACCGCGCCTATCACGCGCGGCTGACGCGTTTTCTCGACCGCGTGACACGGCGCCGCAGCATCGTCGAAGAGGTGCTCAACGACACGATGCTGGTGGTCTGGAATCGCTCCGAGACCTTCAACGGCACCAGCAAGGTCTGCACGTGGATCTTTGCGATCGCGTACCGCAAGGCCCTGAAGGCGCTGCAGCGCCGCGACGACGCGGTCGACGACGACCAGCTCGACCAGCGGCCGGCCGGCAGCGCCGGCCCCGAGCAGCAGCTCAGCGACCGCGAACTGGCGCACCGGCTCGGTCGTGCGCTCGGCGGCTTGTCCGAAGAGCAGCGCGCCGTCGTCGAACTGACCTACTTTCACGGCATGGGCTACCGTGAAATCGCGCAGATCGTCGAGTGCCCCGTCGACACGGTGAAGACCCGGATGTTCCATGCCCGGCGACGGCTGCGCGCGCTGCTCGCCGGCGAAGCGGAGGACTGGTTGTGAACGGACAGATTCTGCGGCTCGGCGGTGACGAGCATGACATCGTGCAGCTGTTGCTGCCCTGGTATGGCAACGGCAGCCTCGACGACGCCGAGACGGCGCGCGTCGAGGCCCATCTCGGGCGCTGTCCGCGCTGCCAGGCCGACATCGCGTGGCAGCGCAAGCTGCAGGCCTGCCTGACGCCGGCAGTCGCCGCGACCGATTCGGCCCGGCCCGCGCTCGAGCCCGGCTGGACCGCGCTGCGCGCCAAGATCACCACCGACGCGCCGGCCGCGACGCCCCGGCCCGCGGCGCGGCCGGCACGGCCGGCACGCGTGCGCAGCTGGCGCACCACGCCGCTCTGGCTGCGCTGGGCCGTCGGGCTGCAGTTCGCGGCGATCGGCGGCCTGGCGCTGCTGGCGCTGTCGGCGCCCCGCAGCGACGACTACCGCGCGCTCGGCGCGCCGGCCCGGGCGAGCGCCGCGAGCGTCGTTGTCGTGTTTCGCGCGGATGCCACCGAACGGCAGATCCGCGAGGCGCTGCGCGACAGCGACGCCCGCCTGGTCGACGGGCCGACCGTGACCGGCGCCTACCTGCTCGCGGTCGCGCCGGCGCAGCACGGCGCCGCGCTCGAGCGGCTGCGCCGGGAGGCGGCGGTGCTGCGGGTCGACTCGCTCGAGGCCGGGCCCGCGCCGTGATCGGCGCCGCCGGCGCCGTGCGCGAGGCACTGCGCGTCGCGGCGCTCGGCGTGTTGCTGGCGGTCGGCTTCGCGGCCGCAGCAGCGCCGTCGGCCGCCGAGGCGCCGGCCAGCGCGGCCGACGCCCGCCAGCAGGTGCTGGTGCTGCTGAATCTTCCGCCACGGCATTTCCGCCCCGACGGCAACTACGCCGGCAGCTACGCCGATGCCGCGGGGCGGGCGGCACGACGGCGTGTCGCCGCGCAGCTGGCCCGCGAGCACGGTCTGACAATCGCCAGCGACTGGCCGATGCCGCTGCTCGGGCTCGACTGCTTCGTCTTGAACGTGCCGGCCAACCAGGCGCCGGCGCAGGTGGCGAAATCGCTGTCGCAGGACGCGCGCGTTTCGTGGGCGCAGACGATGAACCTGTACCGCGCTCAGGCGCACGACGACCCGCTGTTCGCGTTGCAGCCTGCGGCGCAGCCGTGGCGGCTCGCCGAACTGCACCAGGTCGCGACCGGCCGGCGCGTGCGGGTCGCGGTGATCGACAGCGGCATCGAGCGCGATCACCCCGACCTGGCGCGGCAGATCGAGTCGGCGCAGAACTTCGTCGCCGGCCGCGCGCCGCGCGGCGAGCTGCACGGCACCGCGGTGGCCGGCATCGTCGCGGCGCAGGCGGACAACGGCATCGGCATCGCCGGCGTCGCGCCGCAGGCGCGCCTGATCGCGTTGCGTGCCTGCTGGCAGGACGCCGCCGACGCGACCCTGTGCAGCAGCCTGAGCCTGGCGCTGGCGCTGCAGACCGCGATCGAGCACCAGGCACAGATCATCAACCTGAGCCTGGCCGGGCCGCCGGACCGGCTGCTCGGCACGCTGCTCGATCTGGCGCTCGGCCGCGGCATCGTCGTCGTCGCAGCGGTCGACCGCGGCGCCGCAGACGGCGGCTTCCCGGCGGCGCACCGCGGCGTCGTCGCGGTGGCCGACGAAGACGCCGGGCCCGCGGCGGGCGCCGCGGTGCTGGCACCGGGGCGCGACGTGCCGACCACCGTGCCCGCGGCGCGCTGGGCCGTGGTGTCGGGCGCATCGTATGCGGCGGCGCACGTCAGCGGCCTGTACGCGCTGTTGCACGAGGCCCGCGAGGGGCAGCGCGCGGCGCCGTCGCAGACCGCGACGGCGGGCGCGTCGCCGGTGGACGTCCCGCTGCACGAACTGGTACGGCTGGCCGATGGCCGCATCGACGCCTGCGGGAGCCTGGCGGTGGCCGTCGGCAGCTGTCGCTGCGCTTGCGTCGCTGCGAATCCTGCGTCGGCGACGATGCCGGTGAATGCATCGGCGAGCGCGTCGACGATGGCGCCCACCACTGGGCCCGCCACCGCGACCCCGCCTGTGCCGGCCATCCTGCGGCCATGATGTGCCCGGCGCCGTGCGTCAGCCCTGCCGGTCGCGCTGCGCGCTCCTGAGCAGATCCGGCATCGCCGGGCTGCTCAGATCCCCTCGGGGGGCGGCCGGCTTGGCCGGCCTTGGGGCCCTGTCGACTGCGCTGCTGCTGATCGGTGGTGAAGCGCAGGCTCAGCTCGGCGTCAGCGCAGCGATCGATTCCGACTACCGCTTTCGCGGCGTCTCGCTCAGCGACGGCCAGCCCGATGCGCGGCTCAGCGTGGCCTACGATCACGCCAGCGGCGCCTATGCGGGCGCGGCGCTGACCCGGGCCGAACTGTCGCCCGACCGGCATTCGACGCAGGTGCTGGGCTATGCCGGCGTCGTGACGCGCACACGCTTCGGGCCGGGCTGGGAAGCCGGGCTGTCGGTGTCGCACTTCAGCGGCGACGCGCGATACGACTACGGCGAGGTGTTCAC
>Ga0070676_10001481_pt1 | contig 11890 bp, 12 predicted proteins | sample KBSM53metaG_FD_64667 | JGI IMG/M metagenome (GOLD analysis project Ga0070676, IMG submission 64667) | Miscanthus rhizosphere microbial communities from Kellogg Biological Station, Michigan, USA - KBS M5-3 metaG | ecosystem: Host-associated > Plants > Roots > Rhizosphere > Soil ...
ATGTTGCCGTTCCATAATCAGTGGTTGGCGCCGCACAAGCCGCAGCCTTTACCTGATTTGTTGCCAAAAATAAGGAAGCACCCATCAACAGAAGGGCGCTCAGCATAAGTGTGGAAACTCTTTTTATTTTACCGGACTTACGGGATATTTCTCTAGAGATAGGGGCCATACTTTTTACCACTTTTTTAATTGTTACCTTAAATACTTATGCTTTGAGAATGCCGCTAAATACCACGGAAGTCAAGCTTTTTTCCAGGAAACTTTCATACTTTATGCACGAAATGCTGGACGACCCCGGAACACATAACCTATGATAAAGTCATGAAACAATCGCGTCTGCTTTTTATACTACTGCGTCCTTCGGTGACCAGTTTTTTTTGTACCAGTATTTTTGCGGGCGCCACACTGCTTGGGGCAAGTTGGACGTACCTGAAAACCCAGTCATTTTTCTCGATTTATCTTTCGGGGGAGTACAATTTGCGCACCCTTTTGAGCGAAATCAATACCGCCGTCGGGCACACGCTCGATAAAATTCTTTCATATAATATCTTGGTGATCGGCGCGGCTTTACTTGCCGGCCTAATCGTGTACGTGCTGTTGCAAAGCTTGACGCACATGCACGAAGAGATTTCTTCGAGTTTTAGCCAGATCGAATACGCCAACCAAGACAAAAATTCAGCCGAGAAAGAGTTGCGACGGCGCATCGGCCTTCGCGTGGCTACCACGGTTACCTGGCTGCTATACGCCTTCGTGTTCTTTGATATTATCGTGCCCTTCACCGCAGCCATCGTCACCAAGAACAGCATGCACTTAAGCGTGCTTGATTCTATGTATAACCTGCTGACGTTTGTGGGCTTGTGGCTCGCAACGCATATTCACATTATTTTTCTGCGGTTGTTGCTGCTCCGGCCCCGAGTTTTCGGTGGCCAACAGATCGTTGAAGAACAAAAACTTTCAGACTGACACCTAGGAAAGCAGTTCGACTGTTTCGGTAAGCGCTGCGTGGACTGCGCGGTCGTACACCGCCCGGTGCGCTGCGATTACTTCGGGGCGGTCACCCTCCGCTCCCGGCGTTTCACCTTGCCTGAGCATGTCGTCGCGGTGAAAGACCAGGAGTCTTGTAGTAGGCACCGGATCAGTTGCTTGTGGCTCTGCTTCCACCCACTCACTTTCAGACACCTTAAGAAATGGCTTCGGAGTAAAATCCTCCGCTTGCCCAAGGAGTATGCTCGTCTGCTTTATTTTGGTCTGATAGGTTTCAAGATCGCCCTGCCGCGTTCTCAGTGCCTTCTGCGCATCACGCTCTTCCTCGCTTGTAACGCGCGCCAAACCATTAATCACCACTGTCGGCTTCTCACCCTCAGCAAGGAGGATTAAACTCGGGTTAGCTTGTAAGTCAGCATGGGCACGACCGTACTGATCGAGCGATCCGTGCAAATTCAATGTCCAAAACTGATCAAAAAAACGCGGTGCATCCTGCGCCTTAAAATAGCCGACCGGCCCAAGTGCCGGTATTTTTAGATTGCGGCGGCCCACGGTATACGGTCCAATCTGCCACCAACCTCTGCGTACATGCTCTGTCATAACACCTCCTCTTTTAGCCAATTATGCAACTATAGAGGCGGGTTTACAATGACTGCTACTGGAATCCCGGCTGCTTTGTCGCTATTGCGAAAATGACCAGCAGGACGGTAAGTATAAAAGCCGGCAATAATATATACAAAAAAGCCCGCGAAACATGCGACCGCACAAGCTGCCATTTGTTTTGCAGCGGATGCCGTACGGCTTCATAAATATCCGAAAATAATAACGGCGAGAAGTTTTTATCCACGCGCGGCGTAAATATAAACGGACGCATGGCTTCGAACAACGGCCTGAGATCGAGTGGGTTAAACTGATCGACAAAGACCTGTAGCGTCCGGCCTTTGGTGTCGCGAAAGCGGATAGTCCGCGTCGAATAACGCGCCACAAGATAATGCCGCTGCTCTACACTCGTGAGATACGCGAGATCTACCTCCCGCCATATAAAAAACATCCGGTATGCCAGCGTGCCGGAGTCATACACCAGCAGTGTGGTGTAACTTTTGACTGCGTTTACGACCGATCCGAGGCCCACTACAAAAGTAACGCGCCACTGACTCGGATCGTATATTCCCTTCAGGCTGTCACGATAAAACACTACCGAAAGCACCAGCAGGAATACACCGATTCCCAAAAAGATGTGTCCGCGCCACTTTGGCGGGCGGGCGATAAAAAGTGCCGGTTGTAGTTCATGCGTCATATTAATTATCGCCCCGCGGCATCGGAAATGTATGCACGATCATCATTACAGCCACCACCAAACCAAGCGCGAATCCGATGCGCAGCCAGCGGTTTTTTACCGCTCGGGCAAATAATTCCTGCAATAATACATATCCGATACTGGCTCCAAAAATGGCCATATAAACCCACACAAAACGGAGCGAAACCTGGCTGATGCGCGTCGTGGCGCCATAGCCGACCACAACATTCATAATCACCACGAACCAGGCAGCGACCATCCTTGCCTGTAATCCCAGGAACTCATGCAATTGCCAGGCAGCGAAAATATAAAACGGCACGCCCGCAAGCAAATACAACAAGTACACCACGCCGCCGACAATAAAAAACTGATCCGAAGCAAACCAAATCAGTGGCAGGATAATCACCAACACGAACAACAAACTATCGCCCACGCCTGCCGCAAGCGCACGCAACAGCACGAGATGCCAGGGGACGGGTTGCGCTGGTGTTGTAGCCATAGTTATAACTATAGCAAAGCAGGGCTTATTGCGGTTCAGCAAAACGCTGCGTAAGAAAATCGGCGGCAACCAGAGATGCGGTGAGGTCGGCAGCAGCGGCAGGCGTAAAGTTGAACGGCTGGTCGACTCTGGTTTCTATTATCGAAACCCAGGCTTTCCAACGCGCTTTATCGAGCGGCGCATGTCCCAGAGTGGCCAGTGTATGTTGCGTATCCTGGAACGCCGCGGCGGCACCAACTTCAGCCACATGCGCCTTGCTTGCTTCAAGCTCAAACAGGGTCGATGCGCGTTCGCCGTCAGGATATACGACGTCGCGTAGTGAATATTCGAACTCCGGCGTTTCGACCACGAACATACGGCGGCGCGCCACCGTGCCACGCGTGTGGCCGCGCCAGGCGACAAAAGCCAGTGCTGCGTCAAAGGTAATATCAGGTGAAAACGTCATAGTTTCTTCATCGCGCGCATCGGCGGTAAGATCACCTGCCTTTGCCACATATTCTATAGCGCCATTGTTGGCCCGCAGCGTTTGGGCACGGCCCTGCTCATCTTTACTGGCATAAAAGACGGCGGCGCGCGCAATGGGACGCACATTGCCAAGCGTGTGCATGTACGCTAGCATTTCTGTGCGCTCATCAGGCGTCAGAATCACTCTGGATTCAACTTCAATTTTAGACATGCTCGATAATAAGAAAAATCAGGAAACTGGTACACCCGGCAGGATTCGAACCTGCGACCCCTTGGTTCGAAGCCAAGTACTCTAATCCGCTGAGCTACGGGTGCGCGGACTTTCTTATGAAAGTCTGGTAATTATACCATGTACCGGTGTTGTTAGCCAGATTATTGGAATGGCTCTCGCCTTATCATGCACCAACGTTAGTAACATTTATGGCGCGAGTATTCCATTACCTTATCTCAACGCGCGCTAGTCTTGCGGTATCCCGTCCGCAGTGTTTGAGCACGGAGATAAGGTGATGGGATGCTCGTGATTCCTATTAGGGCGCTACGAACGATACTCCGGATTCTCGAAATCGAACCGCGCGCCCGCATCCCACTTGGTGCGTTCATTGCCATAGTCGGGAATGCCGCCGGCGTCCTTGAGCATCTTCGCCAGATGCATGAGGTTCCAGGTCGCAAAAGTGGTGTTGCGGTTGGTGAAGTCGTTTTCCGGTCCGCCTGAACCTTTGTCGAGATAACTGGGGCCGGGGCCGGCTTCGCCCACCCAGCCGGCGTCGGCTTGCGGCGGGATGGTGTAACCAATGTGTTGCAAGCTGTACAGAATATTCATGGCGCAGTGCTTGATACCGTCTTCGTTGCCGGTGATCAAACAACCGCCTACTTTGCCGTAGTACGCGTATTGCCCTTTGTCATTGAGTTCGCTCGAGCACGCATACAACCGCTCGATAATCTTTTTCGTCTGCGAGCTGTTATCGCCCAGCCAAATCGGGCCGGCAATGATCAGAATGTCCGCTGCTTGCACCTTTTTATACAGTTCGGGCCATTCGTCGGTTTTCCAGCCGTACTCGCGCATATCCGGGTACACGCCCGTAGCGATATCGTGGTCAATCGGCCGGATTATCTCCACGTCCACCCCGTGCTTTCTCATAATTTTAGCGCTAACGTCCACCAAACCTTCGGTGTTGCTTACCTCTGGTGATTTTTTAAGTGTACAGTTAAACACAATTGCCTTCAGACCGGAAAAATCGTACTTCATTTTAGCCCTCCTTTACTTTCATCATAGCAAACATGATACAATCCGCGTATGAAGCTCACGAACCAGGCAATTTTTTGGAAATGCTGGCTGTGGTCGGTGATTACCGGCGGTGTCGTCGCCACACTGTTTTGGATGGTTTGCAACGTCGGTAATTTCTTCCGTGGCGACGAAGGCGGCACGATTTTCGTTACCATTTTACTGATTCTGAGCATCGTCGGCAGCTACGCGGGTGCCGGCGTCGTGGGTTGGCGCATCGCCGAAAAATATTATGCACGCACTGTCGATCGATTTGTGCGGCGCTACACGTTATACAGCTTTTTCAGTTTCGTGTTACTGGTTGGCATCGTATATTCGCCAGTCTCGGTACTCGCCCTTTTGTGGAGTTTGCTTGCGCCGCTGTGCGTTATCATCGCTATTAATCGCACAAAAAAGACAGCCTGAAGTAGACTGTCTTTTAAACATGCAAAAGGCGCGCTACACCGCTTCTTCTAACGCCTCCGGACGGACGTGCCGTGGCAAAAAGAGGCTGAGCGCCATTACGACTACACAAAGGATGATTTCGTAGATAATGCCAGCGCGGAATGCCCGATCGAAATTGCGCGCATTCGCCCGTAGTGCGCCTTGCTCGACAACGCTACCGATAGCTTGAGCCGTTTTGTCGTCACCTGCCGATGCCTGCATTGCCTTGCAGCTTTCAGGAACCGCGGTGCTGTCTTTTTGCTGCGTGCGGTCAACGTAACACTGTTTTGCAGCCTGCAAAATGGCGGTTTGCGTTTGCTCGGGCACATGCAGCGCATGTAACTGCGTGCGGACATTTGGCGCAACCGAATCAAAACTGCTGGCGGCATGGTGCGACAACTGACCGAAGAAAATCAAACCAATCACCGCTACACCGATCGCACCACCAACCTGCTGTACCGCGTTTAAAATACCGGAGGCCGAACCGGCGTGGTGCGGATCGACATCGTTTAAGACCATGGCAAAAATAGGTGCCATAACCAAGCCCATACCCAGTCCGGTGGTAAACAAGCCTGGTGCCAGCTGCCACGAATGCGTTGTTATGCCGTAGCGGTGCACCACCCAGGTCAGATACGAAAGGCCGGCAATCATGACAAGCGCGCCGATCATCATAGCGTAGCGCCCCAGCTTCATAGTCAGTTTTTGGCCCAAAATCGCAATGCTCAGCGCAATACCAAACGCCGTCGGAATACCCGTAAGCGCCGCATGAATAACGCTGTACCCGAGCCCGACCTGCAAAAGCAACGTCGCAGGCAAAAACAACCCGAGCATTACGCCTTCAAAAATCACATTCGTAATCAAACCGACAGTAAATGAACGAAAGCGGAAGAGTGCCGGCATCACCAAAGGCGAGCCATCAACTTGCACCTTGCGCCGCTGCCACCAGGCAAACAACACAAATACCGGAACCGATACTGCCATCATTACAAACGTCCAGGTCGGCCAACCTAAATCACGGCCCTCAATAAGGGGAAAGATGAGCAATAACAGCCCGATGATAACAATGAGCGTACCCCACCAGTCGAGTTTGAGCGGATGCGGCGATTTACCCTCGGGCAAAAATTTAGCGGCGGCAACCAGACCGATAACTCCTATCGGCACATTAATAAGGAAGATCGGGCGCCAATCCAAACCAAACAGATTCGCTTTAATGAGCAATCCGCCAATCACCGGTCCCAGCGCCGCGCTGAGTCCCCCAAGCGCGCCAAACAAACCCGACACCATGCCCCGCTCTTCCGGCTTGAACATGATCTGCATCATCGACATAACCTGTGGAACCATAAGTGCCGCCATCGCACCCTGTAACAAGCGCGCCGCGATTAAGACTTCAGAATTCCACGCCGCACCGCTGAGCAGTGACGCCACCGTAAACCCACCGACACCAATCATGAAAAGTTTTTTGTACCCAAACACGTCACCCATGCGTCCACCAGTGATCAGGAGTGTCGCAAATGCTAACGAGTAGCCGGCAATCAGCCACTGGATCGTAGCATAACTTGCGCCAAGGTTGCCCTGAATTGAAGGGATCGCGATGTTCACAATTGTTGAATCGAGCAAATCCATAACAAAAGCAAGCGCGACTACCACCAGCGCGATAGTGCGTTGTTTTTTGCTTAGTTTTGCGGCGTGATGCTGGACGGAATGCGTCGGGTGCTCGGCGCTAGCAGCTGCTTTGGACATAAAACCTACTTAACGACAGATCGTTTTTTATTTGAAATACAGCCACAGTATAGCAAGCTTGTGTGGGAATGCGAAGCTTAACTTGTTACGTATTTAGTAATTAGGTTTCAGTTCGGGGAACGAGCTGTACAGGAGGCGGCATATCGTGTAAATCTTTGGGTAAGTGCACTTTCTCGCGGCTACTGAAATACCCTACACCAGCCAAGCCGAGTGTCATGATACCGAGCGAACCGTAATTGAGCACATTACCTATTGTTCCGGTGACATGCCCGAACTGGTGCACCGCGTCACCACCCACGCCAGCCATGGTAACGGCACCGGAAAGCCATCGCCCTCTCCGATTACGCGAAGCCAGACGTACTGTAGCCAGTTTAGTCGCAATGCTTTCAGTTATGCCCTTTTCGGTGAGATTGCGAAAGTCACGGATGTTTACCACGAGATCATCCGCTTGCACTTTGGGCACATAGCCCTCGCCATCACGCAGTATAATATAGTCATCAGTGTGCGGGATCTGGTCTGGGCCGAGCAGTGCCACCCGCGGTTCCTCCGGTAAAGTTACCTCGACCGCATCCGCCAGCAGGCGAAGCGCTTCGAGGTTGGGCTGCAGCTCAGCACCCTGCTGACTCACGACATAGTCAACGAGTTGCGAGGTGAGCAATGCAAATTCTGCAGTTGGTTCAGTATTCGACATGGATTACTTATAAAACTTTCTACTTTTATACAACTTTATCGTCAAGCCAGTATACTACTGTCTCCTGAACATCAGCGTAAAACAGTGCAGAAGTTAATCTTTGGCGCGAGGCAAGCGTTTAGTGCTATGCTAAGCATAAGTCTTTTGGAGCAGGAATGGGGAATACCGAAAGCGTACATACTGATGAAGCACAGCAGCGGTTAACGCTGAGTATTTTTGCGCACTTTTTATCTGAAGAACAGGTCCGTAAAGGGCATCATTATATTTTGCGGCATGCGGCGATTGGCGGTTTGCTCGTCGTGCTCTTGCTGGTATTCGTATGGATCGGCGGCAACTTATTCGGATTCCGTTACAAAGTACAGGACACTGTCGTTTCGGCGCGGACCACCGATGCCAAGCTTTCACATCTTATTCAGGATAAAATCAGTAATTACAGACTCACCATCGTGCAGCCGGACGGCAAACGGCAACAGTATTCATTACAAGATATCGGTTTGCAGGTAGACGTCGATAACAGTATCGCGATCGCACGCGCGGGGCAGCACCGCTTCGGTAGCCGCGTGCAGTGGTGGCGACCGATTCCGTTGCGCCTCACCACCACTGTTGATGGCAACACGCTCAAAACGTTCATGCGTGATCACGCCATGATCGTGGTAGAACCGGCGCGGGATGCCTCACTGAGTTTCGTCGATGGTACACCGAAAATTACCGAAGGCGCCACCGGCAAGCAATACGGTTTCGCCAATCCCACGCACAGCATTTTGGAAGCCGCAAGTGCGTTGCAAACCGCGCCGCTCCGCATGCACATGGTCGTCAAACAGCCGCTCATAACCGCCGAGAACCTTTCGAAAACCAAAGACAGACTCAACGCGATCATCAACCAATCCGTCGCACTGGACATCGACAAAGAGACCATCAAGCCCGGCGCCGACGAAGTTGCGCGGTGGATTACCTATACCGCCGAAGCCTCCGGAAAGCCCGCCGACATCAGCGTGAATACCGACGAGGTGCAATCGTACATAAATGGCATCGCGGCCGACCATACTCACCCACCGCGCGCGCAAGTCACCCTCGGATCGAGCGGCTTCATCCCCGGAAGCGAAGGCATTTCAGTGACCAACAAGGACGAGGTGGTCGACGCGATCGCCCATGATTTGCTTGCCGCAAAAGGCCTTCATCTGGGTATCGCCGTCGCACGGACGCCTTTTAGAACCATCACCGCCTCGGCAGCCGGCAAGTGGATTGAGGTAGACCTAACGAACAAGCGCATGTACACCTACGACCAAGCCGATCTCGTCAAAACCTTGCTTGTTTCGGCAGGCGCGAGCGGCACTCCGACGGTTACAGGCACGTACGCAATTTACTCGAAGTTCGCCAAACAAACGATGTCGGGTCCTAATAGCGACGGCAGCCATTACGTGCAGCCGAATGTACCGTGGGTAAATTATTTTTATCAGGATTACGCAATCCACGGCAACTATTGGCGGCCGACGAGCTATTTCGGCCGGATTAACAGTTCACACGGTTGTGTCGGGCTTACCACTGCCGATGCGGCGTGGGTGTACACTTGGGCGCCTATTGGCACGCCCGTGGTTATTCATTATTAACTCATCTCTGGTGTTGAGACTGCCTCCTTTGGTTCTGCCTTTTTTCGCTTAACGCTGAACCTGTGCCCCGTTTCCCAATGTACCGGCCGGCCTTCAAAGCGCTCCCCGGGATCCTTCCGGGTACCGGCTTCTACTAAGCGGTATACGGTTTTGTACACCGCTTTACCGCCCGTGAGGTTCCGCGGATCACCAACGGGCAACTCTATTTTGCCATACTGCAACTCCAATCCGGCAGCCTCCCACCGTTCGCGTAAGGGTTTTGAGTCCTCCCGGTTGACGTTAAAGCAGCCCAGCACCCGTGAGGCAGGGAATTTTGGTTTTTTGCCCGACTCATATACATTGTCGGCAATGGTTTCCGCGAGGAATAGGGTGTTCTTCGAGCCCTCCATGAACGCAATAATACGTTCGGGAAGTTTTTTATGGCTTTCAGGGGATGTGGATGTAGACTCCACGTTAGTGACCGATTCGGCGGCACTAAGCGCGGTTTGGGGCGCCGGTTCGACGTCAGACCGCAATGGTTCGGCGGTTTGGGCTTCCGGTGCGGCTTCGACCGCTGCCGTCACGCGCCCAGTCACCTCTGCACTTTCCCCTGGCTGGGCAAATGAAAAGATGGTGCTCATTCCAGCGGCTGGCATACGGCGCTCCTCCTTCAAAATAGTCGAAAAGCTGGGCACCGACACCTTTTGCCCTGGCCTGCCGATTCGCGCAGGCGCTGAATATTCGTCCTCCGGCCAGTGGGTAGTTACAGTGGTGGCTGTCGCAGGAAACGGTGACGATATCGGGGCTTTACGGGAAGTGAGCGAAGTCTCAGCTTCTGGCTCTGGTTCTGGTTGCTCAGGGGCCGCAAAAGTAGGAAGCGTCGGTTTTGTCTCCTCGGGTGGTTTTGGCTTCCAGTGTGCGGTCGGGATCGGCCATGGCTTACATGCGAGCACAAACAACGCCCGTGCAGCGTCTAGCTCGCCTTGCAAACGGTCCTTCTCCGCTGGGTCGGGCATGCTTCCGCGAAGTTCATCGGCCTTTTCTTGCATCTTCAGCTTGACCATTTCGTCGGCGGCCTCAAACCGGCAGCCTAAAATTGCTGCGATCTGCGCATTCTCCTTTTCTTGAAGTTGGCCGGCCCGCTCTACTTCCAAGGTGATGGCGTCAGCAGCAGCTTCCCATGCTGTAAGCCCTTGGTGTGCCGCGTACGGAGCGGCCAGTATGGCTTCGTAGTCGATCTCGCCAACCATTACGCGAAGCCGATCGGTGACCGCCGTGCTCATATCGACAATCTGATTTACGGCATACCGGCCCGCCACGGTGGCCGGATCAATGCCTTGTTCCTGTAGCTGCTCGGGTTTCCGGTTAAGTTCGGGAATCTCATTAGCCACCGCGAGCGCCGCTTCCACTTGCGCAGTCAGCGCCGCCAAAGTGTTGGTTTCCGGTGACATATCTGGGTTACCCATACTAAAACGGTATTTTACAAACTTCTTGCATAGCTTACAACTATTTCATATTATTTTTCTTGAGGTAGGGTGTTGACGAAAATGCTTATTTTTGCTATAATTTTAATCTGAAATTAAACGAGAGCACTTATGACTGAGATCGATCCTGGCCTTACCGTTGGCGAATTAAACCCTGACCAGCGTGTTGCATTAGCAGCAGAGGTGGTAACCGCGCATTCTGCGAAGATTGTTTCCGGTGAAGCAACCATGATGCCATACCCGCTTTTTAAGGGCTGGGCCGCTGGTAATGTGATTCCAACCGTCGAGTTAGGCCTGGTAACGCCTTCAGAAACCAATGATGGCAGCGTCGATGTCTATATGTTGCGGCGCCCTGAGGACGATCCTCAGGAAAACTGGCGGAATAGACTCCACATTCCCGGTGCAATTCCGGTTAATGGCGACGTCAATCCAAAAGACGAAGAAGATCTATCGCGTATCATCGAACGCGTCATGGGTGAGGCCGAGGGTGGCATCACGATGCTTGATAACCCCATGCCCTACGCTACAGTTATGCGTCGTGGTAGTCGCGGACCAGAAATAACTACTCGCTTGCTCGTTCCTGTCGAAGGTACGCCCACACAAGGTGACTTTTATGACGTAACCCGCCTGCTCACGCCACCGAACGACCAACAATTGCTCGAAACCCACGACCGCGCTATCCAAGGTGCTCAAAACGCCGCCCACCGCCTGCAAGTCTTCCCCGACTTGCGCCCGCTTAACGCCTAAACAGATAGCTCAGCGCCGCGCATCAAGCGTTTCTTGCGCCATATCTGCTACGGTATCCAGCAGGTCACGTTGGAATGTGGTTAGTTTGTCGCCGCGCACATCGTTGACTAAGGCGTCGAGAACCACATCGGTGTATTCATGAGACGTTTTTGTACTTATAAGTTCGCCATCTTCGGCTATCCTAAGCTCGCGGAGCGCAAACATTACCAGTGGTCGGAAAAGTATTAAAGATACACGCTCATCGCACTTGCGTAACTTAAAGCTTCCGCGCACTGGCTGTTTTTCGCCGTCGCAAATTCGGTAGAAATCATGGTTTGTATGCGGCTCGCCGGTACCGCTCAAGCGTTCTCTTTGCGAAGCGGGATACCACGCCTCGTCATTGCTAGCGCAGAGCAGTTGCGTGCCTAACCGCATCACTGCACCGACGCGTTCATGCGCGACAGGAAAATCCGGCACTGCCTTTCCCTCAAAAACACCGTGGCTACGGACTGCAGTAAATAGCTCGACTGTTTTTATATCGACCTCGGTGAATATTTCTTCAGATACTTGCCGGCCGGAACAAAGGGCGTCAAACAATGGCAAGTTGATTTTGAGCTGCGCGGCATGCACGAAGACATTCCCGTTGCAATCACGGTGTTCTAAAGCAGCGCTGGCAAAATCGCTGGCAACTGCAAAATGATCTTTTACGGCAC
>Ga0070676_10001489_pt1 | contig 11843 bp, 9 predicted proteins | sample KBSM53metaG_FD_64667 | JGI IMG/M metagenome (GOLD analysis project Ga0070676, IMG submission 64667) | Miscanthus rhizosphere microbial communities from Kellogg Biological Station, Michigan, USA - KBS M5-3 metaG | ecosystem: Host-associated > Plants > Roots > Rhizosphere > Soil ...
GCCGGCATCTGCCTCGACTTCGGCCACGCCCACATCGACGGCGACGTCGTCGACGCGATCGAGACCGTGTCGGAGCATCTCATCGCCACGCACGTGCACGACAACGCCGGGCGCAGCGACGATCACCTGCTGCCGTTCGACGGCACCATCGACTGGCCGTCGGCGCTGACCGCGGTGCAGAAGATCGGCTACGACGGCCCGCTGATGCTCGAGATCAACGCCCGCGGCACCACGAAGGAGACGCTGGCGCGGGCGCGGCAGGTGCGGCAGCGGATGGAGCAGTTTCTCGCGGCGTAACGAGACTATGGCGCACGTCTACATCGAGGACATCGGCAAGCACGAGGGCGAGGACGTCACCATCAAGGGATGGCTGCACAACCGGCGCTCGAGCGGCAAGATCCACTTCCTCATCCTGCGCGACGGTTCGGGCTTCATCCAGGCGGTGATGTCCAAGGCCGCGGTCGGCGACGAGGTGTTCAAGGCCGCCGACCACCTGTCGCAGGAAACCGCCGTCGTCGTCACCGGCACCGCGCGCGCCGACAAGCGCGCGCCGAGCGGCTACGAGATCGACGCCAAGAGCCTCGAGGTGATCGGCGAATCGCACGACTATCCGATCACGCCGAAGGAGCACGGCGTCGACTACCTGCTCGATCGGCGGCATCTCTGGATCCGCAGCGAGCGGCAGCAGGCGATTCTGCGCATCCGCCACGAGATCATCAACGCCGTCCGCGATTTCTTCAACGGCCGCGGCTTCATCCTCGCCGACACGCCGATCTTCACCCCGGCCGCCTGCGAGGGAACGACGACGCTGTTCCCGGCGCAGTACTTCGAGGACCAGACCGCCTACCTGACGCAGAGCGGCCAGCTCTATAACGAGGCCAACGCGATGGCGCTCGGCCGCGTCTACTGCTTCGGCCCGACCTTCCGTGCCGAGAAGTCGAAGACGCGGCGCCACCTCACCGAGTTCTGGATGGTCGAGCCCGAAGTGGCCTACGCCGACCTGAACGACGTGATGGCGCTCGCCGAGGACCTCGTCGTCTCGGTGGTGGAGCGCGTGCTGGAAAAACGGCGGCCGGAACTGAAAATGATCGAACGCGACGTCTCGAAGCTCGAGGCGGTGCAGAAGCCGTTCCCGCGCATCTCCTACGACGAGGCGGTCAAGAAGCTGCAGGCGAAAGGCCTGCCGATCGAGTGGGGCGGCGACTTCGGCGGGCCGGACGAGACCACCTTGTCTGAGGAATTCGATCGGCCGGTGATGGTGCATCGCTACCCGGCGGCGATCAAGGCGTTCTACATGAAGCCGGATCCGGAGCGGGCCGATCTCGCGCTCGGCGTCGACGTCCTCGCGCCGGAGGGGTACGGCGAGATCATCGGCGGCGGCGAACGGCTCGCCGATCTCGACCTGCTGCTGCAGCGCATCAAGGAGCACAACCTGCCGCAGGAAGCGTTCGAGTGGTACCTGGATCTGCGGCGCTACGGCACCGTGCCGCATGGCGGCTTCGGCATGGGCATCGAGCGCGTCGTGTCGTGGATCTGCAAGCTCGAACACGTGCGCGAGACGATTCCGTATCCGAGGATGTTGTATCGGTTGTATCCGTGAAGGGCGAGCCCCAACGCCGTCGCCGCTAGACAGCAAGCAGATGAAAATAGGACTGATTTCACTCGGCTGCCCGAAGAACCTCGTTGATTCCGAGGTGATGCTGGGCCTCGCGCAGCAGGCCGGCCACGAGCTCACGCAGGTCGCGAGCGACGCCGAGGTGCTCGTCGTCAACACCTGCGCCTTCATCGACAAGGCGAAGCAGGAATCGATCGACACCATCCTCGAGATGGCGCAGCACAAGAAGGACGGCGCGTGCCGGCGGCTCATCGTCACCGGCTGCATGGCCGAACGCTATCGCGACGAGCTGCAGCGCGAGATTCCGGAAATCGACGCGGTGCTGGGCACCGGGCAGGTGCCGGACATCGTCGGCGCACTCCAGGGCGGCGCGGCGCCGATGACGTTCTACCGGAGCGCCCAGTCCCCGGTCGCCAGACCCCAGCCCGTGCTGCTGCCGACCTATATCTACGACGCCGATACGCCGCGCCTTCTGGCCACGCCGAAGCACTACGCCTACGTGAAGATCGCCGAAGGCTGCGACTACAAGTGCGCCTTCTGCATCATCCCGACGCTGCGCGGCGAGTACCGCAGCCGGCCGGCCGAGTCCATCGTCCGCGAAGCGCGCGCGCTCGCCGAACGCGGCGTCAGGGAGCTGCTGCTGATCTCGCAGGACACCACCTTCTACGGCATCGACCGGCACGAGCGCGGCGCGCTGGCACGGCTGCTTCGCGAGCTGAATGCGATCGACGGCCTGGAATGGATCCGCCTGCTGTATCTCTACCCGACGACAATCGACGACGAGACGCTCGCGGCGATGGCCGACTGCGAGAAGGTCTGCAACTACATCGACTTGCCGCTGCAGCACGCGTCGGACGCGGTGCTGAAGCGGATGAAGCGGCCGGGCACGCGCACGACGTACGACCGCCTGCTGAACCGGATCCGCGACCGCGTCCCCGGCGCCGCCCTGCGCACGACATTCATCGTCGGCTTTCCTGGTGAAACCGAGGCGGATGTCGACGAGCTGAGCGGTTTTATCGGCGACCATCCGTTCGACCATGTGGGGGTCTTCACCTATTCGCACGAGGAAGGGACCACCGCGCACGCGCTGCCAGACAACGTGCCGGCGCGGACGAAGCAGGCGCGGCGGGCGCGGGTGATGGGGCTCCAGAAGCGGCTGGTCCGGAAGCGCCAGCGCGGCCGTATCGGCGAGCGCGCGCGCGTCATCGTCGACGGCCCCTCCGCCGACCACGATCTGGTCGTGAAAGCGCGCCTGGCGACCCAGGCGCCCGACATCGACGCCTGCGTCTACCTGACGGACTGCGACCCGTCGGCTCTCAGGCCTGGGGATTTTGCCCAGGTCGAGATCGTCGGCGCCCGCGACTACGACCTCGTCGCGCGCCCCGTGCTATAATTTCGCGTTTGAACACTGGGTGTAAGGCCGAGTGGGCGCGTGCCCACTTTTTTTGTTTGTGAGAAGAGCGGGTCGCTGAAGTTCGGGTCATGCGGGGCGATGCGTCCGTTGTCGAGCAGGTCAGGACCGTCGCCGCGCGCGTAGCCGCGGACTACGGGCTGGAGATCTTCGACGTGCAATTCCGGCGCGAGGCGCCGGGGATGGTGTTGCGCGTCCAGATCGACCGGCCGGGGCCGGCGGCGAGCGCCGACGAGTCGGTCAGCGTTGAGGATTGCGCGAGGGTGAGCCGGGATCTGAGCGCCATCCTCGACGTCGAAGACGTGGTTCCGATCGCGTACACCCTGGAAGTATCGTCGCCCGGCCTCGACCGGCCGTTGCGGCAGCTCGACGATTACCGCCGCTTTGCGGGGCGGCGCGCCAAGGTTGTCGTCCGCGGCCTGATCGACGGTCAGGGCTTTTTCAAGGGAACGCTCCGCGGCGTCGACGGGCGCGACGTGCTGATCGACGGCGAGGATGGACGCTCCCACCGGGTTCCGGTGGACGCGATTACGCGCGCGAACCTCGAGGTGGAGTTCTAGGCCCGGAAGGGCCGCCCTACGGGTAAGAGATATGTCGAATCCGCTGCAGCAGACCATCGAAGCGCTGGCCAAGGAGAAGGGGATCGAGCCCGACGTCGTCATCAGCGCGATCGAGGAAGCGGTTGCCACCGCGTCGCGCAAGTACTACAAGACGGGCGAGAACCTGAAAACGCGGTTCAACACCGAGACCGGCCAGGTCGATCTCTTCGCCCTCAAGACGGTCGTCGAAGAGGTCGCCACGCCCGCCACCGAGATCTCGCTCACCGAAGCGCGCGAGATGTACCGCCCGATCTACGGCGACGAGGTCGCCAACAGCATCGAGCTCGGCGACGAGATGGAGTTCCCGAAGCCCACCGAAGTGCTGGGGCGGATCGCCGCGCAGACCGCCAAGCAGGTGATCTTCCAGAAAGTCCGCGAGGCCGAGCGGGAGCACGTCTTCGCCGAGTACAACGAGCGGATCGGCGAGGTGGTCAACGGCACCGTGAAGCGCTTCGAGAACGGGGACATCATCCTCGAGGTCGGCCGCATCGAAGCGGTGCTGCCGCGCAAGGAGCAGTCGCGCGCCGAGAGTTACACCCCGGGCGACCGCGTCCGCACCGTGATCAAAGGGGTCAACCGCAGCGCCAAGGGTCCGCAGATCGTGCTGTCGCGCACAGACCCGGCGCTGTTGATCAAGCTGTTCGAGCAGGAAGTGCCGGAGATCTACGACGGCACGGTGATGATCCGCGGCGCGGTGCGCGAAGCGGGCGACCGCGCCAAGGTCGCGGTGATGTCGCGCGAGCGCGACGTCGACCCGGTCGGCGCCTGCGTCGGCATGAAGGGCACCCGCGTGCAGTCGATCATCCGCGAGCTCCGCGGCGAGAAGATCGACATCGTCGAATGGTCCGAGGACCCGATTGCCTTCGTCACCAACGGCCTCAGCCCGGCGAAGGTGCAGCGCGTGTCGATCGTCGACGACAAGGACCGGGTGATGGAAGTGATCGTCGAAGACAAGCAATTGTCGCTGGCGATCGGCAAGAAGGGGCAGAACGTCCGGCTCGCCGCCAAGCTCACCGGCTGGCGCATCGACATCAAGAGCGAGGAAGAGAAGCGCCGCGAGGTCGAGGCGCAGTTCGGCGACTTCGAGATCCCGGGCGAACCCGCTGCGTCGGAAGCGGCCGGAGAGGCCGCTGCCCCGGAGGCAGAGGCGGGCGAGGCCGCGGAGGCCGCGGAAGCGGCGCCGCCGTACTCGCTCGCAGGCATCAGCGACAAGACGATTCGCCGGCTGGTCGAGGGCGGATTCGCGACGATCGAGGCGCTCGGATCGGCGACCGCCGAAGTCCTGTCGGAGCTGCCGGGCATCGGCGAGAAGACGGCGGAAAAAATCCTGGCGGCGGTGCGGCCGCAGCCGGCGGCGACCACCGAGGCGGGCGAAGAGCAACCAGAGGGCTAGAGTTTGGCAACTGTCCGGATATTCAAGATCGCGGAACTGCTCGGCACCACGAGCCAGGAAGTGACGGCGCTGCTGAAGCGCGATCACGGCATCGAGGTGAAGAGCGCCTCGAGCACGATCGAAGAGGTCGTCGCGCGGCAGTTCGTCGAGCGCGTGGCGCGCCAGCGGAACATCTCGCTGCCGGCGAAAGACATGTTCGCCGAAACGCCGGTCGCGAAGGGCAAGAAGGGCGCGCCGGCGAAGAAGGCCGCAGAGCCGCCCAAGCCCGCGGCGCCGGCGCTGCCGCCGCCGCGCCTGGTGAAGACGGTGAAGCCGGCTCCCGCAGCGCCCCCGGTGGTCGAGGCGCCGCCCGCGGTCGAAGAGCCGGCGGCCGTCGCGGCCGCGCCAGTCGCCGAAGCGCCGCCCGCGCCGGCGCCAGCGCCGGTCGAACCGCCGTCGGTTGTCGAGGCGCGTCCGGCGCCGGCCGCGACTGCCGCCGCGGCAAAGGTGGAGACGCCGCGCGTCGAAGCGCCGACGGTCGGCGAGCCCGCTGCATCAGTGCCGGCCGAACAGCCAGTTGCCGCAGCAGCAGCCACGGCCACCGCTGAAGCGCCGGCTCCGGCTGCCGCGGCGCCGGCTGCGAAGTTGCCGACGCCGGGTCGCCTCGTGCCGCCGACGCTCAGGCTGCGCATCGAACAGCAGAGACCAACGACGCCGACGCAGCCGCTGCCGACCACGCCCGCGCCGCGCGTCGTGCAGCGTCCGATTGCGCCACCGAAACCGGCCGCGCCGGTGGCGGCGCGTCCTGCCGGCGCCGCGGCGGCGGGATCTCCGGCGTCGAGACCCGCAACGCCCGGCGCGCGGCCGGCTGCTGCCGCCGGAGGCGCGATCGGCCAGCGGCCGCAATATCCCAGCTCGCGCCCGCCGATGGGCGGGCCACGGCCGCTGCCCTCGCAGCCGATCCGCACCCAGCAGCCGGGGATGCCGCCGCGGCCGGGGCAGCAGTTTCCGCAGCGGCCGGGCGCGCCGCCGCGGCCGAGTTACCCGCAACGTCCGGGCGGCGCGGGGCGTCCCGCCGCCGCGCAGCGCCGCGAGCAGGTACGTCCGGCGCCGCCGCAGGCGGCCATGACGCCGCCGCCGGTCACCAAGACGATTACTCTCGCTGAAGGCATGACAGTCAAGGACCTCGCCGACAAGCTCGATCTCCGTGTCAAGGACGTGCTCGCCAAGCTGCTGATGAAGCGGCTGATGCTGACCATCAACTCCGCCCTCGACACCGAGACGGCGACCATGATCGCGCGCGAGTTCGGCGCCGACGTGCAGATGCGCAGCTTCGAAGAGGAGCTGCTGCACGTCGACGAGGGCGAAGCGCGCGCGGAGGATGTCGTGCTGCGCGCACCGGTCGTCACCGTCATGGGCCACGTCGACCACGGCAAGACCAGCCTGCTCGACGCGATTCGCGAAACCCGCGTCGCCGAGCGCGAGGCCGGCGGCATCACCCAGCACATCGGCGCGTATCACGTCACCATCAACAAGCGGAACATCGTCTTCCTCGACACGCCCGGCCACGCGGCGTTCACCCTGATGCGCGCCCGCGGCGCAAAGGTCACCGACATCGTCGTCCTGGTGGTGGCGGCCGACGACGGCGTGATGCCGCAGACCAAGGAAGCGATCGATCACGCCAAGGCGGCGAACGTGCCGATCGTCGTCGCCATCAACAAGATCGACAAGCCGAACGCGCAGCCGGAGCGGGTGAAGCGCGAGCTGACCGAGCTCGGGCTGATGCCGGAGGAGTGGGGCGGCCAGACCGTCACCGTCGAAGTGTCGGCGCGGCAGAAAACCGGCATCGACTCGCTGCTCGAGATGCTGCTGCTGGTCAGCGACATCGGCGAGCTGAAGGCCAACCCGAAGCGCAGCGCGTCGGGCACGGTGCTCGAAGCCAAGCTGGACAAAGGCCGCGGTCCGGTGGCGACCGTGCTGGTGCAGGACGGCACGCTGAACGTCGGCGACACGTTCATCGCCGGGCCGATCGTCGGCCGCGTGCGCGCGCTGATCGACGACCGCGGGAAGCCGACCAAGGCGGCGGGACCGTCGACGCCGGTCGAGGTACTCGGTCTCTCCGGCCTGCCGCAGCCGGGCGACCTGTTCCAGGTTGCCGACGCGGCCAAGGCGCGGCACATCGCCACCTTCCGCGAGGAGCAGTCGAAGGTCAAGGCGCTCGGCGCCAAGGGATCGCGCCTCACGCTCGAGTCGCTGCAGGCGCAGATCGCCGAAGGCGGCATGAAGGAGCTGCCGATCATCATCAAGGCCGACGTGCAGGGCTCGGCGGAGGTGCTCGCCGACACGCTGGCGAAGCTGTCCGACGAGAAGGTGAAGGTCCGGATCATCCATTCCGGCGTCGGCGCGGTCAACGAGTCGGACGTGCTCCTCGCCTCGGCGTCGAACGCGATCGTCATCGCCTTCAACGTCCGGCCGGATCGCAACGCCGAAGATCTGGCGGCCCGCGAACGGGTCGAGGTGCGGCAGCACTCGGTGATCTACAACGTCACCGACGAGATGAAGAAGGCGATGGCCGGCCTGCTCGACCCGACCTTCAAGGAAGTGCGGATCGGCATCGCCGCGGTGCGCGACATCTTCAAGGTGCCGAAGTTCGGCACGATCGCCGGCTGCATGGTCACCGACGGGCGCATCACCCGCGCCGGCGACACCCAGGCGCGGCTGCTGCGCGACAACGTCGTGATCTTCACCGGCAAGATCGGCTCGCTGCGCCGCTTCAAGGACGACGTCAGCGAGGTGAAGAGCGGCTTCGAGTGCGGCATCGGCTTCGAGAAGTACAACGACTTGAAGATCGGCGACGTGATCGAGGTCTTCAGCATGGAGAGAGTGCTGACGCCGGCTTGAGCAAGGCTGCCGCCTTCTGATGTCGCAAGGGTCTCGACCCGATCGCGTTGCCGACCAGATTCGCCACGAACTGGCGACGATGCTGGCGCGCGAGGTGCACGATCCCGGGATTGGCTTCGTCACCATCACCCGCGTCCAGGTGACGCCGGATCTGCAGCACGCCCGCGTCTACTACACCGCGCTCGGCGACGATCGGGCGCGCCGCGAATCGGATCGCGCGCTGCACCGCGCGATTCCCTTCCTGCGCCGCCAGATCGGCGCGCGCCTCCGCCTCAAGCGCGTCGCCGCGCTGGAGTTCGTCTACGACCAGTCGATCGCCGGCCAGGATCGGATCGAGCAGCTGCTTCACGACCTCCATGCCACCCAGCCCACCGACGCCGCCGACGCGCCGGACGCCGCCGATTCGGATCACGATGACGACCAACGCTGAAGTGCTGAAGATTGTCGAGGCGATTCGCGCGCGGCGCCGCTTCGTGATTTCGTCGCACGCCCGTCCCGACGGCGACTCGATCGGCTCCCAGCTGGCGATGGCCTACGCGCTGGAGTCGATCGGCAAAGAGGTGACGGTCGTCAACGCCGACCCGGCGCCGGCGCCGCTGATGGCCTTCCCCGGCGTGCCGGGCATCACCATCGCGCCGCAGGTCGAGGGCGAGTTCGACGCGGCGATCATCATGGAATGCGGCGATCTGTCGCGCACCGGGGTCAAGGGGCTGGAGCGCTTCTTCGTCATCAACATCGACCACCACCCCGGCAACAGCGGCTACGGCCAGATCAACTGGTTCGACGCCAGCGCCGCCGCCTGCGGCGAGATGGTGTTCGACCTGGTGCGCGCGCTCGGCGTGCCGCTGTCGGTGGAGATCGCCACCCACGTCTACCTCGCGATCCTGACCGACACCGGCTCGTTCCACTACTCGAGCATCTCGCCGCGCACCTTCGAGATCTGCCGCGACACGCTGGAGGCGGGCGTCGACCCGGTGCTGGTCGCGCGCAATGTCTACGACAGCAACAACATGGGGCGGCTGAAGCTGTTCGGCGCGGTGCTGAGCGCGATGCAGCTCGACCCGACCGGCCGCATCGCCATTGTCTATCTCGATCACGAGATCGCGCGCGCCGCCGGCGGCACCTACGAGGACACCGAGGGGCTGATCAACCTGCCGCTGACGGTGAAGGAGATCCAGGCGGTCGTGTTCTTCAAGCAGGACGAAGGCGACCAGTATCGGGTCAGCATGCGGTCGAAGGGCGCGATCGACATCGGCGCGGTGGCGAAGCAGTTCGGCGGCGGCGGACACAAGAATGCGGCCGGCTGCACGGTGACCGGCGCGATCGACGCGCTGCAGAAGCTGTTCATCGAGCGCATCGAGCAGGCGATCAGCGAAGTCATCGAGGAGCCCGAGGCGCAGCGCAACGTCTCGTAATCGATGGACGGGCTGCTCATCGTCGACAAGCCGGCCGGGCCGACGTCGCACGACGTCGTGTCGCGGATGAGGCGTCTCCTGCGCGAGAAGCGCATCGGCCACTGCGGAACACTCGACCCGGCCGCGACCGGCGTGCTGCTGCTGGTGGTCGGACGCGCCACCCGCCTGTCGCAGTTCCTCAGCGCCAGCGACAAGGCCTACGAGGCCGTCGTGCGCCTCGGGTTCGCCACCGACACCGGCGACGCCGAAGGGCAGCCGGTGGGCCCGGTGTCGCGCGCGCCGCTGCCGTCGAAAGCAGCCATCGAGTCGGCGCTCGAGGAGTTCCGCGGCACGTTCCTGCAGCAGCCGCCCGCATACTCGGCGAAGAAGATCGACGGCACGCGCAGCTACAAACTCGCGCGCTCCCAACCTGCCCTACCCGCCTTACCTGCCCTCGCCAGCGTGACGGCCCATGCGATAGACATCGTCAGTCTCGATGGCGACTCGGTCACGCTTCGGGTGGAGTGTTCCGCCGGCTTCTACGTCAGGTCGCTGGCGCACGACCTGGGCCAGCGCCTCGGCATCGGCGGCCACCTCGCCGCGCTGCGGCGCACGCGATCAGGCGATTTCACCATCGACCAATCGACGAGCCTCGAGGCAATCGAGCGCGACCCGCAGCTTGCGGTCGACGCGATGATCCCGCTCGCCGAGATGCTGCCGGCGTTCGCGTCGGTGACGCTGACCGCCGAAGGGGTGCTGCGCGCGGTCCACGTCCGCGAGCTCGGCCCGGCCGACACCGAGAAGGGCCTGCCGGCGCGCGCCTCGAGCTTCGTCCGGCTCCTCGATCAGAGCGGGCAACTCATCGGTCTCGCCGAGCCCGTCGGGTCGACTTCGCTTTTGCATCCCTCTGTTGTTCTGATGTAACATGTTGCGCTTGCTCGACTAAGAACTATCCAGGCATACGGCGCATCCGGTGGCGCGCGGGGTCCTCGACGACACCCGGCGCGTCGGTCTGGAGCGTGCGTGGAGGACACCGCAGGTGGCGTTAACCAAAGACCGCAAGACAGAGTTAATCGGCAGCTACAGCACGCATCAAGGCGACACCGGATCCCCGGAAGTCCAGGTCGCAATTCTCAGCGAACGCATCAACTACCTCACCGAGCACTTCAAGACCCACGCAAAGGATCACCACTCGCGCCGCGGTCTGCTGATGCTGGTCGGGAAGCGGCGGCGGCTGCTCGATTACCTCAAAGGCAAGGACGCGCAGCGGTATTCCGATCTCATCAAGAGACTGAACATCCGCAAGTAGCACGTAGCCGTGTGAAAGGGGCCGTACCCCTTTCCCGCCGGTTACCCAGCACGAACAGGGGTACGGCCCCTGGTTCCTGAAGTCCGATATGCATACGCGTGAAATTACCGTTGGCCAGAAGGCTCTAACCCTCGAGACCGGCAAGCTCGCCAAGCAGGCGCACGGCGCGGTGATCGTGCGCTACGGCGACTCGGTCGTGCTCGTCACGGCGTGCCGCGCGGCGAACCCGCGCGAAGGGATCGATTTCCTGCCGTTGACCGTCGACTACCGCGAATACACCTACGCCTCGGGGCGCATCCCCGGCGGCTTCTTCAAGCGCGAAGGCAAGCCGACCGAAAAGGAAGTGCTCACCAGCCGCTGCATCGATCGGCCGATCCGGCCGCTCTTCCCTGCCGGCTGGCGCTACGAAACCCAGGTGATTGCGCTGGTCCTCTCCGCCGATCAGGAGAACGACACCGACGTGCTGGCGATTACCGGCGCCTCGGCGGCGCTCGCCATCTCCGAGATCCCGTTCGAGAAAACGATTGCCGGCGTCCGCATCGGCATGGTCGACGGCCAGTTCGTCGTCAACCCGACCTTCCAGCAGCGCAAGGAAAGCAAGCTCGACATCATCGTCGCCGGCACCGCCGACGGCCTGGTGATGGTCGAGGCCGGCGCCAAAGAGGTGAGTGAGAGCGACGTCGTGCAGGCGCTGGAAACCGCGCACAGGGCGATCAAGGAGATCGTCGCTGGCATCGACGCGCTGGCGAAAGCCAGCGGACGCAAGAAGCTGTCGGTTGCGACGAAGGAGATCGGCCACGAGTTCTACCGCGAGGTCGAAGAGAAGGTCTACGTGCCGCTGACCGAGGCGATGCGCATCCGCGGCAAGCTCGAGAACTACGAGACGGTCGACCAGGCGCTGAAGGATCTCGTCGCCTCGATCCCCGACGACGAGGTCGAGCGCAAGGTCGAGGCAAAAGCGATCTTCAAGGAGCTGAAGGAGAAGGTGCTGCGCGAGGAGGTGCTGACGCACAACGTCCGCCTCGACGGCCGCAAGTTCGACGAGGTGCGGTCGATCTGGATCGAGACCGGCGTGCTGCCGCGCACCCACGGGTCGTCGGTGTTCACGCGCGGCGAGACGCAGGCGCTGGTCACCTGCACCCTCGGCACCGCCGACGATGCGCAGAAGATCGAGAGCTTCGAGGGGGAGACGTGGAAGAGCTTCATGCTCCACTACAACTTCCCGCCGTTCTCGGTCGGTGA
>Ga0070676_10001498_pt1 | contig 11823 bp, 8 predicted proteins | sample KBSM53metaG_FD_64667 | JGI IMG/M metagenome (GOLD analysis project Ga0070676, IMG submission 64667) | Miscanthus rhizosphere microbial communities from Kellogg Biological Station, Michigan, USA - KBS M5-3 metaG | ecosystem: Host-associated > Plants > Roots > Rhizosphere > Soil ...
CAGCTCGGTCGCCGTCGCGAGCGGATGACCCGCCGGGCACACGAGGTGAAAGCCGTCGCTGCAGAACAGGTCCGCGCGCAGCTCCGGCGTCTCGGCCCGGGTCGCGGCGATCGCGAAGTCCGCCTTGCCGCTTCGCACCTGCTCGATGCAGGCTTCCGAGAGCACGTCCATCACCGCGAGGTCGATGCCGGGGTAGGCGGCTCGAAACTCCGCCAGCACGCCCGGCAGCCAGCCCGCCGCCAGCGAGGGCAGCAGCGCGACCGCGACGCGACCGCGGCGGCGCGCCGCGAAGTCCTGCGCGCCCGCGACGGCGCCGTCGAACTCCGCCAGCACGCGGCGCGCCGCGATGCCGAACTCGCTGCCCTCGGGGGTCAGCTCGACGTGCCGCGTGCTGCGGTCGAACAGCCGCTGGCCGAGCGCGTCCTCGAGGGCGCGGATCAGCGCGCTGAACGCCGGCTGCGACAGGTGCGTCAGCACGGCCGCGCGGGTGAAGCTGCGCTGCTCGGCCAGGGCGAGGAAGGCGCGCAACTGGCGGGTCGACAGATTCATTTGCATTTCAGATCAACCTATCCCGATTTACGAATTCACAGAATAGATCCTCCTGCCTATATTGGTGGCCTGGAACGCGCCTTCGCGCGTTCGACGAGAGGCTCCCATGCAGCGCGAGATCCTGCGCGTCGGTTGTGCGGCCGGCTTTTCCGGCGATCGCACCGACGCGGCCGGCCCGGTGGTCGACGCGCTGATCGCGGCCGGCGGGCCGGCGGTGCTGATCTTCGAGACCTTGGCCGAGCGCACGCTCGCGCTGGCGCAGCTGGCGCGGCGCGCGAACCCGGACGGCGGCTACGAGCCGCTGCTGGACGAGCTGCTGCGCCCGGTGCTGGCGCGCTGCCTCGCGTCCGGCGTGCGCATCGTCAGCAACTTCGGCGCGGCGAACCCGGCCGGTGCGGCGCGCCGGATCGCGGCGCTCTGCGGCGAGCTCGGGCTGCGGGTGCCGCGCATCGCCGTCGTGCACGGCGACGACCTGAGCGGCGCACGTCACCGCGCGCTGCTGGACGCGGCGATCGGCCCGGCCGTCGACGCGCTGAAGGTCGTCAGCGCGAATGCCTACATCGGCGCCGAGGCGATCGCCGACGCGCTGAGCGCGGGCGCCGAGATCGTCGTCTGCGGCCGCGTCGCCGACCCGTCGCTGACGGTCGGCCCGGCCCTCGCGCACTTCGGCTGGGCCCGCGACGACTGGGACCGACTCGCCCGCGCGACGATGGCCGGCCACCTGCTCGAATGCGGCGCGCAGGTCAGCGGCGGCTACTACGCCGACCCGGGCTACAAAGACGTGCCCGGCCTCGCGCGCCTCGGGTACCCGATCGCCGAGATCGACGCCGACGGGCATTGCGTGATCACCAAGCCCGCCGGCAGCGGCGGCCGCATCGACGCGCACACGGTCAAGGAGCAGCTGCTCTACGAAGTCCACGACCCCCGTGCCTACCTGACGCCCGATGTGGTGGCCGACATCAGCGAGGCGACGGTCACCGAGCTCGGCCCCGATCGGGTGCGCCTGGCCGGCGTGCGCGGCCATGCCCGGCCGGCCGAGCTGAAGGTCAATGTCTGCCATGAAAGCGGCTGGCTGGCCGAAGGCGAGATCTCCTATGCCGGCGCGCGCGCCGAGGCGAGGGCGCGTCTGGCCGCCGACGTGCTGCGCGAGCGGCTGCAGGGGCTCGGCCCGCTGCGGGTCGACCTGATCGGGGTGACCAGCGTGCTGGCCGATGACGCCGGTCGCTGGCTCGCGCAGCGCGCGCCCGGCGAGGCGCGCGACGTGCGACTGCGCGTCGCGCTCAACCACACCGACCGCGCCGCGGCCGAGCGGCTCGCGCGCGAAGTGACCGCGCTCTACACCTGCGGCCCGGCCGGCGGCGGCGGCGTGCGCACCAGCGTGCGGCCACGGCTGGGCACCGTGTCGTGCACGGTGCCGCGCCAGCAGGTGCCGACCGGGCACAACATCGTCGCCTTCGCATGACCTTCACCAGGAGCCGCCCATGACAACGACATTCGAGGTGCCGCTGCACCGCGCCGCCCACGGCCGCACCGGCGACAAGGGCAACCGCTCGAACATCAGCGTGATCGCATGGGACCCGCGCCTGTGGGACAGCCTCGTCGCGCAGGTCACCGAAGAGGCCGTGATGCGCCAGTTCGCGCACCGCCGCCCGAGCCGGGTCACGCGCCATCTGCTGCCGCGCCTGCACGCGATGAACTTCGTGCTCGACGAGGTGCTCGACGGCGGCGTCAACGATGCGCTCAACCTCGACAGCCACGGCAAGGCGTTGTCGTTCCTGCTGCTCGATCTGCCGATCACGATTCCGTCCGCGCTGGCGGACTGCCTCGCCGGCAGTTAGCCCGTCTCGATTTCGATTCCAACCAAACGCCTCAACGCTCATCCAGGAGACAGAACATGACCCGTCCTTCAACACGCTTCAGCCGCCGCCACGCGCTGGCCGCCGCCATCGCCCTCTCGGCGCTGGCCCTCGGCGGCCCGGCCGCGGCCCAGACCTACCCGGCCAAGCCGATCACCTTCATCGTGCCGTTTGCAGCCGGCAGCGCCACCGACCAGCTCGCCCGCGCGCTCGGCACCTCGATCACCCAGGAGACGAAGCAGGCGGTCATCGTCGACAACAAGGCCGGGGCGAGCGGGATGATGGCCGCGCAAGCGGCGGCCAAGGCGCCGGCCGACGGCTACACCGTGCTGATCACGACCAACACGACCCAGGCCGCGAACGAGCACCTGTACAAGAAGCTCGCGTACGACCCGGTCAAGGATTTCGTTCCGGTGACGGGCCTCGGCAAGGGCGGGCAGGTGCTGGTCGTCAAGACCGAATCGCCCTACAAGACCGTGGCCGACCTCGTGGCCAAGGCCAGGAAGGAGCCGGGCAAGCTCAGCTTCGGCAGCGGCAGCTCGTCGAGCCGCGTGGCGGGCGAGATGTTCAAGCAGCTCACCCACACCGACATCCTGCACGTGCCCTACAAGAGCAACCCGAACGCGCTCACCGACCTGCTGGGCGGCCAGATCGACTTCATGATCACCGACACCGCGACCGGCGTGCCGCACATCAAGGGCGGCAAGCTGCGCGCGCTCGGCGTCTCGACGAGCAAGCGCATCGCGATGCTGCCCGACGTGCCGACGATCGACGAGGCCGGCGTCAAGGGCTACGACATGGGCTATTGGTTCGCCGCGTACGTGCCCGCCGGCACCCCCGCGCCGGTGGCGAACCGCTTGCACGAGTTGCTCGTCAGCGGCACGAAGAACGCAGCGGCGAAGAGCTTCTACGAGGGCACCGGCTCCGACGCATGGACGACGACGCCGGACGAGCTGGCGAAGTTCCAGGTGGCCGAGTCGCAGAAGTGGGGCCGCGTCATCAAGGCCGCCGGGATCGAGCCGGAGTGACGCGCGGCCGCGCGCCGGGCACGCGCCGGGCTTCGGCGGGCGGCGCCGGGCGCGGCGTGAGGTCGCCGCCGCTGGCCTGCTCGAGCCACAGCAGCGTGTCGACATGCGACATGAACGCGTCGAGGTAGGCCGGCGCCAGCTCGCGCATCGCCTGCAGCGCGCGGTTGACGACCTGCGACGAGTTCAGCGGCCCGGCCGCGGCCGGCACCTGGGCCAGCGCCTGGCGCAAACGTTGGTCGGCGCGCAAGCGCGACCAGGTGCCCTTGAACGCGGTCACGGCCTTCAGCGACGCCGGCGGTTCGGGGTCGGAGAGCAATGCGATTCTTCGCGCCTCGGTCTGGCGCGCGGCGCCGGGCCCTGGCGTCACGGGTGACGACGGGGATGAGGTCGGCGCGCGGCCGAGCCGGTCGACCAGTTCGGAAAGCCCGGTCAGCACCGCGCGCCGCGCCTCGGACTCGGCCGATGCCGCAGCGGCCTGCGCGCCGACAGGCTTCGCCGCCGCGTGTTCGGCCAGCAGTTCGCCGACGCGCCGGCTCAGCAGCTGCCGCGCCTCGCCCTGCTGCGCGACAGCGCGGCGCGCCAGGGCCTCGATGACGCCGAACCCCACCGGGTCGACCTGCGCCGCGCCGCGCGCGCGCCAGGCCTCGACCGCGGCGATCGGATCGAGACCATCCGCTTCGGCGGCTGCCCCGCCGCCGCTCATGCCGGCTTGGGCCGCGGCATCGGCGCCATCTCGACGCGCCGGTTGAGCGCGCGGCCGGCGGCGTCGGCGTTTGAGGCCACCGGCTGTTCGGCCCCGAAGGCCGCCGCGAACACCGCCGACGACGGCAGGCCCTCGTCGATCAGCGCGCGCATCACGGTGAGCGCGCGCTGCGCCGAGAGCTCCCAGTTGTCGGCGAACTTCGCGCGGCCGCCGTCGCGCACCTGCCGGTCGTCGGTGAAGCCGCTGACCATCAGGGCCTCGTCGCGCGCGGCCAGGTAGGCGGCCAGCGGCCCCGCGAGGCTCTTCAGCAGCTGCCGGCCCTCGGGCTGCAGCTCGGCGGAATTGAACCCGAACAGCACGCTGCCGCTGATGCCGATGCGGCCGTTCGCGAACGTCACCCGGCCGGCCGCGAGCGGGATCGCCAGGGCGCGTTCCAGCGCCTCGCGGCGCTGCGCCTCGGCCTGGTGCTGTTGCACCTCGGTCTTCAGCCGCTCGGCCAGATCGAACTGCAGCCCCAGCACGCACACCAGGATCAGCACGAAGGCGCCGAGCAGCCCGGCCATCAGGTCGCCGAAGACCGCCCACACCGGCGCGGTCGACGCCACGCCGTCGTCGAACTCGTCCTGCGTCATCATGCCGCGTCGGCCTGCGCGGGCGTCAGGGCCGGCGCGGGCGCGCCCGCGGGCGCGATCGGAGCAGGTGCGCCCGAAGGCGCACGGGCCAGCTGCTGCAGATCCTCGACGATCTGCTTTTGCGAGCCGAGCGTCAGATCGATGATCTCGCGTGCCTGCGCCACGTAATACGCCAGCTGCTCGTCGCTGCGCGCCATCGAGTGGCCGAGTGCGGCCTCGATGCGCTGCAGCTGCGCCAACAGCTGCTCGCTGGCGCGGCTGAACAGTTGCACGCCCACGCCGAAGCCCTCGCCCAGGCTCGCCACCTCGGCCGCGCTGCCGGTCACCTGGGCGGCCACGGTCTGCAGCGTGCGCGACTCGGCCGCGACGGTCTCGGCGAAGCGCGTGCCGGTGCGATCGAGGACATCGGTGGTGGCGTGCACCAGCGCATCGATCGCGGCGCGCTGTTCGGTGCTGGCGTAGTTCACCGCGTCGAGCAGGCTGCCCAGCGTGGCCATCAGGCGGTTGCGCTCGTCGAGCGCCGCGTTGTCGCGCACCAGGCTGTCGCTGAGCGCGCGGCGCAGCTCGCCGATCACCTCCGCCGCGGCGCGCGGGGCTTCCGATGCCGTCTCGACCAGCCGCGCGATCTCGCCGAGGGTAGCGTGCGCGTCGGCCTGCGCCTGCGCGGTGATGGCCTGCGCGGAGCGCTCCAGCGTCGCGCAGATCTGCTGCTGGCGCTCGGCGATCGCGCTGCCGTCCTGCTCGGCCTGGCGCTGCAGCGTCGCGGTCATCGCGGCCAGGCCGTCGTGGAAGGCGCGCATGCGCTCGTCCTCGCGGGCTGCGGCGCTCGCGTCGCGGGCGGCGTTCGCCTCGGCCACGCCGCGCAGCAGCGCGGCGGCGTGCTGCTCGACGCTGCCCACGGTGGCCGCCACCGCCTCGCGCGTGTGCTGCGTGAGTGCGTCGTGGCCTTGCCGTTGCTCGGCCATGGCCTCGCCCCAGGACGCGGCCCACAGGCCCGCGCTTCGGTCGATGCGTTCCGTCGTGCTGTCGAGCAGCGCAGCGCTGCGCTGCTCGAAGGTCTGCGCAAAGCGGTCGAGGCCGGCGTGCAGGCCCTGCGTCACGGCCTCGCTGTGGCGCCGCTGGTCGGCCAGGGCCGACTGCCAGCGCTCGGCCAGCGTGGTCGTCAGGGTGTCCATGCGTGCGGCCACACCGTCGAGCTGGCGCTGCACCGCTTCCGCGAGGGCGTCGCGCAGTGTCGCGGTTTCGCGCGCCAGGCCCGCCATCGTCGCCTGCACCGCGGGCTCGATGGCGGCGCCGGCGAGGCGCGCGGCCTCAGCAAGGCTGGCTTTCAGCGAGCAGTCGACCGAGTCGGCCAGCCCGGTGTACGCGCGTTGCGCCTCGTCATGGAACTGCGTCTGGCCGGCCAGCAGGCTTGTCTGCAATGCCTGGCCCTGGCGCTCCGTGTGCGCGACCAGGCTCTGCAGCTGCGCCACCAGCGCGGGCAGCGCCTCGGCCTGGGCCCGCAGCAGGCGCAGCGATTCCTCGCGCTGGTGCGCCCGCGAGAAGCTCCGCAGCGTGGTCGCGATGCGCGCATCGAGCTGCCGCGCCGCGCGCTGGCGCTCGCGCCGCGACAGCGCCGACATCAGCCCGAGCATCGCCGACGCGGCCACGCCCGCGACCGACGTGCCGAAGGCCAGGCCCAGGCCCTTGACGGGCGCCGCGAGCGAGGCGCGGATCGCCTGCACGTCGGTGGCGTTCTCGAGCGCGATGCCGGTGCCCTTCAGCGTGACCACCATGCCGAGAAAGGTGCCCAGCATGCCGAGCAGCACCAGCAAGCCCGCCAGGTAGGGCGTGAGCGATGGGCCCGGCAGCGCGACGCGCTCGCCCTCGACGCGCAGACGCACCGCGTTCTGCAGGCTGGGGTCCAGCGCGGCGAGCCACGCCTCCAAGGTCGGCGGCGGCTCAGCCGCCGTGGCCAGCGCCTGCGCCAGGCCGGTGGTGGCCTGCTGGTAGCGGTGCAGTTCGAGCGCGCCCATCAGGAAGAACGCGCCGATCAGCAGCACCAGCGCGAGCGCCAGCGGGTTGCCGGGGACGTAGCCTGCCCCGACCCAGGCGATGGCGAGCAGGCCGACCGCGAAGGCGGTGTGATGAAGTGATCGGTTCATGTCGGTCGATGTGCGCTCAGCGTGTCGAGCAGGCCCTGGGCCGGCAGCAGCCGGTGTGCCAGTTCGGCCCGCAGCACGCGGTTCATGAGGTCGCGAAAGGCCTCCGGCCAGCGGATGTCGTCGTCGCCCGCGCCGCACTGCAGCCGCTCGAAGTGCGCCTGCAGCCGCAAGGGCACCAAACCGAGCAGGCCGCGTTCGTGCGCGGCGAGGGTGTGGTCCATCACCGCATCGATCGCGGCCAGCCGGGCCAGTGCGGGCGAATGCCGCGAGAGCGCGTCGCGCAGCCGCTGGCGCAGCGCGCCGACCGCATCCTGCATGGCCTGCTGCTGGCCGATGCAGTGGCGGCGATGCGGGCCGAAGTCGGTCGGGCTCGACCCCGGCTCGCGCGGGCCGGCGGCAATCGACGCCTCGAGCGCCGCGCACACGCGCCGGTAGTCGGCTTCCTCGCCGCCCAGGCCGCGCGCGCGGGCGGGGGCGATCTCGGCAGCGCCGGCGTTCAATGCGCCGGACAGCGCGATGGCGTCGGCCCAGCCGAGCCAGTGGCCCAGGCGCTCGGCGAAGGCCGGGCGGGTTTCGGGGGGCGGCGCGTCCGCGAGGCGGCCCAAGAGGCGGGTGAGCTCCGAACCGGCGACGCCCGGGCTGGGTGACCCGTGCAGCATGAAGGCCAGTCGACGGATTCGTTGAAGGACGCGCAGTTTACTACCCGCGCCGCGGCCGGCCCGGCGGCTCGCGGCGCTGCATTCCGAGCAAAAGGACACGCCAACGGACAAGCGCCGGAGCGCGCTGCGCAAGTGCCCTCGGAACCGCCGGCAGTTCCGCCGATCGAGTCGGTCGCGGGCGACGCAAAATGATTTAAATGGCGTTAATGATATTTTCGCCGACGCCGAAAACCCCAGCAATCGTCACGGCGACCTGCGCGCAGTGTCGCGTCGCCCGTCCGCAACTTCATCCCCGGTGCCCCGCCCATGACTTCACCCCACAACCCTGAGTTCCCGCCGGATGGCCAGGCGCCTGCGCATCCGCGTGCGCTGGGCTGGATCGGCACCACCGCGCTGGCCATGGGCGGCAGCAACCAGAGCTTGTTCATCCTGGCCGCACTGTTCGCCGGCCAGGGCGAGATCCTGGGCCAGGGCAGCGCCGCCGTCCCGTTGCTGATGGTCGGCCTGTTGCTCTCCTGGGTCGCGGCGCCAGGGTGGATCGAACTGGTGCTGATGTTTCCGCATCGCGTCGGCGGCATTTCGGCGACCTGCGTCGAAGCGTTTCGTCCGTACAGCCCGGTGCTGGCCAACCTGACCGGCGTCTGCTACTGGTGGGGCTGGGTCCCGACCTGCGGGCTGACGGCGATCCTTTCGGCATCCGCCATCCATCAGTGGTACGCGCCCGACGTGCCGATCACGGTCCTTGCCGTCGCGATCGTCACCTGCTTCACGCTTCTGAACCTGCTCGGCATCCGCTGGGTGACGCGCTTTGCGGTGCCGATCGCGAGCGTGTCCGCCCTGCTGGCCTTCGTGTCGGGCCTCGCGCCGATCGCGGCCGGCGAGGTCGACTGGCGCCTGGCCACCACCTTCGAGCTGACGACGCCGTTCAGCGGCTGGTTCGGTCAGTTGACCAGCCTGATGGCCGGGCTCTACCTGATCGGCTTCGCCGCCCCGGCTTTCGAGGCCGCCGCCTGCCATGTGGGCGAAACCATCGATCCGAACAAGGCCGTGCCGCGCGCGATGCTGGCCAGCGGCTTGCTGGCCGGCCTGTTCTTTGCCGTCCTGCCCGGGGTCTGGCTGGGCACCTTGGGGGCGGAACCCCTGGGCAAGGACCTGGCGCTGGTGCTCGGCCCGACCTTCGCCCCGCTGTTCGGCAACGCCGGCAAGGCGGTCGCCGTCTGGTTCATGGTCTTCGGCATGTTCTCGGGCACCCTGCAGCCGCTCGCCGGCGCCGCGCGCGCCCTGTCGCAGCTGTCGGAAGACGGCTTGTTGCCGCGCATCCTGGCGCGTCGCTCGCGGACCGACGCACCCTGGATCGCCACCCTGCTGACCGCCGCGATGGCGATCCTGTTCCTCCTGATCGGCGACCCGATCTGGCTGGTCGCGGCCGCCAATTTCACCTACCTCATCAGCATCGCCCTGCCCAGTGTCGCGGTATGGCTGTTGCGGCGCGACGCGCCCGAGCTGCACCGGCCTTACCGGGCGTCGCGCGCAACCCTCAACCTCGGCCTCGCCGCGGCCATCATCTGGGGCCTCTCGGCGCTGTTCGGCTTCGAACAGTTCGGCTTGTCCACGGTGCTGATCGGGCTCGCGTTCGCGTACTCCGGATCGGCGCTGTATGCCTGGCGCAAATACGACGACCGCAAGCGCGCCGGCCTGCCCGGCATGGTGGGCAGCCTGCAAGTCAAGCTGACCGGCGCGATGCTGCTCGTGCTGGTGCTCGACGGCACCGGCTACCTGCTGGCCGTCGGCAACTTGCCGCCGCAGCAGAGCGCGCTGATGACGGCCCTGGCCGACATCTTCGTCGCGGTCGCGATGCTGTCGATCACGGTGGCGCTGGTGCTGCCCGGCATCATCGCGCACTCGGTCACGGAGGTCTCCAGCGTGGCGAAACGCCTCGCCACGGGAACCCTGGCGGAATTTTCCCGCGCCATGAATGCGCTCGGGCGCGGTGACCTCGACGGCGCCGACGCCAAGGTCGACATCACGCCGGTGCGCGTCAACACGCGCGACGAAGTCGGCGACATGGCAACCAGCTTCAACGTTCTGCAAGCCGAAATCGGCTCGGCCGCGGTCGGGTTGGCGGGCGCCCGCGAGGGCCTGCGCCAGGCGCGCGACGACCTGACCGACTCCAACGCGCGCCTGGAACAACGCGTGCTTCAGCTCCATCGCGCCGAAGAGAAACTCTCGGGCGTGCTCGATTCGATCGACAACGTGGTGTGGTCGATCTCGCTGACGGACAACGAGCTGCTCTATCTCAACCCGGCCGCCGAGCGCGTGTACGGCCGCCCGGTCTGCGACTTCTTCGCCGACCACGCCCTCTGGCTCAGCGCCGTCCACCCGGACGACCGCCGCCGCATGCGGGACAGCCTCGCCGAGCTGATCGCCAGCAAGGCGGCCATGACACTCGAGTATCGAATCGTGCGGCCCGACGGAAGCGAGCGCTGGCTCGAAGACAAGGCCCGCGTCATCACCGGACCGGAAGGAACGCCGATCCGCATCGACGGCGTGGCCAGCGACATCTCAGAACGCAAGTCGCACGCCGAACGGATGGCGTACCAGGCCACCCACGACGCATTGACCGGCTTGCCGAACCGGAACCTGCTTGCCGATCGTGTCGAGCAGGCGATCGCGCTGGCGCGGCGCAATGAGCAGCATGTGGCGGTGCTGTTCCTGGACATCGACGGCTTCAAGTACATCAACGACAGCTTCGGCCACGCGTTCGGCGATGCCTTGCTGCGCTCCGTGGCGGCCCGGCTCGAGGTGGTCGTGCGCGAAAGCGATGCCGTCGCACGGCTGGGCGGCGACGAATTCGTGATCCTGCTGCCCGACCTTGCAGACGCGGAAGGCGCGGTCCGGGTCGCGTCGAAGGTGCTCGAGGCGATCTCGGTGCCGATGCCACAGGACGGCCGTGAGGTGCACTTGAGCGCGAGCATCGGCATCAGCGTGTTTCCGCAAGACGCAGACACCTGCGACGGCCTGCTCCAGTACGCGGATGTGGCCATGTACCGCGCCAAGGCGAACGGTCGCAACGGCTTTCGGTGCTACTCCAAGGAAATGGGCGCGCAGGCGCAGCGGCGCACCGAGCTCGAGGCGGCGCTGCGCGTCGCACTCGAACGCAATCAGCTGGAGCTCTACTACCAGCCCCAGGTGGATCGCGATGGCGGCCGCATCGTGGGTGTCGAGGCGCTGTTGCGCTGGCACCATCCCGAACTGGGCATGGTGTCGCCTGCGCAATTCATTCCGCTGGCCGAAGAGACCGGGCTGATCGTGCCGATCGGAGAATGGGTGCTGAGAACGGCGTGCGCTCAGGCCGAGGCGTGGCACGCAGCAGGCCATGCCGAGTTGTCGGTGGCGGTGAACATGTCGGCGAAGCAGTTCCAGCAACAAGACATTCCGTCGCTGGTGCGCGATGTGCTCCGTGGCACCCGCTTGCCGGCGCGCTGCCTGGAACTCGAGTTGACCGAGAGCGCCCTGATGCACGACACCGACGCCGCGATCCAGACGATGCGCCACATCAAGGACCTCGGTGTGCGCCTGGCGCTCGACGACTTCGGCACGGGCTATTCGAGCCTGAGCTACCTCAAGCGCTTCCCGATCGACGTCTTGAAGATCGATCAGTCATTCACCTTCGAAGTGACCACCGACGACGGCGCGGCCTCGATCACGCGCGCCATCATCGCGATGGCCCGCTCGCTGAACATGAGCACCGTCGCGGAAGGCGTGGAAACGCGGGCGCAGCTGGAGTTCCTCGGCGCGCTCGGCTGCGACGTGATGCAGGGCTACCACATCGGCCGCCCGATGCCGGCCGAGCTCGTCACGGCCCTGCTCAGCGACGATCGAGGTCGGCGACCAGACGTCCCAGGACAGCGACCGAGCACGCCGGTGCTTGCTCAAGCGATCTTCGAGTGAAGCGAGCGTGACCGCCTGATCGATCTCGAGCTGCCGACGCTCCGCCCTATCTTGACTGCTCAGGAACCCTGCCGCAACGCCAATGCGGCCTGGATCGCGTCGTCGCGCGTCAGGGCGCGCCCGAGCGCGAACGCGCGATCGAACGCGGCCTCGGGGTGCCTCGCGTGCACGTCGGCGTGCCGGCGTTCGCGCCGCGCGCGGTCGGATGGCAGCAGCGCGATGTTCGATCGCTCGCGCAGTGCGGCCGCGGCGCCCAGCAACTGCGGCGCGGCGGGGTCGACCGCATGCGTCACGGCGATCA
>Ga0070676_10001502_pt1 | contig 11817 bp, 11 predicted proteins | sample KBSM53metaG_FD_64667 | JGI IMG/M metagenome (GOLD analysis project Ga0070676, IMG submission 64667) | Miscanthus rhizosphere microbial communities from Kellogg Biological Station, Michigan, USA - KBS M5-3 metaG | ecosystem: Host-associated > Plants > Roots > Rhizosphere > Soil ...
TCGAGCTGCGGCAGCTCGGCGGCACGCTGATCTGCCAGAAGGACGCCTTCCTGTGCGCCGCGCGCGGCGTCTCGCTCGGCATCTATTTCCAGCAGCGCCTCTCGGTCGGCTTCTTCGGCGGCGAGGGCTTCATCATGCAGCGCCTCGACGGCGACGGCCTCGCGTTCGTCCACGCCGGCGGCACCGTCGTCAAGCGCGAGCTGGAGGCCGGCCAGACGTTGTTCGTGGACACCGGCTGCATCGTCGCGCTGGTGCCGACCGTGAGCTTCGAGATCCAGTACGTCGGCAAGATCAAGACGGCGCTGTTCGGCGGCGAAGGCCTCTTCTTCGCGAAGGTCACCGGTCCGGGCACGGTCTGGCTGCAGAGCCTGCCGTTCTCGCGGCTGGCCTCGCGGGTATTCGCGGCCGCGCCGCAGCGCGGTGGCTCCCGCGACGAAGGGTCGGTGCTCGGCGCAGGGGCGATCGGCGGCGTGCTCGGCGGCATCTTCGGCGGCGACGACGAGTAGCGGCCGTCCCGTTCAGTGCCGTGCCGTCGGTCCCGAACGCACAACGGGACAGGGGGCAAGCCGCGTGGTCGAGAATCGGCTCGCTGCGGCAACGGAGGACCGTCGAATGCTGAGAACATCGCATGCGCTCGGGTGCGTGCTGTCGATCCTGGGCGCGCTGCTGCCGCACGTCGCCTCGGCGGGCGCGATCCAGGGCCGGGTCGTGATGGCCGGCGTGTCGCCGGCAGCCAAGAAGGTCGATGTGACGATCGACCAGTACCTGTGCGGAAACGAGAAGGAGGCCGGCGATCTGCTCGTGTCGTCGCGCAACGAGGTCGCCAATGCGGTGGTATGGCTCGAGGATCCGCCGGCCGACGCCGCATGGGCGCCAGGCGCCGACAAGGCGGTGATCGATCAGCGCGGCTGTCTGTTCGTGCCGCGCATCGTCATCGTCGCGGCCGGCGGGACTGTCGATTTCCTGAACAACGACCGCCTGCTTCACAACATCCATGCGACGCCGAAGCTGAACGTCTCGTTCAACCGGACGCAGCCGAAGAACCGCACGATTCCCGTCACGTTCGCGAAGCCGGAGATCGTGCGGATCGATTGCGACCTGCACTCCTGGATGACGGCGTGGGTCGTCGTGGCGGCGCATCCCTACTATGCGGTCACCAAGGCCGACGGGCAGTTCTCTTTCGACAACCTGCCGCCCGGGCCGTTCCGGCTGCGCATCTGGCACGAGCGGCTCGGCACGACCACGGCCGAAGGTCGGGTCCCGGACAAGGGCAACGCGGTGGTGGGCGTCGAGATGACCGCGCGCTGACCCCAAGGGGGTGCGGCAGACGTCAGGGTCTGACGACGATCTTCTTCGAGGCTTCCCACGCCGCCGAGTGCGTCGGCTCGGCCAGTGCACGCAACGCCCCGCCTTCATCCAGCGCGACGGTGAACGTCACGCTCGGAGCCGAGTACACCGGGTGCAGGTAGACGCGCGAAATCTCGACCGCATCCTTGTACAGGGCGATGTAGCGAACGAAATGTTCCTGGAGCGACGGGTGCGTCGATCCGCTGCCGACGCTGACCGTGACCTTGAACCATTCCCCGCGCTTGACGCTGTCGGGCGCATCGATCTTCGGCGAGTGCTTCGGGTCGACCGTCGTGTGCACCTCGCGGAACTCGGGGGTGAACTGCTCGGCCTGTTCGCCGGCCGTCTGACCGTGAGCCGAAAGCGACAGCACGAACGCCATCGCCACGCCGGCATGCACTGGCAGGAGCTTCATTGCGATTCCTCCTCGGGAAGAAACTGACGCACGAGCGCCAGCAGCTCGCGCGGGCTGTACGGCTTGGCGAGGTAGCCGGCTGCGCCCGCCTCGGTGGCACGCTCGCGATCGCCGCTCAGCGCGAACGACGTGATCACGACGATGGGGATGTGCTTCGTCCGCGGGTCCGAGCAGAGCAGGCGGGTCGCCTCGAGGCCCGACATCTTCGGCAGCTGCACATCCATCAGGACCAGGTCGGGCAGCAGCTCGGTCGCCATCGCGACGCCCGCCTCGCCGTCGTTCGCCTCGACCAGCCGGTAGCTGGTGCGGCTGAGCAGCTGCCGCACGATCTTGCGGTTGAACTCGTTGTCCTCGATGTACAGGATCGTGCGCGGATTCATGGCTGAGGGATTCATGGCTGAGACTGCGCCCGAAGCGGAATGCGGAAGAAGAACGTGGAGCCTTCGCCCAGCTTGCTTTCGACCCAGATGCGGCCGCCGTGCATCTCGACGAACTTCTTGCTGATGCTGAGGCCCAGTCCGGTACCGCCGAACTGGCGCGTCACCGTCGCGTCGACCTGGCGAAACTCTGCGAAGACATTCTGCAACTCTTCCGGCGGGATCCCGATGCCCGTGTCGCTGACGCGGTAGATCAGGTCCTCGCCATCGCGGGTGACGCCGATCAGGACGCGACCCTTGCGGGTGAACTTCAACGCGTTGCCGGCCAGGTTCGTCAGGCATTGCATCAGCCGACCGCTGTCGCCGCGGGCCGGCGGGAGGTCGTCCGGCACCTCGGTCTCGAACGCGAGGTTCTTCTCGGTCGCCAATGAGCGCAGCGATGCGCGCACCGAGCCGACGATCTCGGCGACCGAGTAGTCGCGCAACGCCAGCTCCATCCGGCCGGCTTCGATCTTGGCGAGGTCGAGCACGTCGTTGATCAGCCGCAGCAGGTGCTTTCCGTTGACCTGGACATCGTCGAGCGGCTCCTTCAGGGCGGCCGGCAGCTCGCCGTACAGGCCGTCGACCATCATCTCGGTGAAGCCGAGGATCGCGTTCAACGGCGTGCGCAGCTCGTGGCTCATGTTGGCGAGGAATTCGGATTTGGCCCGGCTCGCCTGTTCGAGGCGAGCGTTGAGGTTCACCAGCTCGTCGGCAGCCTGGCGCTGGATCGCATCGAGCCGTTCCAGCTCTTCGCTCATGTGGTTGATGCGGCGGGCAAGTGCGCCCAACTCGTCGCCGTTGTGAACCGCCATGCGCTGACTGAAATCGCCCGCTGCGACCAGCGACAGGTGGTTCTGCGCTTCGCGCACCGGCACGATGAACGACCACGAGATGACGAACCCGCACAGCCACGCGAGGAGCGCGGCGGCGACCGAGAAGGCTGCCATCGCGACGAGGGAGTCGCGGTTCGCGGTCGCGATGCTTTCACGCAGCTTCGCCATCCGGTTCTGTTCGGCCTCGACGAGCTTGGCGACACGGGCCGTGATCTCCGCGTCGAGGCGTTCCTGCTGGGCCAGCAGGTCCTGGGTCAGGTTGCCGACGTTGCGGTCGCGGATCGCGTTGGCCATGTCGGCGACGACGACCATCGCCTCGTCCTGCGAGGCTCGCACCGCTTCGACGAGCGCGTGCTGGTCGGGCAGGCCGGCGGCGTCGAGCTTGGCGAGCGTCTCGTTGAACCGGTTGTTTTCGCGCAGGATCTTCGCGATCGCGGCCTCGTCGCGGGACAGCAGCGCCAGCACTGAAAAGTGCATCTGGCGGGCCAGTGCTTGCTCGATCTGCTGCGACCAGGCGACGCGCTGGTGGGCTTGGTCGAGCTGGCGGCTCTGGCGTGCCGTGTCGAGCACCGTGCGGACGCCGAAACCGGCCATCGCGATGAACAGCACCGTGACGATCACGAAGGCGCTCATCAGCTTCGTGTGAACGGAAGCGCGGATGTTTCCGACCCAGCCGACCAGAGCGCCGAGCGGGGTTCGCGCCAGCACGACCGCAGCGAGCTGCTCGAGCTTGATTTTTAGGTGCTCCGCGACTAAGGAATCGTCGGTTGCGGATACTACTCGCCGGCATGATTGGCCCGCAGGAGGACCGCCGTGAGAACGCCGCCCCGGATACTGGTCGTCGACGACAACCCGACCAACATCAAGATCGTGCAGACGCGCCTGGCGAGCGAGGGTTACGACATCGTCACCGCGGCCGACGGCGAGGAAGCGTTGGCCGCCGCCCATGAAAAGGCGCCCGACCTGATTCTTCTCGACATCATGATGCCGCGCCTCGACGGCATCGAGGTCTGCAAGCGGCTGCGCTCGGACCCCGCATTTCCGTTCACGCCGATCATCCTGGTCACTGCGATGGCCGACACGCGCGATGTCATTGCCGGTCTCGAAGCCGGCGGCGACGAGTACCTGACCAAGCCGATCGACCACGGCGCCCTGGTCGCACGGGTGCGCTCGATGCTGCGCATCAAGGCATTGCACGACCGCGCCGAGGGCCTTGCTGCCGAAGTCAGCCAATGGAACGCCTCGCTCGAGCAGCGCGTGGCGGAGCAGCTCGCGGAGCTCGAGCGGGTCGGCAGACTGCGGCGCTTCTTCTCGCCTCAGCTCGCGGAGGCGATCCTGAGCGGCGGCAACGACGATCCGTTGCAGAGCCACCGGCGCGACATCACGGTCGTGTTCTGCGACCTGCGCGGCTTCACGGCCTTCGCCGAGATCTCGGAACCTGAAGAGGTCATGAGCGTGCTGCGCGAGTACCACGCGGCCACCGGAGAACTGATCCTGCGCTATGAAGGCACGCTGGAGCGCTTCACCGGCGACGGCATGATGATCTTCTTCAACGATCCGGTGCCGGTACCGGATGCGGCGGAGCGCGCAATCCGCATGGCGCTGGCGGTGCGCGACCGGATCGGCGAGATGAGCAAGGGCTGGGCAGCGCGTGGCTACGAGCTGACCCATGGGATCGGGATCGCGCAGGGCTATGCGACGCTCGGGGCGATCGGTTTCGAGGGTCGCTGGGACTACGGTGCGATCGGTACCGTCACCAACCTGGCGGCCAGACTCTGTGCAGAAGCGGCTGCGAACCAGGTGCTCGTGTCACATCGCGTGGCGACCGCGCTCGAAAGCCTCGTCGAGGTCGAGCCGGCGCAATCCCTGAACCTGCGCGGGTTCCATCGCACGGTCCAGGCGTGTACGGTGATCGGGCTGAAACAGACCTGATCGCTCCGCTTCGGTTGCTTGCTGCCAGGGAGCTCAACGCGGCCGCTGAAGCCCGCGAATTCGCACGGGTTTTCGCTAAGCCTTGTGGTTGCCCCGCAGGTGAATGATTCGCGCTCCCCGCCACTGCAGACCGTCTTTTCTCGAGGAGCCAACATGACCGACCTGTCCTCGCACCCCACGCTCGTCGCCAGCACCTGGCTGGCCGAATTTTCGACTGCGCTGACGTCCGGCGACATCGACGCCGCGGTCGCGCTGTTCGAGCCCGACAGCTACTGGCGCGACCTCGTCGCCTTCACCTGGAACATCCGCACGCAGGAAGGGCCCGAGTCGATCCGCGCCATGCTGAATGCGCGCCTGGCCGACACCCGGCCGAGCGCATTCGCGATCGAAGGTGAGGCGACCGAGGCCGGCGGCATCGTCGACGCCTGGTTCACGTTCGAAACCGCAGTCGCGCGCGGCCGCGGCCATGTGCGCGTGCGCGGCGGCAAGGCCTGGACGTTGCTGACCACGATGACGGAGCTGAAGGGCTTCGAGGAGCGCACCGGCGAGCGCCGCGTCAAGGGCGCGGAGCACGGCGTCCAGATCGATCGCAAGACGTGGCAGGAGCGGCGCGAGGAGGAGGCGGCCGCGCTCGGTGTCACTGAACAGCCGTACGTCGTGATCGTCGGCGGCGGGCAGGGCGGCATCGCACTCGGTGCGCGGCTGCGCCGGCTCGGCGTTCCGGCCGTCATCGTCGAGAAGAACGCGCGGCCCGGCGACTCCTGGCGCAAGCGCTACAAGAGCCTGTGTCTGCACGATCCGGTCTGGTACGACCATCTCCCTTACCTGCCGTTTCCGGACCACTGGCCGGTGTTCTCGCCGAAAGACAAGATCGCCGACTGGCTCGAGATGTACACGAAGGTGATGGAACTCAACTACTGGGGTTCGACCACGGCGAAGAAGGCGCACTTCGATGAGTCCGCGCAGGAGTGGCAGGTCGTCGTCGAGCGCGATGGCCGGGAGATCGTCCTTCGGCCACGGCAGCTGGTGTTCGCGCTCGGCGTCTCGGGCTATCCGAACGTGCCGAAGATCGCGGGCGCGGAGCGCTTCGAGGGCGAGCAGCACCACTCGAGTCAGCATCCCGGGCCCGCGGCATACCGCGGGAAGAAGTGCGTGGTGCTCGGCTCCAACAATTCGGCTTTCGACATCTGTGCCGCGCTCTGGGAGCACGGCGCCGACGTGACGATGATCCAGCGCAGCTCCACCCACATCGCGCCGTCCGACACACTGATGGAGCTGGCGCTCGGCGGGCTCTATTCCGAGGCTGCGGTCAAGGCCGGCGTGACGACCGACAAGGCCGACCTGATCTTCGCGTCGATCCCCTACAAGATCATGGCGCCGATGCAGGTGCCGGTGTACGAGGAGATGAAGAAGCGCGACGCCGACCTCTATGCGCGCCTCGAGAAAGCCGGCTTCATGCTGGACTTCGGCCCCGACGGCTCGGGGCTGTTCATGAAGTACCTGCGGCGCGGCTCCGGCTACTACATCGACGTCGGTGCCGCCGAACTGGTGGCCAACGGCAGCGTCAAGCTGCGCAGCGGCGTGACCATCGAGCGCATCAACCCGCGCTCGGTGACGCTCAGCGACGGCAGCGAGCTGCCGGCCGACCTGATCGTCTATGCGACGGGTTATGGCTCGATGAACGGCTGGCTCGCCGACCTGATCTCGCCCCAAGTCGCCGACAAGGTCGGCAAGGTCTGGGGTCTGGGCTCCGACACTGCGAAGGACCCGGGTCCTTGGGAAGGCGAGCTGCGCAACATGTGGAAGCCGACGCAGGTCGAGAACCTTTGGTTCCACGGCGGCAACCTGCACCAGTCGCGCCACTACTCGCAGTTCCTCGCGCTGCAGCTGAAGGCGCGGATGGAGGGCATTCCGACGCCGGTGTACGAGCGCGCACCGTCGTATCACGAACGCTGATCGGTCTTCGAGCGCCCATCGGCGCTCGAAGAAGGCCCGGCAGTCGGCTGCGCTTTCGGCGGTCGAGCGGCGCTACACCTGGCTGACGTCGACCCATTCCGCGTGCGCGAGCTCCGCCAGTCGTTGCGGTGCGATCCGCAAGGCGGCGCAGGCATCGCCCGCCGCTGGCACGACGATGTCGAACGCGCGCAGCGACACGTCGGCATAGACGCGCAGCGGCCGCGGCAACCCGAGCGGGCAGACGCCGCCGACCGGATGGCTCGTCGCCGCCAGCACCTCGGCGGCGTCGAGCAGCTTCGCCTTCGCGCCGAAGCGATCCTTGTACTTGCGGTTGTCGAGTCGGGCCGCGCCGCTCATGACCAGCAGGATCACATCACCGGCGAGCCGGAGCGACAGCGTCTTTGCGATCCGCGCCGGCTCGACGTGATGCGCCGCGGCCGCCAGTGCAACGGTTGCCGTACTCGTCGGCGCGATCAGGATCTCGATGTCGGGCGCCTGCGCGGCCAGGAAAGTGCGGACGGATTCGAGGCTCATCGCGGCGCCGACGGTACACGACGGCACGTCGCCGATGTCATGACCCGTCGCGGTCCGGCCCGACCTTCATGCGCTTGGCGGCGTCGACCACGTCTTGCAGCTCCACCGGGTCGCTGAACGGATCCTCGTCGAGCTCGGTCACGCGATTGAGCAAGCGTTGCCAGCGCCGCAACTCGTCGATGTACTGCTGGCACGGCACGCGTCGCAGATCGCCGCCTTGATCGACGAGGTCGCTGAGGCCGTTGTGCAGCCAGTCGCCGGTGTGCCAGTCCGGCATGTCGACCGCCGGGAACAGACAGACGCCGTGCAGGTCGGTCCCCTCGTCGACAGCGGCCAGGGCTTCCTCCATGACATCTTTCAGCCTCGCGACCATCGGCAGGCCGCTCGTCTCGGCGATGATCATCGGGCGCTGATCTCGCTGCCACACTTTCGACGGCAGCTCGCAGAGCGGCGGATGCGGAAGGTCGAGCATTCGAAACCGGGCAGGACAAGGCCGGAAATATTCCGGCGCGCTGCGTCATCGGCTGCCTTCGCCATTCGACACACGGCAGCAAACAGCGCGCCTGTCCGAGGCGTGCGCGTCAGTATGCAAATGCGCGGTAGGTCTCGGCGGTCGGCGCAACCTCATCGTCGGCGACGATCGGATTGAAGCGGACCAGCTGCTTGCCGCGTGCCGACATCGCGTCGAAGGTGCTGCGGGGTACGCGAATCTGAACCTCGGGACGGTGCAGCCAGCGCCGGCTGTAGCCGATCACGACCATCGGTCGCGGCTGCCCGCTGGCGTTGGGCGTCCCGCGATGGACCGCGCGCACGTCGCGGATCATCACGTCGCCGAGCGCCATCGTCTCCCGATGCACCGCGAGTTCACCTGCGGCCAGGCGTGCCATTGCGCTCGCCTTGTTCATCCGATGGGTTCCGTAGGTCGTCTCGAGCGGCCCGTTCTCATCGGTGACATCGACCAGCGGAAAGTTGACCGCGATCTGGAATGACGGCGTGTCGTTGTCGTCCGTCTCCGGGAACAGCAGCGGCGTGTCGGCGTGCCAGTCCTGAAAGTCCGATCCTTTCAGCGGCGTGTCGGACGCCAGCTGGCACATGACCGGATCGGGCCCGATCACGCGCTCGAGAATGGCCAGCACGTCCGGGTCTTCATAGATCGCCGGGTCGGCGAAGATGCCGTGGAACGGCAACGTCACGTAGAAGCGTTGCGGGCCGCGATTCGCGTTTTCCACCTCGGTGGCGACGTTCGCCCACAGCAGCGGCTCGAATGCGCGGTACCACGCACGCAGCACGTCCGGGTCGAAATGGCGGCGCAGGACGACCAGACTGTCGCGATTGAACTGACGCGCGAACGCTGCGTGTTCGGCTTGGGAATATCGCATTGCGGCTGGCACAGGAATGAAGTCGATTCGATTTTTTCATGGCGGTCGGGTGCTTGCAAACGTCAGCACTCGTCGTTGGCCGATCACGGCCTATTGCAGCGACGCTGGCAGCATCGCCACCAGACGAAGCTGCGGCGAGCCGACGCCGCGATCATCCGGCGGGCGTTTTTGAAGCGCTCAATAAGCCCCGGCACCGCTCAGGCGGCCCAGGGCTCTGCGTGCAGGGGCGCTGCTTACTTGCAGCTGGACGGCAGGTACTTCGGCGCGATGGTGCCGGTGCAGACCCAGTCCACTTGGCCGGTTGCCGTGACATAGGTACCCGTCAGCAGGACCGTCGAGGCTGAAATATTAGAGTCACCCGTGGCAGTGGCGGTGATGACGCCGGTGCCAGTGGCGGTTGACGTGTACTCGACAGACGAGACGTATTTCGAGCCTTGCGGTGAGATTACGCCGGAGGCAGTCGTTGGCATGCCGCCGTAGGTAGAGGCAGCTTCCGAAATGTTCGTCTTGCCTGAAGATGCAGCCAGGATTACCTCTGACACCTTGGCACGCACGGTGTAGTCGCGGTAGGCAGGGAGCGCGACGGCTGCCAGGATGCCGATGATCGCGACGACGATCATCAGTTCGATCAACGTGAAGCCTTGTTGAATGCGTTTCATAAGAAGTTCCAGGTGTGGAGGACGATTCAGAACGCACAACCCATGCCGTCAATTGCACACGGCGAATCCTCGCTTGCACTCAATTGCGGCCGAAAATGGTCACTATTTCTAGCGATACCCCCCGTATGAGCGTACCGGGCTTGTCGGTACAACGAGACGCGATCGGGCGCTTAGTTCGCGCTTCTCTTACTTGCAACTGGCACGGCAAGTACTCAGGGGCGATCGTGCCGGCGCAAACCCAGTCCACGTCGCGGGTGTAGAACGATCTTTGTCCTTCGATTCGGTCGGTGTGCCGCCATGGCGGACCAGGCGCTCGATCACGAGAAACTTCACGGCGCTGCCGTCAAACTCGCGGTCGCCGTAAAAGTGATCGATATATGTGGAATGGGATTTATTGGTGTTGCTACAGCAACCATTGGATTGCAGCCCTAAAGAAGGCCCAAGCGTCCAAGTCGTGCGCGACATGCCGTCGTTGTCTGTAGGGATGTCAATGATCGCGGTACCACCTCCGTCCTGGGGAGCAACGAGATCATCATGCTTCGTATTGGATTGCCATATTGGTCTGATGCCCGAACTTGAAGGAAGACAGGCAGAGGCTGTCCTGGCAAACCAGTTTGGTGGTCCCCAGAGATCGCCTCCACCTTAGCCAGCAGTCCTGGGGTTGCACGCACCGTGTACGTGAGCGTAATTCACCGGTGTACCGGAGTCGTCATTTGCCCGGAAAACCACAAACTGAGAGCCGGCGAAGCCGCCCAAGGTCCAGCGTGTTTTGACATAACCATCTGCGTCCGATGTAGCCGAAGGCTGGGACAAACTTCCGGTGTCGGTTGCAACGAAGGTTATGGTCTTGCCGGCCAGTGGAACGCCCGTTGTGTCGAGCAGGCGCGCTTCCATAGGCAGCGACAGTTCAGTCCCCACGACACCCGTTTGATCGACGCTCGTCACAGTGAAAGAACCGAGGGATCGACGTCGCCTCCGCCGCATGCCTAAAGGAAGAGGCAGGTAGCGGCAATGAAGCCGGACAGGTTCATGGTGTTCCTTCAATTCTTGGTCGAGCGGGTTCGAATCGAACATTCTTACTGTCAACTCGGCATCCGGACGGCCGGGCGACCGTTTTGGCGGCAATCAGTAAGTGACGGCGAGATTCCGTTGGAAGGTCCTATCGCACCCCCCAGCGCTTCGACAGCTCGACGATCTCGGCCAGGCCGACCCCGATGTCCTGCGCGAGCTGTTCGCGCATTCGGACGTCGTCGCGATTCGATCGAGCTGCCAGCCTGGCGCAGCGCCTTGTCGAGCAGGAAGCGGACCATCACCAGCGGCATGCGCAGTTGGTTGTGATGCTTACCGACGATGCGATGGGTCACAGCAATATGGGCGTTCTCGGGCGGTTAACCCCCTTGGCGCGCCGGCAGCTTCTTCGACGCCACGTCGCATCAGAAGAGCAGGTGGACGGCCACCCATTCGGCGCCGGCTAAGCCGGCTGCGGACTCAGCACTGTGAGAACCTGAAGCCGGCGGAATACGGTGACCACGCTTACCTTCAAGATGAAGCGCTCATTCGTGCTTTCTCTTACTTGCAGCTCGAAGGTAGGTACCTAGCGGCGATCGTGCCGGTACAGACCCAATCCACTTGTCCGGTCGCCGTGATGTATGTGCCGGTGAGCAGGACCGTCGAGCCGGCGATGTTCGTATCGCCCGTGGCCGTGGCTGTGATAACGCCAGTGCCCGTTGCTGTCGACGTGTACTCAACCGACGAGACGTATTTTGTAATCTGGGTGTTGATCACGCCGGATGCGGTCGATGGCATGGCGCCATAGGTGGAAGCGGCCTCCGAAACGCCGGTCTTGCCCGATGAGGCGGCCAAGATCACTTCGGAGACCTTGGCGCGCACCGTGTAATCGCGGTACGCCGGGAGGGCGACGGCGGCCAGGATGCCGATGATCGCAACAACGATCATCAGTTCGATCAGCGTAAAGCCCTGTTGGACGCGCCTCATGAGATGGTCCCCTTAACTAACAAGTGGTGAAGATGCCGACAAAGCATATTCCGCCGCCCGACACCATGGGCTGCTTTCTAACCCCCCTTATCGGGGTCTCGACCCATTCGCGACCGCGAAAGTGACCTCTACTGTCGCTGTGGCTCCCTTTCCCCCTGATTGCGGGTGCTTAACGCGTCGGGGCGATGGGCACCGCGTCCGCGCGGCGGGGCGCTGATCAGCTTGAACACGAGGGCCCAGGCGCCTAATACTTCGCTAAAGAGCTCGACGACGCCCGGCGTTTCATTCCATTGGAGCGGCCTCGGAGCTAGTTGGAGCGGCTGGAGATGCTGCGACACGCCAGGAAGG
>Ga0070676_10001515_pt1 | contig 11743 bp, 7 predicted proteins | sample KBSM53metaG_FD_64667 | JGI IMG/M metagenome (GOLD analysis project Ga0070676, IMG submission 64667) | Miscanthus rhizosphere microbial communities from Kellogg Biological Station, Michigan, USA - KBS M5-3 metaG | ecosystem: Host-associated > Plants > Roots > Rhizosphere > Soil ...
GAACCAGGAGCCCGGTGCATATGATAAACCATTTTTACTTCTTACTTCTATAAAATGGCGTGTAGAAAAGATCCTCATGGCCAGCACGAAAGCATTATAGTCAGGTGTGCCCGGCAATGGAGCACCGGTAATTCCCTGGATATAATTTGTGGCGTTTTCCCTTTCCTTCGGGACAAATGAGTTGGCAGAAGGAGCATAACTCTCTTCCTTTAATTTGAATGGTGACCCAGCCGGAACTTTTGAAAGGAATTCTTTTATTTTATTTTCAATTGCTGTTTTTTCGACATCACCTACAATGACGATCACCATTTTCGATCTTGTAAATATAGATTGCCAGTATTTTTTAGTTTCCTCCGGTGTCAATTTAGCGACGATATCGACTGTTCCCTGTGGCTCTTTTGCGTAGTCCCTTCCTGCAAAGGCTGTTTGTCTTGCCATTTTATTGACTGCATTGTCGGGATTCGATTCGGCAGCCCTGATCCCGTTGATGGCATCCTGTTTGATCCGCGCAAATTCTTTTGCGTCAAAGCGGGGAGACAACATGGCGTCAGTGTACAGGGGCCAGGCTGTTTCAAAATCGCCTTTGATGCAGTTTAAGCTGAAGCTGGCAAAATCCATTCTTGTACTGCCATACACCTGGGCGCTTATTTTGTCTAATTTATTTTTGAAGCTGTTTTTATCATCCTTCGCGGTGCCGCATTCGGTCAATCCCGTGACTGCGAGAGCTTCAATGCCGGCCTTGTCTGCGGGATAATTCTGAACTCCTCCTTTGATGATCGTTTGAATCACCACAATTTCATTTCCACTCGGCTGAACAATGACCTTTACATCATTTATATTCATATCATACGCCTTATTTGTCTGTGCATGCAGAATAAAGGGAATGATATATGCGGCAAGAGTTAATGTAGACTGAATAATTTTTTTCATATCAGAAGGATTTAGCAGTTGTGAAATATTCGGATGGTTTGTATTGTTTATTCATAGCATCGTTGATGATCATTCCAGCTACAAAAGGTTTGTCAACAACATATTGTTTTACATATCGCTGAATATCGGCCCTTGTTATCTTTTGCATATTATCGTTGTAGTCTGTGGAAAAATCCAGCGATGTGCTGCACCACCAGTATGTCAGGTTGTGGGGGAGATCTGAAGGTTTTTCCTCATTCCTGATCTTGTTTCTGCGAAGATTATCCTTGGCGGTTTGCAACTGGTCATCGGTAATGTAATTATCATCGCCCCACATTTTTATTTGCTTCATCGCTTCTTCGTAGCACTCTTTCAGTTTTAGCGGGTTAGGTACAATGATGGTTTGAATGGGCCCCACATATTTGCATGTTTGATAGTTGACACCAGCATAAGTAGCCAGGCCTTTGTCAACCAGTGCCTGTTGCCATTTTGAAGAGTTGAGACTGAGTATAGCCGAAAAAACATCTGCTGCAACGGTAGCAGCTGAATCATGCCTGTAATCAGGTCCCATCCATTGCATCATCATGTATGGAGTTTGCGCTATGGAGGAAACCTTTACATTATAATCAGATTTTTCCAGCGGTTGGAATTCGGGAATAGGGTATTTTTCAAAGGGATCAAAGCCACTGCTCTTCCAGTCGCCATATATATTTTTTGCCAGCTGAAATGCCTTATCATGATCTACATCGCCACCAATAACAAGGATTGAGTTGTTCGGGAAATAGTATTTATCCTTAATGACCATCATCTTTTCAGGAGTCGCTGTATTAATGACATTGTGATCACCGATCGCATTTTTGCGGGTGAACAGGTCGCCCCAGCATCTTTTGTTCACATCGATCCAAAGTTGGAAAAAAGGATCACTTTCGCCGCGCTGGAATTCGCCATCTACAACGGGTCTTTCTTTTTGCATATCTTCTTCCCTGTAGATCGGAAAGCGAATAGCGGCATTCATAAACTTCAGCCCGGCATCAAGACTGTCCTTATCGAACGTAAAAAAGTAATTTACACGTTCATCACCGGTTGTTCCGTTCCAGATCGCGCCAAGTTCTTTTGTTCTTTTTATGAATTTTTCCTGGTCGGGGTAGTCTTTGTTTGCTTTGAAAAACATGTGCTCAAACAAATGAGAAAGCCCGCTGTATTCAGGGCCCTCGGTATAAGCGCCATTTTTTACAGCGATCTCGATGGTTGCTAACGGTACCTTGTGATTTTCTATGATCACCACTTCAAGTCCATTGTCCAATTTTTGCCAATAATAATTTTGAGGAAGCCTTGGCTGTGCAGCCGCAATCAGGCCACTGCTGACGAGTAGCAGAAAAAGCCATTTCTTAATCATAAAGAAAGTTTTTTGTTTTTTGAAAGATGTATAAAAGGTACAAATTTCCATCAACCTGAAGTTGCCGGTCGTGTAAATTCATCCGGCGGGATGTCTGCATGATTCCAGTGATAAATATTTGTAAAATCGCCCACGACGGCCATACCGTTTTCAAATTCAAGCTTATCAAGTTTTAGATGATCGATGTCTTCCTGCCTGACCTTACGATACATCGGATGCATAGTTCCTCCCGTTACTCCTGCAGGCTTGGCGGGATCGTATTGAAATGGTGGATCAACCAATGTACCCCGTGGATACATGATACCGGGTACACCTTCTTCCCGTATATCCAGATGCCTGGGGTGATCAAGTCCTAAGGCATGCCCATACTCATGCGCCGCCGTTGTGGAGCCCTTATACAGATTCTCCAGTTTGAAATAACCACTATTACAACCAAGACCATCTACAAAAGAGATATTTCCATAGGCAAATTCTTCAATGCGGAAATAATTATTTTTCGGATCGAGGTTCTGATAAATCTCGAGCGGTTGAATGGCAGGTTGATGCGCTGCAGTTATCTTAAAACTAACCCTGAATAAAGAACCATTCGCTTTGATAATGCCTTCTGGTTCGTTCCACATTGTTTCGATTTCATCGCGCATCTGTTCCGTGACTCCCGGCGTAGATGCATTGCCATAAGTGATAATGTGTGAGCAGATAAGGAACTGATTATTTAAAATTTCAACACTTCCCATAAAGAAAAATCATAAAGTTGATAACGAAATTACCCGATACATACTATTTCCGTAAGAATAAGCGTTCAGGCTGATAAGAAATTTACAATTTCTTAAAATCTTATTTCTGCATTAAATCCAGCCAACTGATTTGAGTTTAATAACGATATAATGGGAAAATAACCTTTATATCCATACCAATTGCTTACGGAAACAGCATAAAAGCAATTTTTTATTAAAAAATAAGTCAACTATGAAACTAGTGTGGTCCTTGCTGCTGGCAAGTTCTTTATTAATTATTTCCTGCAGCAAGAAAGACAATTCGCCCGGGAAAACGCCAACTTCAACAACAACAGAAGTAGATCTTTTAAAAGATTCCGTGTACTTATATACAAAGGAAGTTTACTTATGGCAGGACTTAATTCCGGGGTATGAGCAGTTCAATCCGCGTCAATATACAGGATCGACAGAACTTGAATCTGCCCAAAACGTGATGAATGCTATCCGCAAGCTCCAGCCCCTCGACAGGTTTAGTTTTGTCACTACCGAAGAAAAATCTAATAGTTTACAAACAGGTGAAGACAACGATTTTGGCTTTTTTATTAAAGCAGCTTCTATTGACCAGGTAGATCCACTTGACTCTATTTACTGGTTTGTAACATACGCGTATAACCAGTCCAGTGCCGGTCAGGCCGGTGTGCAGCGTGGCTGGTATATCAACAAAGTAAATGGTACTTCCCTCGCTTACGATCAATCAAGTGTCAATGTATTGAACAATGTATTTTTTGGAAGCCCTACAAGTGCAACATTTGAATTTAAAAAACCTGATGGAACAACTGTCTCCGCTAATTTGAGCAAAACAAATTTTACAGCTAATTCAGTATTATATAAAAATGTCCTGGATGCGGGTGGTAAAAAAGTGGGATATATGGTCTTTAACCAGTTTTTTGGCCAGCCATCGAGGGACGAGTTGGCACAAACCTTTACTTATTTTCAAAGCCAGGGCATTGATGAATTGGTGGTTGATCTCCGTTATAATCCCGGCGGATCGGTGGAAACAGAAGATACATTATCAAATCTTATAGCCCCGCAAGCTGCCAACAATCAAACGATGTATCAATATATTTTCAACGGCACGTTACAGGACAACCAGCACCAGTTGATACGCAAAAAACTTGGATACGGCGACATCTTTACAACGGCTGAAAATACCGTCAAATTTGAAAAAGCTGGTGGTCTCAATTTGTCAAGAGTGTTTTTTATCGTAACGGGCAATACAGCATCTGCCAGCGAATTAACGATCAATAATCTGAAGCCTTATATGGATGTGAAATTGATAGGCGATACAACTTATGGCAAACCAGTTGGTTTCTTCCCGATCCCTATTTTTAATTATGATATTTATCCAATTTCATTTAAAACAGTGAATAGCGCCGGTAATGCCGATTATTATACCGGCTTTCCTCCTGATAATCTTGCATCTGACGGCGTAAATAAAAACTGGGGTGATGTAAATGAGCCGAGTCTTGCTGCGGCCCTTCGCTACATTTCCACGGGCAGTTTTGGGAGATTTGCAGAATTGCAAAATAATTTGCAAAAGAGGGCCATGAATGAAACAAAGGCCTTTAACAAAGCAGTCAATGAAAATAAATTTTCGGGAATGTTCATTGAAAAAAAATAGATCGATGGATCTCCTATGAAAAAATGGCCGGAATTTTCTGGCCATTTTTTATGTGTGTTAAATGTTTTTGTGTTTGGTTTTTTTCTTTTGGGAATGAATGTCTTTCTGAGAAGAATCGATAGCATTCAGCATTTGAGGCACGGCTGAAAGCCGGGCCTTTCTGTTTTCATTCCCAAGAAGAACATCCCCCTGGCTTCCCTTTTCGACCAATGGTCTCACAGGAATAGAGTCTTGCTTTTGTGCAATGATCCTGCAGCTTACCAGTAAAAAAAATGAAAAAATAAAAATATTCCTTTTCATGGTCTCTTTACAGGTAAGATGAGCTCAACAGGGAAATGGTTTGTTGGGAAAGAATAAAAATCTTGCTAAATGTCCTTATTCAAACCCAAAACGTTTTAGAAATTCTTCCTTTCTCCTCGCCGCAACCTCAATGACAGAGCCATCGTCAAGCTCAACAACGCCACCTCTTCCGCGGTTGTATTTTTTAATATAGTTAAGGTTAATGAGGTTGGAGCTATGGATCCGGAAAAAAAGCTCTTCAGGCAAGATGGACTCATAATCTTTTAAAGGCCGGGAGACCAGGACCTGTTTGGAGTTGTTGATGTAAATTTTTGTATAGGCTCCGTGCGCTTCGCATCTTATAATGTCTGATATAAGTATAAAATCAAAGCCTTCTACTGTCGGCACGGCGATCTTTTTCAAGCCTGACTCAGGTTTTTTAAAATTGTCCATTAAAACCTGCAATTGCTGATTGATGAAATTTTTCCGGATGCGGATCTCCGCATTTTTAACTGCATTCTTTAATTCTTCAATATTGACCGGCTTTAAAAGGAAATCAAGGGCTGAATATTTCAAAGCCTGTAGCATGTATTTATCAAAAGCCGTAACAAAGATCACTTCAAAATCGATCGGCATAAGTTCATTCAAAAGGTCAAACCCATTGCCATAGGGCATTTCGATATCGAGAAAGACAAGTTCTGGTCTTTTTTCGAGGATCAGTTTTTTTCCGGATCTGCTATTGTCCGCTTCCCCGGTTAAATGAACCTGCGGACAGAATTCTTCCAGCATACCTTTGAGCACCTTCACATTTTTGGGTTCATCATCGATAAGTACTGCATTGATCACTTTCTCTATTTTAATTTATGATTGTTATTGTCTTAAGTATATTTCAACTCTCGTTCCCGCAGCTACATTGTTCTTATCGTAAAGATCGTTAATAAATATTTTGATCTTTTTATCATTATGGCTGTTCAATATATCGATCCTGTCCTTATTTATGCTCATTCCTTTTGACTGGTACTGGATGTGATATTTGCTCTTGTATTGCTGTGCTGCTTCTCTTCCTATACCATTATCTTCAATACTCACTAAAATATCTGCTTCCTTTCTTTGCACACAGATGCCGATCATTCCTTTAGTTTCTTTTTTGTATTTGATGCCGTGTCGTATGGAGTTTTCAACATAGGGTTGGAGAAGCAGTGGTGGGACGTGTATCTCGTGAAGATTGAGGTTCTTATCTATATTTATGGAATAGTCAAACTGATTCTCAAGCCGCGTTTTTTCTACTTTCAGGTAAGTCGTTACATACTCTATTTCATCACACATACTGATAAATGTATTTGTTGACAGGTCAAGTGTCATCCTGATAAGCCTTGAAAAATCGGTGATAAAATTATTGGCCCCCGTTATATCTCTTTCAGCCACATACTGCTGAATTGAATTCAGGCTGTTGAAAATAAAGTGTGGATTCATTTGTGAACGAAGCGCTTTTTGTTCTAATTCAGCGATACGCTGGTTCAACATTGTCTTTTCTTTTTCCTTTCTTCTCACATTCCCGATCCTGTACCGGAAGAAAAGCCATATAGTATCAATGATCAGAAAAAGTATCAGTAGCCTGAACCAGGTTCTTTCCCTGAGCAATTTTTCAATCACAAATGAAACTTCCTTTACCCTGCTTTCTACACCATATTTATTGATTGCCTTTAATTGCAGCGTATAATTCCCGGATGACAGAGAAGGAAAATTTAATTGTTCATCGGTGGTAGTTCTCCAATCTGATTGCAACCCTAAGAGTCTGTATTGATACCGCATTTCTCCGGCGGATTTAAACGAGATCCCTGAAAATTCAAACCTTATATCATTCCTTTTATGTGGTAGAGAAAAATCGGTGGAGTCGTAGGTCCAATACTTGTTGGCGAGGTAAACTCCTGTCAGTTGAAGGTCACAGTAAGATTGCTGCGATATCTTATCCGCTTCGAAATAAGTAAGGCCCATTGGGGTACCTACAAATACTTTTTTCCCTGTCGTCGCAATAGCATTGATCATATTAGACGGTAATCCGTCCGACATAGAAAAGCGAGTGATTTTGTATCCTGTCGCAAAAGTTTCAATCCTGTTCAGTCCTTTATCAGTTCCCACCCAAATAGTGGTACTGTCAAGGTACAATGACGTGCAGTTATCGCTGGTAAGCCCGTCTCCGGCGGTGATATGAAGCAGTAATTTATTATCTGCATAAGCGGCCACACCATCACCCTTTGTGGATATCCACAAAATGCCTCTATCGGAGATCGCAAGATTTACAATTCGTGATCCGAGAACCGGGAAAGTGTGGCCAAGGTCGACAGTTTTCCCATCATATGACAAATGAGTCAAACCATTTAGTGTTCCTATGTAAAATCCGGAATCTTTTTCTACGGCGCAGGTTGATCTTTGTAAGCCTACAATTGTATCCTTTCCCGACCACTTACACAACCAGGTACAGTTATGGGTAGCATAAAGAACACCACTTTTGCCAACACTCGCTGATTTTAGGGAAATGCCAAGCCTCTCACCTGGTTTAAATGGGTTTTGGTAATACTCGGTGTTCACTACGATCGGCTTATTCTCCAGGGGAAATATTGCAATCACTTTAGCCCCGGGGTGAGAATTGTCAGATTGGGATGTCAGCGTAAGGCTGCCGGCATTTATCTTCCACAACACATTGTCCAAACCGGCAGCGTACAGGGTATTTCCGATGATGGAAAGAGCGGTTATTTCTTGATTTTTTTCGTCGTTTGAAACCAAAAAATTTCTGAATTGAAGGGAAGGCACCATCAAAACTCCGGAACCGGATGTCGTCAGCCAGAGATTATTTTCCTTATCCTCGAAAGCCGACGTAAAACTGAGATGTTTAAAAAGCAGGTTGGAAAAAATCATTGTTGTCGGATCAAAAAATTTTATTCCAGTCCTGGTATTGATAACAATTTTACTGTGATTAATATAACTGATACTGACGCTGTTTTCGGGAATGTCAGTTGAAAAAACCCTATCTACATTTTTATAGAATGACAATTTGGAGCTATGACCATCGGAAATAATAAAATAGTCGGGATTGGTCATTGAAGTTTGAATTTGCGACCAGAAAATTGTATCCTTTAATCGTATACGTTCGCTATCCCGTAAAAACTCGTATACTGGATGGCCGATCTCTTTATATTCAGCGGTAAGCATTTCGATTTGTCCGTTGCCATTAACACCTATCGTACAAACGTCAATTGGAAGATTATTTGCCTTCCTAACCGTCTGAATCGTTTGGTTTCTAAAAATTTTATGCCAGGCATGCGGCTCCGCGATGAAAATATTGCCGGATTTATCTTCAGCCATGTCAAACGCATATGTAAGCAGGTTGATCTTAGAAAGCAGGCTATCATTGCTTTTATTAAAGATCTTTCCCTTATAATAGTAACAAAGGGAAGGCTTAAAAGGCATTATCCATAGTCTACCCTTTGAATCAACAAACAGTTTTAGTATTTCATTATCGGATAAGCCATCTTTTGTTGTAAAGGTTTTGAAATTTTTTCCGTCAAAACGGCTTAAACCATTTTCTGTCGCAAACCACATAAATCCCTCTTTGTCCTGGACGGCGTCATACACAACCGAACCTGCAAGACCATCCCGCGTATCGTAACGGATATAACTGAAGTCTTGCGAATAAAGTTCGAATGCGTTTAATAATATGAAAAGAAGGAGAAGAGTAAAGTTTTTAATACACCTACAGGCAAGCATCAGCAGTTTGTTGGCACTTCGGATGAGGAAATTGTATTCGTCAATGTGAACCGGATCTTATACAACCGGCATTGTTCTATGGCCAAATATATGACTTCACCCGAAGAAATCAGGGGGCAAATGACTGTTGACGGAAATCAAAAATTTTCCTGGGAATATATAAAAATGGATAAGGTTTAATTGGACGGTGGTTTGTGAAATAAAACTAATCAAATCAAAATAATACAAAAGCCGCAGTTACCAAACGTGTCATATTTTTTAATAAACGTGACGAAATGGGCTATAATCGTGCAGGAAAAAGTCAATTCCTGACCGGCTTTCCACCTTTTAGGACCGATTGGATCCTCTCCAATGTTTTTCTTTCGCCGCAGAGCGATAAAAATGCTTCGCGTTCCAGGTCGAGCAGGTATTGTTCGCTGACCAAACCAGGCTCACTTAGATCACCGCCACACATCACATAGGCTAACTTTTTTGCTACCACTACATCATGATCTGTTGCATAGTTTGCTCTCCACATCCCGTTAATCCCGGCGTATAAGGCACCCAGCGCTGACCGGCCAAGTACTCTTATGTCCCTTCTCTGAACCGGCGTTGTATAACCACTATCAGAAATTTCGATCACAGATCTTTTTGCTTCGGCAACCCGGCGATTTTGATTTAATACTACTTCATCATGTCCCTTCCTGAAAATTCCTATATCAAATCCCTCGAATGCCGAGGTTGCCACTTTGGCCGTAGCGATGGTGAGGAAGCGATTTTTCAAAGTAATTGTTTCAGGTTCATCTTCATGCATTTCATCTGATGCCCTCAGTGTAAATTCTTTTGTCCCGCCACCACCTGGGATCACTCCCAGACCTAACTCGACCAGGCCGATATAGGTTTCTGCGGTAGGGCAGCATTTGTCGGCATGTAAACTCAATTCACAACCACCGCCAAGCGTCAGGCCGTGAGGCGCAATGACAACCGGCACCGACGAGTACCGGGCCCTCATCATTGTATTCTGAAACATTCGTATTGCCATGTCCAATTCATCATATTCCTGATCGATAGCCAGCATGAAGATCATTCCGACATTGGCGCCCGCAGAAAAATTTGCACCTTCATTGGCGATCACCAGTCCCTTATAATTTTTTTCCGCTTTGTCAATGGCTGTTTGTATTCCCGATATCACATCACCACCAATGCTGTTCATTTTGGTTGACCATTGCAGACCAAGAACATCATCACCCAGGTCGTACAATCCACAACTTGCATTTTTCCAAACCAGCTTATCCTGGTAATTGCTCATAACTATGAAAGAGTCTGAACCGGGTATCGGCTTGTTTGTTTTTGTGGAAAGATCATAGAATAGTTTCTTTCCATTTTCAATTTTGTAAAAGGATTTGTTCCCTGCCGTGACCATTTCATCTACCCATTGAGGGACTTTGTAACCCGCCTCTTTCATTGCCTTCACAGTTTTGTCAACTCCCAGAACATCCCAGGTTTCAAAGGCGCCGATCTCCCAGCCAAAGCCGGCCATCATTGCATCATCGATCCTGTAAATTTCATCACTGATCTCTGGCATGCGATGCGAAACATAAGAAAATAAGCCATAATGAAAATGCCGGTAAAATTCTCCGGCTTTGTCCTGGGCGCCGACCAGCATTTTTAATCGTTGCTTCAGATCGTCCACAGATTTTGCCGCATCTACACTGGCAAATTTTGATTTCGCCCTCGGTCTGTATTCGAAGGTTTTCAGATCAAGAGTGAAAATCTCCTTCTCACCTTTAGGGGATGGAGGCATTTTCTTAAAGAATCCCTGGCCGGTTTTTTCGCCCAGCCAATTATTGGCGACCATTTTATCCAACCATTCTGGGATTAAAAACGTGTCCCTTGCTTCATCATTTGGACAATTCTCATATACGCCCTTAGCTACTTTTACCAATGTATCAATTCCTACGACGTCTGCTGTACGAAAAGTAGCCGACTTCGGACGGCCAATTATCGGTCCTGTCAATGCATCCACTTCATCGATCGTTAGATCCAATTTGTCAACTAACTTGAATAAGGACATGATCCCATAAACTCCGATGCGGTTAGCAATAAAGGCGGGCGTGTCTTTGCACAGTACCGTTGTTTTTCCTAAAAATAAATCGCCATAATTCATTAAAAAATCAACAACCGACGCATCCGTATCAGGTGTTGGGATTATTTCAAGAAGACGGAGATAACGCGGAGGATTAAAAAAATGTGTTCCGCAAAAATTCTTTTTGAAATCTTCGCTTCTTCCTTCACTCAACATATGAATCGGAATACCCGAAGTATTAGTTGTGATTAGCGTTCCCGGTTTACGAAATTGTTCTACTCTTTCATATACTGACTTTTTGATATCAAGTCGCTCAACAACCACCTCGATGATCCAGTCGCAGGTGGCAACGTCCTTCATGTCATCATCAAAATTGCCCGTGGTGATTTTCTTCACAACATCCTTATAAAAAACAGGAGAGGGGTTTGATTTGATCGCGGCCTGCAACGAATCATTCACGATCTTATTTCTAAGTTTTTTATCCTTGCTCTCGGAGGCTTCCTTGAGAACGATATCCAATAACAAAACCTGGACACCAATGCCTGCAAAATGACAGGCGATTCGTGAACCCATTACACCGCTTCCGAGTATAGCTACTTTTTTTATTTTTCTTTTCATAATTGTTTATCTCACTGGTTTCACAGATATACACAGAATTTAGTTAATTATTCTAATTATGCTTTCTTTACTTTTTAGGGATGAGACACTAAAATTAACAAGTAGTCCCAATTTTTTATTTGCTAATTTTAAATAAGTGAGCAACTGTTTTTTATGAACATCATGCAAGGTTTCTACTGATTTAACTTCAAGTATTATCTCATTTAAAACAAGTATATCCATTCTGAAACCAAGATCTAACATTAGTCCCCCATAACTGAAGATAGCACCTCTGATTTTATAGGATAATTCATTTAAATTCTGAAAGGAAATATGAA
>Ga0070676_10001526_pt1 | contig 11705 bp, 8 predicted proteins | sample KBSM53metaG_FD_64667 | JGI IMG/M metagenome (GOLD analysis project Ga0070676, IMG submission 64667) | Miscanthus rhizosphere microbial communities from Kellogg Biological Station, Michigan, USA - KBS M5-3 metaG | ecosystem: Host-associated > Plants > Roots > Rhizosphere > Soil ...
GACGGTGTCGGTCGCACCGCGCGTCGCACCATGCCCATAGCAGGGACGGCCCACAGTCCCTGGCTGTTCTGGGACGGTCGTGCGGATAGCCAGTGGGCTCAGGCACTCGGTCCGCTCGAAAGCGCTGTGGAGCACGGGGGAACCCGGGCACAGTACGCTCACGTCGTGGCCGAGCAGTACCGAGAACGATACGAGGCTGTATTCGGCCGACTCCCGGACCTAACGAGCATCCCTCGGCACGCCGCCCCGGTGGCCGACAGCGCCGCGCGCGCCGCGTGGAGTCGGCTAACCGCCGAGGCGCAAGAACAGATTTCGCGCGTGTACGCGAACATCGGGAAATCGATCGCTGCCTACGAGCGGCGAATCGAGCCGGGCGTCTCACGCTTCGACCGCTACGTCGATGCCGAGCTCGCAGGCTCGCGGCACACTCCCGAAAGCGCCCTAACGACGGATGAGGCGTCGGGCCTCCGTCTCTTCATCGGGCGCGCACGCTGTGTGACCTGCCACAATGGGGCACGGCTCACGGACGACCACTTCCACAACACCGGCGTGCCGCTTCCCGCAGTGACCTTGCCCGCGGACAGCGGACGCGTCGTCGGTGTCCGCCAGGTGATCAACGGCGAGTTCAACTGCACGAGCCGGTACAGCGATGCCAAGCCCGAGGATTGTGAGGAGCTGCGATTCGCGGTGACCAGCGGGCCGGAGCTTGACCGGGCGTACAAGACGCCGTCGCTCCGAAATGTCGCCAATCGGGCGCCGTACATGCACGCCGGCCAGATTACGTCGCTCGATGACGTCCTCGCGCACTACGCGGCCGCGCCCGCCGCGCCGTTCGGCCGCAGCGAGCTCGTGCCAATCCGGTTGTCACCTAACGAGCGACGCCAGCTCATCGCATTTCTCGGGACGCTCTCCGGCCCGATCACCGTGCCTCCCACCTACGACCGGACAGGGGCGCTCGCCCATCCTGCAGCCCGTTAGGCAGGAACCGATTTCACCTCAGGAAACGAATACCCATGTCGACACACAAGGCAAAATCAGCAGGCCACCATGGTGGCCATGACGATATGGCTGGACACGACCACAACGCCCACATGGGCCACGCGCATGCCGGGCACCATGTGATGGTGCACGCTCCGGCGGCAGACGTGGCCGAGGCATACCGAAAAGCATATGAGCACGCGCAGCCTGAACCGGGCGGGGCCGTTGTCCCCGTGGAGCTCGAGGCGCGCGAAGCCGACTGGCAGATCACGGCCGGGCGCACCGCGCGAGCATGGACCTTCAACGGCCAGGTCCCGGGCCCGGTGATCGAAGCACGGGTCGGCGACGTGCTCGAGGTGCGCCTAACGAATCACCTGTCGGAGCCCACCACGTTGCACTGGCACGGGATCCGGCTGCCTGCGCCCATGGACGGCACGGACATGGTCCAGCACCCGGTCGAGCCGGGCGCGGTTTTCGTCTATCGCATCAAGTTGCTGGACGCGGGCACGTTCTGGTATCACTCGCACAGCAACGAGCCCGTGCAGGTGAGACGCGGGATGTACGGAGCGCTCGTCGTCCGGGGAGAACACGAGCCAGTGCTCGACCGCGAGCGCGTGCTCGTGTTGAGCGACGCGACCGTCGAGCCAACAGGCGAGCTGTCGCCCGACAACGATCGACAGGGTTTGGATGGCAACGTGAGGCTCGTGAACGGCGTGGCCGAGCCCGAGGTCATGGTCGCGGGAGGCCAGGTGGAACGCTGGCGCGTGATCAACGCGTCGAGCGCGCGCTACGTGAAGCTCTCGATCGACGGACGGGCATTTGTCACGTTAGGTACCGGAGGCGGGCTGCTCGAAGCCGCGTTGACGGTGCACGACGCGCTGCTGCCGCCGGGCGACCGCATCGACATTGCGGTGGGGCCGTTCGAGCCGGGAGAAACCGTGCCCGTGCTCTCGGCGCCATACGATCGCGGCTTCGGGAGCGGGGAGTCGGAACGCTTCGCGATGGTGCGAGTCGCTCCGCGCGCAGACTCGCAGGCTGTGTTCCCTCAGCAGCTGCGCGTCATCGAGCCGCTGGTCACCGGACCGCTGACTCCTACCCGCGAAGTGCGACTCGGCGAACGCGCAGGCGCGCATGGCGAAGTGGACTACCTCATCAACGAGACGCAGCACCTTCGCGGAGAGGACGTCGTGGTGGGCGAGCTGCAGGTCTGGGACATCGTCAACACGTCGGCGCTGGATCACCCGTTCCACCTGCATGGGTTCTTCTTCCAGGTCGTCGAGCGCGATGGCGTGGCGCCAGCCTTTCGATCCTGGGAGGACACCGTCAACGTGCCGGCCGGCGGGCGCGTGCGGATCGCGTGGATGCCCGACGACCGGCCGGGCGAGTGGATGTATCACTGCCACATTCTCGAGCATCATGCGGCGGGGATGATGGCCCACTTCCGCGTGGTACGGGGTGCGTCCGATCACGAGCCATCGCAAGTCAGCCCCCACGTTCAAGTGCACAACGAGGTTGCTCGCTAACGTTGGCTCAGAGCTTCTCGACGTTGTTCGACTCAGGTGGAGGCAAGTATGGCTCGGCATTTTCTTCAATCGACCCGCCCGCTCGTCAGCGTGGTGCGCAACAATATCGAAATCTTCGCGACACTGGCCGCGATTGTCGCGGGTGCGCTCGTGCCGCTCCCGTCGCCGAGCGGGGGCGACCGAAGCGGGCGGACGGTGGCGGTTCGCATGGCGGACGACACGCTTCGGCTTGGAGCGTTTTCGACCCGACCGGCACGGTTGGTGGGACGTTAGGCTGACGGTAGCGGTGCCGCTGCGACATTATTGTCGCGTGGCCCGCTCCCCTCATAATGACCGCCGGCGACTGTGAGGCAGTTGCCGCCGATTGTCCTCGCGATCGCGTTCGCCGCGGTCGTCGTCGCGGTGACGGCGATCGCGCGTCGCCTTCCAGTTCCGCCGCCGATCCTCCAGGTCGCGGCGGGCTTTCTCGTGGGGCTCGTGCCAGGCGTGTCCATCCCGCCGCTCGAGCCCGACGTCGTCTTCTTCGTGTTCCTGCCGCCGATCCTCTGGGCGGCAGCGTTCTTCACGTCCCTTCGGGACTTCAATCGCTACCGTCGTCCCATCGGGCTCCTGGCGATTGGACTCGTGCTCGCGACATCGATCGCGGTCGCGGTCGCAGCGCGCGCGCTGTTCCCGGAAATGACGTGGCCTGTCGCGATTGCCCTCGGCGCGATCGTATCACCTCCAGACGCCGTCGCCGCATCGGCCATCATATCCCGACTGCCGGTGCCGAGGCGCGTGATTGTCGTGCTCGAAGGCGAGAGCCTCGTGAACGACGCATCGGCGCTGATTCTCTATCGCTCGGCGATCGCGGCCGCGGTGATTGGAACGTTCAGCTGGGGAGAGTCGATCGTCCGTTTCTTTCTCGACGCGGCCGTCGGCGTGGGGATCGGTGTGCTCGTCGCGTGGCTCGTTGTTCGGCTGCTCCGATGGTCGAAGGACACGATGGCGGAGATCGTGCTCACGCTCGCGGCGCCCTACGTCGCGTGGCTCACCGCGGAGACACTGCACGTTTCTTCAGTGCTCGCCTGCGTGGCCGGTGGCCTCTATCTGCGTCGTCATTTCTCGAGCGCGGTGGCGCCGCTATCGAGGCTCCAGGGCCGCTCGGTGTGGGAGCTCGTCATTTTCGTTCTCAACGCGGCGATTTTCCTGCTGCTCGGCGTGCAGTTCCGGGCGTTACTCGCAGGCGTGCCGCGGGACATGGCGGTTTCGCTCCTGCGCGCGGGTTTCCTGATCGGCGTGGTGGCAATCGCCGTGCGGCTCGTGTGGGTGCCGATCGCGGCGTACGCGCCGTACATACTGAGCGCCCGCGTGCGGCGCAACGAAACACCGCCGACGCCAAAGATGGCGGCACTCGTCGCCTGGACGAGCATGCGAGGGATCGTGTCGCTGGCGACCGCGCTTGCGCTGCCCGTCGCAGTTGCTGGAGGGGCACCGTTTCCGTATCGAAGCGAAATCATTGTGATCGCGATGTGCGTGATCATCCTGACGCTCGTGGTGCAGGGGCTGACACTTGCGCCGCTGATCCGGCTGCTTGCGTTTCCGGCTGAGACCACGCACCACGTGGAGGCCAGGGTGGCTCGGTTGGAGGCGGTGCGACGCGGAGCGGAGGCACTCGATGATCTGGCGCGCGAGTCATGGGCAGATTCACGCGACGTCGAGTGGCTTCGCGGCGAGCTGCGGGACCGCGTCCGGTTGCTCGAGCACCACGCCGGGGAACCCGAGGGGCGGCGCCGGCTCCGCGTGGAAATGCTGCGCGCGGAACGGCGAATGCTCGTGCGCCTCCGCAACGAAGGCGCGATCTCCGACGAGGTGCTGGCGGAGCTCGAGCAGGAGCTCGACCTGGAGGCGGTGCGGGTTGGCGCCGGTGCGGATCGTTAGGCGAGCAGGCGGCAGGCGGCAGGCGGCTAACGACTGCCGGCTACCGGCTCGGGACTTTCAATAGCCGACGGAACGCTCGTCGTCCCGGGCTCGAGGCGGTCGAGCCGATCGAGTCGCTCGACGTCGATCGCGACCACAGCGTCGGTGGAGGTCGCGAAGACACTGGCGAACTTCGCATCCCACCGGATCTCGTCCCAGAAGTACGATGCGCGCGCCGTCACACGGGTCGAGAACGTCTCCTCGTGCGCGTTGATGAGGATCAGCAGCTCCGCCTGAGCCGCGCGCAGCGACTCGGGCGTCGCGCCGCGCAGCGGGCTGTCGGCCGTGATCGGGTGCACCACGGTCAAGTGCAGCGTGAACAGATCGACTGAATTCCGCTCGAGCGCGAGCGGATAGAAGTTGCGCTGCCGCTTGCCATTGATCTCCTCGAAGAGCACGACACTCACACGCACCTGCACGTCGCTCAGCTCCGCCGGCTGCGCGTTCACGAAGCGAAACATGAGCCCGCGCCCGCCCTCGTACGGTGCGACGACGGCCGACTCGCTGAAGCGAAGTCGCATCCGTGGCCGGGTCAACCGCGCGATCACGAGTCCGGCGGCCGCAACGAGCACGGTCGGGCCGAAGAACGACTCGAAAACGGTGAGCCACTCTGCCGTCGCGCCGACCGCGTACATCGGTGCCGTGCCGGTGGTCGTGAAGATGCCGACGCTGAACACCAGCGCGCGAAGAAACGGGTCGGCGATCTCGAGCGCGTCACCGCCTCGCAGCGCGCCGTCGCCGAGCGCGAGATACGCCAGGGCGAAAAAGCCGTTGAGGAGGAGCAGCACCCCGAACGTCCAGGCGAAGAACGCTGCGGGCGGCTCGGCGAGCGCGCGCAGGTAGAACCGTTCGAACCGCTGCGCGCCAAGGCCGTACTTGCGGCTCGTCGGCTGGCCGTCTCGCGTGAGAAAGCGGCCGCGAACCTGCTGCGCGACGACGCGCCCGAAGCCGAGGTCGGTGTACGCGTGCTGGGGCCCTGGCGGAGCCGGCGGTGGGCCGTCGTGGTCGTTGGTCATTGGCGGATCACGCGCGGATGATCCATCGGCAGGGGAATCAACGCAAGCCCGCAATAGGCCGGTCGGACGACTGAGTGCACGCCGGGACCGACGCCGACGTCCATCGATGAACCTGTCGGGCAGCGACCTAACGAGCCGCCCCCGGGCAGGCGGCGAACTGCGCAATTTTCCTGCCCGGGCTCGTGACCTTACGAGGACGCGCGCTCGGACGCGACCGAGGCGGCTGACGATTCCGATTCATCGCCCTCGATGGGGCGCACCTCGCAGGTGCACTCGAACTCAGGCCAGGTTCGACGGTGGATTTCGACGAATGCTGTGGCGAGGTCGATCGCTTCCTTCCTCGATGACGCGTTGATCAACGCGTAACCCCCAATGATTTCCTTTGCTTCGGTGAAGGGTCCGTCCGTGACATGTACCTTTCCGCGTGAGAGCCGAACGGTCGCGGCTTTCGAGCTCGGCTGAAGGCCGGCCGTGTCGATGAGCGTGCCGCTCTTGAGCTTCTCGTTTACGAAATCGCCCATCTCGTCAAGCAGGGCCTGCGGGATCGAAGCGTTGCGATAATCCTCGAGGTGTCGGATGAGCATGAGATAGCGCGCCATGGGTTCCCTGTCGACGGTTGAAGTGAGCAATAGGGCTGGTTATCGCCCAACCCTATGTCGAACGAAGCGGCCGAGGATCGACACGACGAACCATGCCCCCTTGTCGAGCGTTCCTGCGTTTCTCCGATGAGCACACCTAGCCTTCGCCGAGCATTCACGTTAGGCCGCCCACCAATGCCACACCTGCTGACCGTTGCCGGAAGCCTGCGAGCCGGCTCGTCGAACGCGGCATTGCTGGCCGCCGTCGCACAGGTCGCGCCGCCGGATCTCACGGTGGCGGCGTACCCCGCCCTCGGCAGTCTCCCGGCCTTCAACCCCGATCGCGAAGAGACTGCCATGCGCCTGCCTGCCGCCGTCAGACGCTGGAGGGAGACGCTCGCGGCTGCCGACATGGTCCTCGTCTCGACGCCGGAGTACGCACACGGAATTCCCGGTGTCCTCAAGAATGCCCTGGATTGGGTAGTCGGCGGCAGTGAGCTGGTGGGGAAGCCCATCGGCGTGATCAACCTGTCAGCGGCGTCCCGGTTCGCGTTTCCGCAGCTCATCGAGGTGCTGACCGTGATGAGCGCGAACGTCGTTCCCGAGGCCACCGTCGTGCTGGACCTTCCGCGCCGCGGTATCGACGCCGCGCACCTCGCCGCTAACCCGGTTGTGGCGGCTACCCTTCGCGAAGTGGTCGCCGCGCTGGTTGCCTCGCTGTCGACCCGGACGCCCGGCGTGACTCCGGGAGCCGAGCCGCTGGTCCGGGCGTATCGAGAGGAAGAAAGCGCGTCACTGCTCGATTGCATCGCCGAGCTGCAGGATGCCGAGCGAGTGATCGATGGGCGGTTGCGCCCCGGTCGCGACATCGCGTCGGACTATCTCGACGCAATGCTCGAAGAGTGCCGACGATACGCGGGGCAGATCTTCGTGATCGACGTCGATGGCGCACTAGCCGGGTTCACGACGGTGTATACTCGTGTTCCGTTCGAGCGACTCGACGAGCCGCCGGGAGATTATGCCCTGGTCGCCGAACTGTTGGTACGGCGCGAGTATCGTCGCCGTGGCTTTGCGCGCGCTCTCCTCGCTCACGGCGAGCGGTACGCGGCGTCGCAGGGGGCAACGGAGCTGCGCATCGGTGTCCTGAGGGACAACACGGCCGCGCGCGCACTGTACCTCGACTCCGGCTTCAGGCCGTACATCGAGACGCTGTCGAAAACACCGACGGCGTGACCGATCAGTTATCGCGCAGCCTTGCGAAGGACCCAGGTGCCCATCGACCGTCGATCGTGCACCACGCTGCTCTTGATCGGATCGACGAGCGATCCACCCAGCGCGGCCGTCACGTCGATCAATTGCTCGTGGTCGACGAGGAAGCGCGTGTCGCCATCCGGCTGGAGGTAACGCCCGCCGCCCAGCGGCTGCACGCGCGGCTGGCCTACCGTCGTCGCTAATCGAGCAAACAGGATCCCGCCGGGTGCGAGCACCCGCCACATCTCGTTCACCATCGCGTGCCAGTGCCGATCGTCGCGGGCGAAGTGGAGGACCGCGCTCGAGATGACGACATCCATCGAGCCGTCCTCCAGCGACATCGCCTCCACGGACTCGACGCGGAATCGGTCAGCCTCGAGCCGCGGCGCGATGCTCGCCGCGAGCTGCCTCACGCGGGCAATCATCTCGGGACTCTCATCCACGCCCCACACCTCGAACCCGGCGCGCATGAGGAACACGAGGTTCCGTCCCGCGCCACAGCCTGCGTCGAGCACCTTCATGCCTAACGCGATGCGGCCGCGCAGGAGTTGATCGAACAGATAGACGTCGATGTCGCCGAACTGCTCGCGCAGGTGCTCCGACGGTTGCGTCACGCCAGAGCCGCGATCTGGGCGAGCTCGGCGTCGCACTCGGCGAGCCCGCCAGCGTCTCCGATCGCGCGCCGAATGTCACGGCTTTCGCGGAGCAAGCCGAGCGCTGTCGTCTCGTCCCCAGTCGCTCGCGCGGCAGCGGCCAGCAGCGCCAGACACTCGGCCTCGCCGTAGCGATCGCCCTCGGCACGACGGAGGTCAAGGCTCTCCGTCGCGAACGCGACGGCGCGATCGAAACGTCCCAGGAGTCGGGATGCCCAGCTCGCGACCGCGAGACCGTGCGCCACGCTCCAGCGGTCGCCAAAGCGGCGAACGCCGGTCATCGAATCGATCTGCAGAATGGTGGCTGCCGTGGCCGGATCGCCCTGACGGATGTATGTCTCTGCCCGGATGTCGCGCGCAAAGTAGACGAGTCGTTGGTCGCCGACCGAGCGGAGTGTGTCTTCTGCGCGCTCGAGGAGCTCGAGAGCCTGAGCCAGATCGCCGCCGCGGCACTTTGCCCACGCGAGAAACGTATCGGCGAACGCCACGCCGCGCTGATCGGCGAATTCCGCGCGCAAGACCGAGCTTCGGGCGAATGCGGTGGCGGCTTCCGCCAGCTCGCCCTCGAACAGCGCGGCGGCGCCAAGGTTCGTGAGCGCGAGTGCGGCGACGCGGGTGGCACCGATCCGTTCGGCGAGCGTTAGGCACTCCGCCGACAGTCGTCGCGCTTTCGGGAAATCGCATTGTCGCCACGCGATCCAGCCGAGGTCCGATAGTGCTCGCGCCACGCCGGCTTCGTCGCCGAGATGACGACGCATCTCGAGGACCGCCTGAAAATGCTGCTCCGCTTCGCCGACGGCGCCGGTGTTCTGCGCGATGTGTCCCGCGCCGGTCATGACATCGGCACGAGCAGCGGCGAGGTCGCGCCCGGCAGCTGCCGGCATGGCCAGCACTCGCGCCAGCCAACTCCGACCCTCCGCGAGATGACCGCGGACGAGCCAATATCGCCAGAGTGCCGCGCCGAGCGAGAGCGCTCCGACAGCATCATCATGCTGGATCATCCAATCGAGGGCAGCGCCGAAGTTCGCGTGCTCGTGGGCGAGCGTTGTCAACGCTTCGGGTTGCGACTCGCCAGTGAGCCGCGGCGCGAACGATGTTGCCAGACGCAGATACCAGTCGGCGTGACGCCGCGCGACGGCGTCGGATTCCTTGCTTCGTGAGAGCTCATCGAGCGCGACCTCTCGCACCGTCTCCAACATGCGAAGCCGCGGCTCGGCGTCTCCCGCGGTCATGTCACGCATCAGCAAGCTCGCATCGACGAGCGCGCTCAGGTCATCGAACGCACGGCTCGAGCGATCGTCGTCGGCACATACCCATTCGGCGGCGTCGACCGTGCAACCACCGGCGAAGATCGCCACTCGGCCGAAGGTACTCCGCTCGCCTGGCGTGAGCAGCGCAACGCTCCATCTGATTGCCTCGCGGATCGTTTGATGTCGCGCAGGCAGATCGCGACCCGTGCCCGACACGATCTCGAACCCCGATGCAATGCGCGTCGCGACGGCGCGCGGTGACATGAGGCGACAGCGTGCCGCCGCGAGCTCGATCGCAAGAGGCAGCCCGTCGATGCGTGCACAGATCTTCGCGGCCGCCGCGAGCGCCTCGTCGTCGAACACGAGCGCGGGATTCGCGGCGGAAGCCCGTCGAATGAACAGGCGAACCGCCGGGCTGTGACGGAGCGCCGATGCATCGGCTCCGGGGTCCGGCAGGGACAACGGTGCGACGAAGAACTCATGCTCGGCGCGGATACCGAGACGCGTGCGGCTCGTGATGAGCATCTTCATCGTTGGCGCGGCGGCAATCAACTGAGCGATCGCCGGTGCCGCGCTCACGACCTGCTCGAAGTTGTCGAGCACGAGCAGCGTGCCGCGACCGGCGTTCGCTGCTGCAATGGCGTCGATCAGATCCCGTCCACTCTCGGGTTGCACGCCGATCGCCGCTGCGATGGCCGGCGTGACCCTCGCGGGATCGTGCAGCGGAGACAAGTCGACGAATGCGACGCGACCCAAGTGTGACTCGAGCTCGCGTGCGGCGTGTATCGCGAGTCGCGTCTTCCCCGTACCGGCGGCACCGGTGAGCGTCAGAAGCCTAACGTCCGGTCGATCGAGCAGCGAGGCAACCGCGCGAAGCTCTGCCTCGCGGCCAATCATCTCGTCGTCGATGTCAGGCAAGCGTGACTGTACCGTGGCGCCGCCCGCCGTGAGCAAGCGAACGACCTCACTCGCGGAGCCGGGCCGCCGTGCCGGCTCGTCGGAGAGCATGTCGCGCACGACGTCGCCAAGCCACGACGGTACGTCGGGTCTCAGTGTGCGGAGCATGGGTGCGCTCTGCGTATGCCGGCGGGCGAGCACGGAGGACGGAGTCGCGCCGATCCACGGCGGACGGCCCGCGAGCATCTCGAACAGCACACATCCGAGGCTGAAGATGTCGCACGGCGGGCCCTCGTCTCCCTCTGCCGAGATCTGCTCGGGCGCCATGTACGCTGGGGTGCCGAGCGAGATGCCCGCCTGCATGAACTGCGCATCCAGCGAGTGTGAGACCACTCGTGCGATGCCGAAGTCGGCGACAATCGCGTGCCCGTCAGCGAGCAGGATGTTCTCGGGCTTCACGTCGCGATGCACCACGCCGCGCCGATGCGCATGACTCAGCGCTTCCGCCACCTCCTGCGCGACCAGCAGGGCATCGCCGATGGACAGCTTCCGCTCACGATTGAGCCGTGTGCGCAACGATTCGCCATCGACAAACGGCATCACGTAGAAGAGCCCATCACCCCATTCGCCCGAATCGTGGAGTGGCAGGATATGCGGATGCTGCAGGCCTGCCGTGACCCGAATCTCGCGCTCGAACCGTTCGCGTCCGATCGCCGCGCTCATGTCCGCACGGAGCACCTTGAGCGCGACGCTCCGGTCATGCTTGGTGTCGCGTGCGAGATACACGACCGCCATTCCGCCACGGCCAAGCTCGCGCTCGATCACGAACCGGTCGACGAACCGTTCGTGACCGGCTTGACCCCGCAACGTGTCGGCGAGCTCGGTCACCGCGGTGCTCGGCTCGCCGTCCATTTCCTCCCGGACGCGTTCTGTGTATCGCTCGGCGTGTCGCAGGGCGGCCGCACGATCGCCGCTCTCGGCGAGCGCGCCCATGAGTCCGAGCACCGCACGCGTTCTCAACGGATCGATCGCGGTGAGCCGGCGCCACCAGTCCGCGGCGGCGACATAGTCCTTTCGATGCTCGGCTTCGCTGGCGAGACGTTCCAGCACGCGCTCCGCCGCCTGTCCGAGTCGCAGCCGAACACCGTCGATCCAATGCTCGAAGTCCGGCGCGTCGGGAAGAAATACGCCATCGAGGAAGGGGCCTATATAAAGATTGGCCGCCAGTGCCGCGTCGTCGCGACTGATGGCATCCTCGAACTCCGCGACATCGGACGTCACGACCAGCGGATTCAACACGAGCATGTCGTGGCCAAGCACCATCTGGTCTTCACCGGTGTCGCGCTTGAGCGCGTACACGGACTGCGAGAGCGCTGCCCGCGCACGCGTCTCGTCGACCTCGGGCCAGAGGAGGCCGACCAGCTTGTCACGGGTAATCCCGCGCCCGCCTGCTGCCGCCAGCACGGCAAGAACGGCCAGTCGCCTCCGCTGCGCCGCTGCACCGGACAGCGGCCCGTGTTCGCCTTCCAGGGAAAGACCGCCGAACGTCTTGAGACGCAGCACCTTGTGAGATCCCGGAGCGCCGCCCAGGCAGGTGAGA
>Ga0070676_10001540_pt1 | contig 11666 bp, 7 predicted proteins | sample KBSM53metaG_FD_64667 | JGI IMG/M metagenome (GOLD analysis project Ga0070676, IMG submission 64667) | Miscanthus rhizosphere microbial communities from Kellogg Biological Station, Michigan, USA - KBS M5-3 metaG | ecosystem: Host-associated > Plants > Roots > Rhizosphere > Soil ...
CGTGCCGTTCCTACACGAGGTGGTGCGCTACCTCGCGAGCACGCGCGCCCACGCGTCGGAATACTTCGTCGGCGCCGCGCCGGCCGGCGTGCCGCGGACGCCGGGCCTGGCGACGATCGACGCCGCCGGCGTGCAGCGGCGGATCGCGATCAACGTCGATCCGCGCGAAGCGGATCCGGCGCGGATCTCGGTCGAGGATTTTCAATCGGCGGTGACGCGGCTGAAGAGCGAAGGCGGCGTCGAAGCGCGGGTCGAGGCGCGGCAGCAGGAAGATCGACAGCATCTCTGGCAATACGCGCTCGCGTTGATGGCCGGGCTGCTCGCGGTGGAGGGACTGCTCGCGGCGCGAACGGCGTGTCGCGAGCGGAGCGGAGAGGTTCGGGGTTCTGGGTTCGGGGTTCGGGGTCGAGGCCACTATGCAGCACTACGCAGCTATTCACGATCTACTCCGTCGCGTGAGGCGGCGGTGGCGGGCGTTGTGTGCCATGCACGCGGTGGTTCGCGCTGCGCTCTACGCCTCGGCCGTGATCTTTGTCACCGTGCTCGCGGCGCGGTGGACGGTTGGCGCGCCGGTGGTGCTGATGCTGCTCGCCGGGGTGGCGCTGGTGTTGTCCGCCGGGGCGATCGGCTGGTGCCTGCTGCCGCTACGGCGTGTGCCGGCCGACGGCAAAGTGGCGCGTTATATCGAAGAACGGGCGCCGGCGCTCGACGACCGGCTGGTGACCGCCGTGGACGTCGCGAGCGCGAGCCATCCCCCGGCCTTCGCCGACCAGATGCTCGGCGACGCCGCGCGGCGGACGGCCGAGATCGACATCGATACGATCGTGCCGGCCGAGTCGCTGCGCCGCGCCGGGTTCCAGGCGGCGGCGGCGGTCGTCGTGCTCGGCGTCGCGCTGTTTCTCGCGCGCGGCCCCGCGAACCAGGCGGCCGACGCCGCCTCGCTGACGCTCTTCCCTGAGCGGGTGACGCTCGACGTCACGCCCGGCAACGCCCGCGTGAAGGCGGGCGCGCCGCTGGCGATTCAGGCGCGGCTCGTCGGCAACCGCGCGCCGGTGATCGCGCAGGTGCAGATTGCCGACGGCGAACGCTGGCGCCACGCCGAGATGGCGAGCGACAAGCCGGGCTCGTTCCGCCTGGCGATGCCCTCGGTCGGCTCGTCGTTCAAGTACCGCGTCGTCGCCGGCGCGGTGACCTCGCCGACCTACGACGTGACGGTCGCGTTTCCGCCGCGGGTCACGCGCATCGACGTCGATTACGCCTATCCCGCGGCGCTGAAGCTCGAGCCGCGCACCGAGGCCGACAGCGGCGATATCTACGCGCCTGCCGGCACCGACGTGCGGGTCCACGTCTTCACCGACCGCGCCGCCGCGACCGGCAGCATGTCGCTGGGCGACGGCAAGAAGATCGGGCTGGTGGCCGCCAAGTCGAACGAGTTCACGACCACGCTGCGGGTCAGCGAGGACACTTCGTACCGCATCGCGCTGGCGGACGGCGACGGCTTCGGCAGTGCGGGAGATACCGAGTACTTCATCCGCATGCTCGAGGATCGGCCGCCCGATGTCCGCGTGCTGAAGCCGGCGACCGATCGATCGGTGACCCGCCTCGAAGAGGTGGACGTCGAGGCGCAGGCCGAGGACGACTACGGGATCGACCGGCTCGATCTCGTCTACTCGGTGCGCGGCGGCGCCGAGAAGGTGGTGCCGCTGCCGATCGAGCGCAAGAGCCCGATGGTGAACGGGCGCCACACGCTGTTTCTCGAGGACCTCAACGTCCAGCCGGGCGACTTCGTGTCGTACTACGTCCGCGCCAGGGACGTGACCCGCGGCACGCGCCCGAACGAATCGCGCAGCGACATCTTCTTTCTCGAGGTGAAGCCGTACGAACAGGAGTTCTCGCTGGCGCAGAGCCAGGGCGGGATGCCAGGCGGCAGCCAGGGATCGATCGACGACCTGGTGACCGCCCAGAAGGAGATCGTCGTCGCCACGTGGAAGCTCGATCGGCGCGGCCGCAGCGCCAGCGGCGCGAAATCGGAGACTGACATCAAGTCGGTGTCGAAGGCCGAGGCCGAGCTGAAGACGCGCGTCGAGCAGACGGCGAGCACCTTCCGCGAGTCGAACATGCGCGATCCGCGGCGTCGCCAGCCGCAGCGCGGACGCGGGCCGCAGCCGCCGCCGCCGACGACCCCGGAGCTGAAGGTCGGCGAGACGCTGCCCGAAGAAGACAACATGACCGCGGCGGCCAACGCGATGGACAAGGCGGTGGTGTCGCTCGACGCGCTCAAGACCTCCGACGCGCTGCCGCCGGAGATGGAAGCGCTCAACCATCTGCTGAAGGCGCAGGCCGACGTCAAGAAGCGCGAGATCATGCGGCAGCAGGCGGGCAGCGGCAGCGGCAACAACCGCAGCAACTACGACATGTCGTCGCTGTTCGACAAGGAGCTGCAGAAGCAGCAGGAGACCAACTACGAGAACAAGGCCTCGACCTCCGAGTCGAAGGAGGACGCGAACCAGAGCGCGCTCGACAAGATCAAGGATCTTGCGCGGCGCCAGGACGAGCTGCTGAAGAAGCAGGACGAGCTGGCGAGACGGCGCGCCGAGATGAGCGAGGAGGAGTTGAAGCGCGAGCTCGAGAAGCTGACGCGCGATCAGTCCGAGCTGCGGCAGAAGGCCGAGGAGCTGGCGCGCCAGATGGCGCAGCAGTCGGGCAGCCAGCAGCCGTCGAGCCAGCCGCAGGACAGCAAGGCGGGCGAGAAGGGACAGCAGGGGCAGCAGGGACAGTCGGGCCAATCGGGCCAGAGCGGTCAATCGGGCCAGAGCGGCCAGCAGAGCGCGCAGCAACAAGGTGAGAACAGCAAGCGCATGCGCGATGTGTCCGAGGAGATGCGGAGCGCCGCCAGCGAGCTGCGCCGCCAGGATCCGGGGCAGGCGAGCGCGCGCGGCAGCCGGGCGCTCGACAAGCTGCGCGAGCTGCAGCAGCAGCTGGAGGCCGGCCGTCCCGACGAGCGGCGGCGCGCGCTGGGCGAGATGCAGCTCGAGGCGCGGCAGCTGGCCGACGCGCAGCGCCAGATCGCCACCGAGCTCGGAAAGACCGCGCAGGGCGAGGCGGGCAGGGACGCCGTGCGTCGCCTGGCGGGTGAGGAAGAGCGCCTCGCCGACCGCGCGCGCAAACTGCAGGACGCGTTGAAGCAGCAGGCGGCGGCCAAGGGCGCCGATCCGCGCGCGGCGGCGGCGAAAGCGAACGAGGCGTCGAAGGCGGCGGCGGGCGATGCCGCGCGGCAGCTCGAGCGCGAGCGCGTCACCGATCGGCTGCAGCAGACCGCGGACGCGATCCGCGGCGCGGCCGAGGAACCCAAGGGACGCGGCAACACCGCGCCGCGATCGAGCGACGACCCGCGCACGCAGGCGGCGCCCGCCGCGGAGCTCGCCCGCGCGCTCGACAAAGTGGCCGACAAGCTCTCGTCCGCGACCGGGCGCGACGGCGAGACGCAGAAACTCTCCGACCAGCGTGCGCGCGCGCAGGAGCTGCGCGACAAACTCGGCGAGACGAGCCGCGAGATCGAGCGGATGGCGCGCGCCGGGCAATCGGGACAGAGCGGAGAGGCGGGGCGCGCCGGCCAGTCGGGCCGCGCCGGTCAGCCCGGGCAGTCCGGACAATCGGGGCGCGCCGGCGAAACCGGCAACGGCGGCCAGTCGGGCCAGTCGGGTCGGAGCGGCCAGAACGCGCAGGGTGGCCAGGGCCAGTCGCAGGGATCGAGCGCGGGCCAAACCGGCCAGTCGGGCCAGTCGAGCCAGAGCGGAGAGGGCCAGGCCGCGGGCGCCGGCACCGGCAGCGATCTGGAGCGGCTGCGCGAGCAGTACGCGCGGCAGTTCCAGGAGACCAAGGACTTCATCGACCAGATGCGCCGCGACGATCCGAGCCTGACGCGCGGCGGCGGCGGCGGCTTCACCTTCGAGGCGCCGACCAGCAGCGGCATTTCCGCACCCGGCACCGAGGCGTTCAAGCAGGACTTCGCGAAGTGGGAGGAGATGCGGCGGCAGGCCACGCAGGCGCTCGACAATGTCGAAACGTCGCTGTCGAAGAAGATCCAGGAAAAGCAGATCAAGGATCGCCTGGCCGCCGGCGCCGACGACAACGCGCCCGCGGGGTACGAGAAACAGGTCGATAGTTACTTCAAAGCCATCGCTGGAAAGAAAAAACCGTGAGGCAGCCCTGAAGGGCTGCGCTACGTGAACTGGCTACTGGCTGCTGACCCATGCATTTTGCGCATCCTCTCCCGTGGTGGCTGGCGGTGGTGCTCGCGGCGGCGATTGCCGCGGTCGCCTACGGTGAATACCGCCGGCCGCTGTCGCCGCTGACGCGAGCTCAGCGCGGCACGCTGGTGGGGCTGCGCGTCCTCGCGCTGACGATTCTGGTGCTGTGCCTGTTCCGGCCGATTGCGATCCTGCCGCCAACCGGATCGCGCGACGCGATCGTGCCGATCCTGGTCGACGCGTCGCGCAGCATGCGCCTTGGCGACGCCGACGGCCAGACGCGCGTGGCGCGCGCCAACGCGCTGCTGAAGAGCGAGTTCGGTACCGCCTTGTCGTCTCACTTTCAGACCGAGCTCTACGCCGTCGGCGAAGGGCTGACGCCGGCGAAGCCCGACGCGCTGACCGCCGACTTCCGCCGTACCGATCTCGCCGGCGCGTTGACGGCGGTCCGTGAGCGCTATCGCGGGCAGCGCGTTGCCGGCATCATCGTCCTCTCCGATGGCGGCGACACCGGGTCCGGTGGGTCGCGTGGGTCGGTTGGGTCGGGTGCAGATGGGTCACGAGGCGGCGAGGCGGGCGGGCCGCCGGTGTTTGCCGTCGGCATCGGCTCGCCCGACGGCCCGAAGGATCGCGAGGTGCTCGGCATCTCCACCGGCGATCCGCGGCTCGATCACGCATCGGTCGATCTCCACGTCACCGCGATCACCACCGGCTTCGGCCGCACCCCGTTCACGCTGCGCGTGCTCGGCAACGGGCAGTTGCTCGAGACGCGGCGGATGGCGCCGGCCGCAGACGGGTCGCCGATCGAAGAGGTGTTCACGGTGTCGCCCGATCCGCTGAACCCGACGGTCTACACCGCCGAGATCGCGCGCGACGAAACCGAGGCGGTGGCCGAGAACAACAGCCGCAGCGTGCTGGTCAGTCCGGCCGGCCGCAAGCGGCGAATCCTCGTCCTCGAGGGCGCGCCGGGCCACGAGCACAGCTTCCTGACGCGCGCGTGGACCGCCGACCCCGGCCTCGAGGTCGATTCGGTGACCAGGAAGGGCAAGAACTCGGACGCGCAGGACACCTTCTTCGTGCAGGCGGGCGCCGGTCGATCGGCGGCGCTCACCAGCGGATTCCCCGCAAAACGCGAGCAGCTCTACGCCTACGATGCGCTCGTCATCGCCAACGTGGAGGGAGACTTTTTTTCGCGGGCGCAGCTGTCGCTGGCGGCCGATTTTGTCGCCGAGCGCGGCGGCGGGCTGATGGTGATGGGGGGCCGCTCGTTTGCGCAGCGCGGCCTGTCCGGCACGCCGCTTGAAGAGGTGCTCCCGGTGGAGCTGAACGATCGCCGCGGCGGCCTGGTGCGGGCATCGCGCGACACCGGCGACATCCAGACGCACAACAAGGTGACGCTGACCGCCGAGGGCGAAACCCATCCGATCATGCGCATCGGCGCGAGCGCCGACGAGACGCGCAAGCTGTGGGCGGCGCTGCCGGCGCTGGCGGCGAGCGCGCCGCTCGGCGGCCCGCGCCCCGGCGCGACCATCCTCGCCGTCACCACCGCGCCGGGCGGCGGCATCTACCCGGTGGTCGCGGTGCAGCGCTACGGCCAGGGGCGCGCGATGGTCTTCGCCGGCGAGGCGTCGTGGCGCTGGAAGATGATGGTCGCCTCGACCGATCGCACCCACGAGTTCTTCTGGCGGCAGGCGGCGCGCTGGCTCTCGTCGGCGGCGCCCGATCCGGTGGCGATCTCGCTGCCCGACGCGCCCGAGCCGGGCGACAGCGTGTCGCTCGACGTCGACGCCCGGGATGCGTCCTTCGCGCCGGTGCCCGACGCGACGGTCGACGTCACGCTGACCGCGCCGGGAGGCGAGTCGCGCACGCTCAAGCTGCGCCACGCCGACCCCGCCGGCGGACGCTATACCGCGGCGCTGGCGCTCGATCAGCCCGGGCTCTACCGGATTCACGCCGAGGCGCGGCGCGGCACCAGCTCGCTCGGCGCCTCCGATCGGTGGATGTATGTCGGCGGATCCGATCGCGAGTTCGCCGACCCGCGGCTGAACGAAGGGTTCTTGCGGCGGATCGCGCGCAACTCGGGCGGCCGCTACGTCCGCGCCGCCGAAGCCGGGCGCGTGCCGGCGTGGCTCGAGGCGACGGTGCCGCAGAACGCCGCGCCCGAGCAGCGCGATCTGTGGCACGAGCCGTGGGCGTATGCGCTGGTGGTCGCCCTGCTCTCGGCGGAGTGGATCCTGCGGCGGCGGTGGGGGCTGCGGTGATCGCGACAATGCGGATTGCGGATTGCGGATTGCGGATTGGATTGCGGATTGGATTGCGGATTGGGGTTGCAACAGTCCTGCTGCTCATCCCGACCGCCGCGCGCGCCGAGCGCTATGCGCTGATCGTTACCGGCGCCGCCGGCGGCGACGCCTACGAGCAGAAGTACACCGGCTGGCGCACGACGTTCACCGCCACCCTGCGCGACACGTTCAAGTACGACGCCGATCGAATCATCGCGCTCGCCGAACGCGAAGGCGAGGGCGTGCAGAAAGCGACGCGCGAGAACGTCCAGCGCGCGCTCGGCGATCTGCGCAAGCGCATGACCAAGGACGACCAGCTGCTGGTGCTGCTCGTCGGCCACGGCACCTCGCTCGACGGCGACGAGGCGAAGTTCAACCTCGTGGGTCCCGACCTCACCGCCGCCGAGTGGGGCGATCTGCTCAAGCCGCTGCCCGGGCGGCTGGTGTTCGTCAACACCACGGGCGCCAGCTTCCCGTTCCTGCGGCGCCTTGCGAGCAAGGGCCGCGTCGTCCTGACCGCGACCGACTCCGCGGTGCAGCAGTTCGAGACCGTCTTCCCCGAGTTCTTCATCAAGGCCTTCGGCGACGCGGCGGCCGACCTCGACAAGAACGGCCGCGTGTCGATCTGGGAAGCGTTCACCTACGCCAGCAGCGGCGTTCGTCAGTGGTTCGAGCAGAAGGGGCAGCTGCCGACCGAGCGTCCGCTGCTCGACGACACCGGCGCCGGCATCGGCCGCGAGGCGCTGAACCCCGGCACTGACGGCGCGATTGCGCGCATCACCTACCTCGAGCCCGACGCCGCGCTGGCGCTGCCGGCCGACACCGCGCTCGCCGTGTTGGTGAAGCGGCGCGCCGAGCTCGAGGCAGACCTGGAAGCGCTCAAGGCGCGCAAGGAGACGATGGCGCCCGAACAGTACGACGCCGAGCTCGAGAAGCTGCTCGTCGAAATCGCCCGCGTCGGCGCCCAGATCCGCGCGAAGTCGTAGCACCGATCATCAAACCTGGATGCGAATCCCGCGCTGGTAGAGCACACCCGCCACCGCGGTCCAGAGCGATGCGTACGCGATCGCGAAGGCGAGCGAGGTCCACTCCGCGTAGCGGAATCCCGTCGCCGGCTGCAGCACGCTCCAGAACAGCCACGCCTTCGGCGTCGTCCGGTGCCGCCACGCCGCATCGAGCAGATGCCCGCCCAGCTCTGACGCGCAGTAGATCGCGAGCGGGTTGACCCCCAGCCACACGAACGGCCGCGACCACCTCCGCAGGCCGGCGACATCGACGACGAGATAGATTGCGCCGAGCGCCAGCAGGGCGAGTCCGGCGGTGACGAGCACGAACGAGCCCGTCCACAGGTGCTTGTTCAGCGGCAGCGCCCGTGACCACGCCAGGCCGAGGATCAACGCGACGGCGCCGCCGGCGGTCAGCACGCGCAGCCGCGCGGCGGCAGACGATGTGCGGACGCGGTGGCCGGCGAGCGCGCCGACCAGCGCGGTGGCGGCTGCCGGCAGGGTGCCCAGCACCCCTTCCGGATCGATTGGCGTCGTCATCGCGTGGCGGCCGAGCAGGATCGCGTCGATGTGGCCGGCAAGGTTGTGGTCGGGGCCGAGCGAGCCGCCCGCGAATCCGTCGAACGGCATCAGAGCCAGCAGCATCCAGTGGCCGGCGAGGACGATGCCGGCGGCGATCGCCCAGACCGGCGGCTCGAAATGCAGCACGACCACCGACGCAAGCAGGTAACAGATCGCGAGCCGCTGCAGCACGCCGGGGACGCGCAGCGGCGCGACGTCGGGCCACGTCGCCGCCGCGTTCAGTGCCAGGCCGAGCACGATCAGCAGCGCGACGCGCTGCGCGATTCGCCGATACAGCTGCGCGCGCGCGTGCCCGCTGTCGCGCCGCCGCGCGAACGCGAACGGCATGGCGAAGCCCATGATGAAGATGAACCACGGAAACACGACGTCGGCGAACGCGCAGCCGTGCCAGTAGGCGTGCACGAGCGGCGGAAACACGGCGTTCCAGTCGCCCGGGTTGTTGACGACGATCATCGAGAAGATAGTGAAGCCACGGAAGACGTCGAGCGACTCGACGTGGTGCGCCGCCGCTCTCACCGGCGCGGCCTCGGGCGGCGGCGGTAGCGTTCCGGCGGTACCTCGGTGGCGACGCTGGTCGCGTCGCACCAGCACTCGGGCAGCGACGCCGGCCGGCCCTCGAGGAACAGCTCGTTGGTGCGGCCGAACGCCCTGAGGAAGCGGCTCATCACCAGCGCCTGACTCGCATAGGCATCGAGCGCGCGGCGCTTGCCGGCGGCCTCGGCGTCGGACAGCTTCAGCGTCCGCCATTCGCCCTCGCGCGGCGGGAAATCGGGCGGCGGCTCGAGCGCGGTGTCGGCAGCGGCGGACGCGTCCGGCGGCCACCCGTCGGTGTGCACCAGGTAGTGGAGCACGCGCGGCGCCAGCGCGCGATCGAGCGCCGCCGCCGCGTCGAGCGCTTCGCGCGCGAAGATGTAGGTCGAGCAATGGTCGGGATGCAGATCCTCCGGGTGCGGCAGCGTCACCAGCGTCGGACGGTATTCGATCAGGATCCGCTCCAGCTCGCGCCGGATGTCGACGCCGCGGTAGCGCGCGCCGCGAATGATCTGCTCCCGCGCCGGCGGCTCCTCGCGGCCGGTGTAGGGCGAGACGAAGGCGCGCGCGTTCGGCGACAGGTAGCTCGACGCGATCAGGCAGATGCCGCCGTCGGGAAACCCGAGAAAGCGCACCCGCTCGCCATCGATCCCGAGTCGCTGCATTGCCGCCAGCGTCTCGCGCTCGCGCAGCGCGCCGTAGCTGCGGTAATCGCGCGGGCGGGGGTTGGCGATGTGCGTTTCCGCTTCGAGGCCCTCCGGGAACGCGTCGCCGCTCGTCACCAGGACGACGCGAACCTGGCCGCCGGCGCTCCTGACGCGCTGGATCAGCCCGGCCGATCCCAGCGCCTCGTCGTCCGGGTGGGGCGCGACGACCAGCAGACGCATCGCTGGAGAAGCTGACAGCATCAGCTCGCGAACGTCGGCGATGGCGGCCGATCCCGCGACGGCAAGCTGGCCCGCTGCGGCGGCAAGGGCGAGGCGCCGCGAGAACCGCATGGACATATCACCGATTATTGCCTGAGGCGAGGACGTCGCGTCGCCAGCTGTGAGAGCCGCATCGGATTCCGAGGCCAGGCTTTGGGCGATGGAGCCGCCGATGCTCATCATCTGCTTCGAGCATCAGTATCGCGCAGTGATGTAAGGCTTGCGTAAGCCGCATCACCCGTCTGTTATGATGTCGGTATGCCGCGCACGACCCTGCAGCTCGAAGCGGATGCGATGAAGGCAGCGCGCACGCACGCGGATCGCCACGGGCTGACCCTTGGCCAGGCGGTCAGCGAGCTTGTCAGGAAAGGCGCGGCGCGGCCGCTTCTCACTGACCAGCGCAGCGGCCTGCGGGTGGTTCGTCTCGACCGGCGATCGCCGCGGGTCGCCGCCGACCACGTCGATCGCCTGCGCGACGACCTGCCGTGAAGACCGCGCTGCTCGACCTCAACATCCTGACGGCGCTGTTGTGGCCGGCGCACGAACACCACGAATTGGCACACCGGTGGTTTGGGGCGCGCGGCACGGCGCGCTGGGCGACGTGCGCGTTGACCCAGCTCGGCGTCGTCCGCATCCTGTCGAATCCGGCCTTCTCGCGCGATGCGCTGTCGCCGCGCGAAGCGGTGGCCCTGCTGGTTGACAACCTGGCGCATGCTGGCCATGAATTCTGGAGCGAGAAGCTGCCGCTGCCGGCGGCGGTTCGATCTGTCGAGGCCAATCTTCAGGGCTATCGGCAGGTGACCGACGTCTATCTGATGGCGCTGGCGCATCGACGCAAGGGCGTGTTCGCCACGTTCGACCGGGGCGTGCGCACCGTGGCCGGCGATCGCCTCGCCGGGTCGGTCGAGATCGTGGCGGTACGATGACAGATGAGTTCGTTCTGCGCGCGGCGGCTCTGCACTCGGTGGCATCCCGGATCATTGGCCGATCTGCCACCGCTTGATCGCCTCGAACGGGTAGATCAGCATCAGGATGTTGAGCGTCAGGTTGTCGTGGATGATCAACCCCACCGCAACTTCCAGCACCACGACCAGCACGATGCTCGCCCACACCGGGAGCCTCCGCGCCAGCCAGAAGCCGAACATCATCGAGAGGATGTCGGACACCGAGTTGATGACGCTGTCGCCGTAGTAATCGAGCGAGATGGTGACCGCGCGGTAGCGGTTGATTACCATCGGCGTGTTCTCGACCACCTCCCACGCCGCCTCCAGCAGCACCGCGATCGCGAAGCGCGCGTCAAGCGGCAGTCTCCGGACGGCGAGCCAGGTCAACGCATAGAAGCCGATGCCGTGGATGACGTGCGAAGGCGTGTACCAGTCGGTGAGATGCTGCGAGTTCTCCGAGCTGTAGACGATGCCGTGCCAGAGCTTGACGTAGCCGCAGCGGCAGATCGGCACACGTCCCATCGCCAGCTCCGCAGCCGCCGCGGCGGCAACGATGGCGATCGCCGCGATCATGGAGTTCGATGGACGGCGGGGCATGTCGCCGCCCGATTATAGCGGCGGTACAATCGTCGCTGGTTCTGGATGGTCACGAGTCGCCGCGGCCTGGCCGCGATCGCAACCCTGCTCGCGGCGTCGACGCTGACGCTGCGGTCGCAGCCGGCGGATCCGCCGACGATTCGCGTCGGCATCTTCTCGGGCCCTTCGACTCGGCCGAGTGAGGGCCCCGGCTCGCTCAGGGGCGGTTTCGTCGTGCGGTCCATGCCGCTCGAGGAGTACGTCGCAGGCGTCGTCGCCGGGGAGGCGTTTCCCAACAGCGGCGCCGCCGCGCTCGAGGCCCTCGCCATCACCGTTCGCACCTACGCGGTTGCGAACCGCGGCCGCCACCGCGCCGACGGCTTCGACCTGTGCGACCAGACGCACTGCCAGGCGTTGAGAAAGCCGACGGCCGCGACCAGCCTGGCGGCGACGGCCACCGCCGGGCGGATTCTGACCGATCGCGGAGGCGCGGCCGAGGTGTTCTACAGCGCCGCGTGCGGGGGGCATACCGAGCGGCCTTCGGAGGTGTGGCCCGGTGCCGTGGATCCGC
>Ga0070676_10001545_pt1 | contig 11650 bp, 11 predicted proteins | sample KBSM53metaG_FD_64667 | JGI IMG/M metagenome (GOLD analysis project Ga0070676, IMG submission 64667) | Miscanthus rhizosphere microbial communities from Kellogg Biological Station, Michigan, USA - KBS M5-3 metaG | ecosystem: Host-associated > Plants > Roots > Rhizosphere > Soil ...
TGCGTCCCGGCGTCGTGGAGCACAGCAACGCGCTCGCGCTGATGCGTGCCGTCGGGCTGGATGTGTAGACGATTCGTAGCGTCCGCCTTCAGGCGGACGTGAACGGCCGGCTGAAGCCGGCCGCTACGGTCGACTACAAGTAAGACTTGATGATGCCGATGAGGCCGGGGCCGGTGGCGGTGGGATCGCCGAGCCAGTCGGGAGGCGTCAGCCAGACGAACGACAGGATCGCAATGACCCACAGGTCGTAGGGAATCGTCGTGCGCTCGTCGGTCCAGAAGAACGCCCGGTTGAAGACGCCCGCGACGCCGTCCTTCGACGGCATCGGGCGGCCGTTCAGGACCAGATACGTGTAGTAGATCCGGTTGGCGACGGCCAGGATCGACAGCGCGAGGATCACCCAGAGCACGGCCGCCATCCGGTTCGTGAACGCGCCGATCATGAACAGCACGATGCGCTCCGGCCGCTCCATGAAGCCCACTTTGCACTTCTCGACCAGCGATTCGGCTCGCGCCCGCGCGTAACTGGTCATGATCGAAAAGATGAGCGTCAACGACGCCACCATCACGTAGTCGCTACGGCCGAGTCTGGAATACAGAAAAATGAGGCCGGTGAGCAGCGCGAGGTCGGAAAGCCGATCGAGCGTCGAGTCCCAGAACGCGCCGAACTGCGACTGCAGCTGCAGTTCATGCGCGACTTTGCCGTCGATCATGTCGAAGATGTTCGCGATGACGATAATCACGCCGGCCCGGGCGAAAAGGCCGTAGCCGAGCGCGAACGCGGCGGCGACGTTGATCAGATACCCGATGAGCGTCAGGGTGTTGGGATGGATCTTCAGGGCGACGCACGCGGCGATGATCGCGCGCAGCGGAAACATGAAGATGGTTCCAATGAACCCGGTAAAGGTCATTCGTTTGTTATAATTAGCGGTTCCGCTCGCGGGGAATCCCATCATAGTAGCCCATGCCCATCCATGACCTCAAGGAGCAGATCGCCCGGTTGCCGGAGCAGCCCGGGGTGTATCTGTACTTCAACGCGGATGGCGACACGATCTACGTGGGCAAAGCGCGTGCCCTGCGCGACCGCGTCCGCAACTATCTCGGCGCATACGGCTCGGATGCGAAAACCGACGCGCTCCTCGATGAGGTCGTCCGCCTCGAGGTGATCGTCACCGACTCGGTCGTCGAAGCGCTCGCGCTCGAGAACAACCTCATCAAGCAGCGAACGCCGAAGTACAACATCCTGCTGCGCGACGACAAGAACTATCCGTTTCTTCAACTGACCACCAACGAGCCGTTTCCGCGTGTGCTCGTGGCGCGCCGCGTCGAGCGCGACGGCAGCTTCTATGCCGGGCCGTTCATGCCGGCGCATTTCGCCCGCCGGACGATGTCGCTCACGCATCGCCTGTTCGGCATGCGCTCGTGCAACGAGGTGATCACCGGCAAGCGCGGGCGGCCCTGCCTCGAGTACGACATCAAGCGGTGCATCGCGCCCTGCGTCGATACCATCTGCAGTCCCGAGGACTATGCCCGCGCCGTCGGCGTCACGCAGTTGTTCCTCGAGGGGCGCAACGACGAGCTGCTCAAGACGCTGAAGGCGCGCATGCTCGCCGCCGCCGAGGGCGAGCGCTTCGAGGAAGCGGCGCAGCTGCGCGACGCGATGCGGACGGTGCAGACGCTGCACGATCGCCAGCAGAAGATGGCGACGGTGGAGCTCGGGCACCGTGACGTCTTCGGCCTCAAGGTCGGACCGGGCGGCGTGGCGATCCAGATCTTTCAGGTGCGCAGCGGCCGGGTCGTCGAGCGCATCGAGCTGGGGACGGAGGGGGCGGTGGTCGGGCCGAAGGACGCGGAAGTGCTCGAGACCGCCATCGAGCAGTTCTACGAGCTGCGCGTGGCGCCGTCGGAAATCCATGTCCCCTCGGAGCCGAACGAACGCGAAGCGCTCGAGGCGTGGCTGTCCGAGCGCGCCGGACGACGCGTGCGCATTGTCGTGCCGCAGCGCGGCGAGAAGCGCGGCTTCGTCGATCTCGCCAATCGCAACGCCGCCCTTGCCTATCAAACGCGCTTCAACCAGGCGAAGACCGCGCAGTACGACGCGCTCGAGACGCTGCAGCACGTCCTCGGCCTGCCGGCGCTGCCGCGACGGATCGAATGCTTCGACATCTCGACGATTCAAGGGAGCGAGACGGTCGCGTCGATGGTGGTGTGCGAGGACGGGCGGATGAAGCGTGGCGATTATCGGAAGTTCCGGATCAGGGGGGCCGAGCGAGCTCGACCCCCACAGACGACTTCTGTAGCGGCGGAGCTTGCTCCGCCCCCACATGCCGATCAATCCACCCGGCGCGTTCAAGATGATTTCGCCGCGATGCACGAGGTCGTACTGCGCCGCTACCGCAAGATGCTCGAGCAGGGCGGACCGTTTCCGGATCTCGTGTTGATCGACGGCGGCAAAGGCCAGCTGTCGGCGGCGTATGCGGCGCTCGAACAACTCGGGCTCGCGAACCTGGTTGCCGTCGGCATCGCCAAGAAAGAAGAGCTCCTCTACACGCGCGACTCCGAGCAGCCGATCGCGATGGGCACCAACGATCCCGCGCTGCTGCTGGTGCAGCGGATCCGCGACGAGGCGCACCGCTTCGCCGTCACCTTCCACCGCCGCGCGCGGACGATGCGCGATTTGCGATCGGAACTCGATCACGTGCCCGGCATCGGCCCGCGCCGCCGCAAGACGCTGTTGACGACGTTCGGCAGCCTCGCCGGCGTGCGGCGTGCGACGCGCGAAGAGCTGCGCGCTGCGGTCGGCGCCAAAACCGCCGACGCCGTTCTTGCGTTTTTCGCCAACCGGCCGTAGCCTTGACTGTGCCGATCAGCGTCGCCGACATTTTCATCTCGATGATCGTGCTGCTGTTCTCGTTGACGGTACACGAGATGGCGCACGCCTGGTCGGCGGATCGGCTCGGCGATCCGACCGCGCGCCTCCTCGGGCGCGTCTCGCTCAACCCGATCGTGCACGCCGATCCAATCGGCACCATCCTGTTCCCGCTGATCTCGATGCTCAGCGGCGCGCCGCTGCTCGGGTGGGCCAAGCCGGTGCCGGTCAACATCCGGCATCTCGGTCATCCGCGGCGCGACTACATGATCGTGGCCGCCGCCGGTCCGGCGAGCAACTTGGTCCTCGCGATCGGTGCGGCGGCGGTGCTCGCGGTGATGCCGGTGTCGCCGCAGACGCTCGACGAGCCGACCATCACCGTTCCGCTCGCGGCGATCCTCAGCCGGTTGATCCAGCTGAACGCGCTGCTCGCGGTGTTCAACATGATCCCGATTCCGCCGCTCGACGGCGGAAACGTGCTCTCCGGCCTGCTGCCGCTGCCGCTCGCGGCGGTGTTCAACCGCATCCGGCCTTACGGCATCCTGCTGCTCTATGCGTTGATCCTGACCGATGGCTACCGCTACCTCGTGATCCCGCCGTATCGCTTCATCCTGTCGTGGCTGCCGACACAGTGACCGCAAAAGACCGCGTTGTTTCAGGCATGCGGCCGACCGGCCGCCTGCATCTCGGACACCTCGTCGGCGCGCTCGGCAACTGGGTTCCGCTGCAGGACAAGTACGACTGCTTCTACTTCGTCGCCGACTGGCATGCGCTCACCAGCGATTTCGCCGACACCAGCCAGCTGACGTCGTACGCCTACGAGAACGTCGCCGACTGGATCGGCGCGGGGCTCGATCCCGAGAAGAGCACTTTCTTCGTCCAGTCGCTGGTGCCGGAGCACGCCGAGCTCTACGTGCTGCTGTCGATGGTCGTGCCGGTGCCGTGGCTCGAGCGCGTGCCGACCTACAAGGAGCAGCAGGAAAACCTGAAGGATCGCGATCTGTCGTCGATCGGCTTTCTCGGCTACCCGCTGCTGCAGACGGCGGACGTGTCGATCTACGACGCGCGCTGGGTGCCGGTCGGCGAAGACCAGGTCGCGCACCTCGAGCTCGCGCGCGAGGTGGTTCGCCGCTTCAACAACGTCTTCGGCGGCGGCACGGATGTGCTGGTCGAGCCCAAGCCGCTGCTGACGCCGTTTGGTCGTTTGCCAGGCCTCGACGGCGACAAGAAGATGAGCAAGAGCATCGGCAACACCATCCACCTCTCCGATACGCCCGAAGACGTGATGAAGAAGGTCCGTCAGATGTACACGGACCCGAAGCGCGTGCGCGCCGACATCCCGGGCACCGTGGAAGGCAACCCGGTGTTCATCTATCACGACGCGTTCAACGCCAACAAGGACGAGGTCGAGGATCTGAAGTCGCGCTACCGCGCCGGCAAGGTCGGCGACGTCGAGGTGAAGACCAAGCTCGCCCACGCGCTGAACACGCACCTGGCGCCGATCCGCGAGCGGCGCGCGGCGATTCTGGCGAAACCGGATCGCCTCAAGGAGATCCTGTTCGAAGGATCGAAGCGCGCCCAGAAGGTCGCCGCCGGCACGCTCGAGCGCGTCCGCGAGGCGATGAAGATTTCCTATCGGTGAGCATGGTCAACAGGGACCCGGTGGAGCACGCGACAGACTTCGAATCTGCGCCCGACGCGTTTCCGGTCCGGCTGTCGAACTTCGAGGGACCGCTCGATCTGCTGCTCCACCTGATCAAGAAGCACGAGCTGAACATCCACGACATCCCGATTGCCCTGATCACGGCGCAGTACCTCGAGGCCATCGCGCTGATGCAGGAGCTCGATCTCGACACCGCCGGCGAGTACATCGTCATGGCGGCGACGCTGATTCACATCAAGTCGAAGATGCTGCTGCCGCGTCCCGAGACCGCCGCCGGCGTCGAAGAGGAGCAGGAAGATCCGCGCGACGCGCTGGTGCGGCGCCTGCTCGAGCACCAGAAGTTCAAGGCCGCCGCCGGGCTGCTGCACGAGCGCGAGCAGCTGCGCGCGGCGCAGTGGCTGCGGCCCGACGGACGCGTCGCCGAGATTGCCGGCGACGAATACGAGCCGGAGATCGAGGTCGATCTCTTCAGCCTCCTCTCCGCCTTTCAGGCGGTGGTCCAGCGCGCGAAGCTGCGACCGAAAGTCCTCCTGCCGCCGGAGCAGATTCCGGTCGAGGTCCGCATCGAGCAGCTGCTCGCGCGCTTGTCCGAAACCGAGGCGTGCGGCTTCGACGACCTGTTCAGCGACGTCGACGATCGCAGCGGCTTGATCGTCACCTTTCTGGCGCTGCTCGAGATGATTCGGTTGAAGCTCGTGCGGGTGTTTCAGTCCGGCAGCTTCGGCCCGATTCGCGTCTACAAGCGCGCCAGGCCGGTCGACGCGCCGCACCCGATCGGCGATCCGGAGAATCAGCATGGGTGAAGAACCGCAAGGCGGAAAGGCCACCGCGGAGTTGAAAGCCATCCTCGAGGCGCTGATCTTCGCGTCGCCCGATCCGTTGACGCCGAAAGCCATCTACAAGCTGCTCGACACCGAGCCGAAGGAAGACGTCGCCGCGGCGCTTGCCGAGTTGAAGCGCGACTACGAGCGGGCGGGCGGGTTGCAGATGGTCGAGGTCGCGGGCGGCTATCAGATCGTCACGCGACACGACCTGCACGAGTGGGTGCGCCGCCTCTTTCACGAGCGGACGACGCAGAAGCTGACGGTGCAGGCGCTGGAGACGCTTGCAGTCATCGCCTACCGCCAGCCAATCACGGCTGCGGAGATCACCGAGGTGCGCGGCGTCAACACGTCAGGCGTGCTGAACACGCTGCTCGAGCGGCATCTGATCAAGATCGTCGGCCGCAAGCAGGTGGTCGGCCGGCCGTTCATGTACGCCACCACCAAGGAATTCCTGATTCGATTCGGGCTGAACGACCTGACCGACCTGCCGAAGGTCGAGGACATGGCCGAAGCGCTCGGACTCGAAGCGCCGCTGCTGGTCGAGCAGACGCCAAGCGAGGAATCGCTGCCCTTGTCCGAGCCCGACGCGGAAACCGACGCCGGCTCAGTGCACTGACCGGCGCCGGCGTTCAGCCAGCGTCCAGTCCCCAGCCCTAGCCCCTGCGGCGCGGCGGCGAAGCGGTCGCCACGCGTTTCAGGCGCGCAACTTCCTCCGGCGTCAGGTCGCGCCAGTGCCCGGCTTTCAGCCGCGAATCGCGCAGCGGCCCGATCGCGACGCGCCGCAGGTGCTCCACCGGATGCCCGATCGCGTCGCACATGTCGCGCACCTGGCGGTTGCGTCCCTCGCGCAGCGTAATCACCAGCGTTGCCTGCTCATCGTCGCGCCGCGGCGGCTTCATGTGAACGTCGGCCGCCGCCGTCCGCCGCCCTTCGATCACCAGTCCGCGCGACAGCCGCTGCAGGTCGTGATCGTCCGGGATGCCGAGCACGCGCGCCTCGTAAACGCGCGGCACCTCGTGGCTCGGGTGCGTCAGCCGCGCCGCCAGGTCGCCGTCGTTGGTCAGCAGCAGCAGCCCTTCGGTGTCGTAGTCGAGCCGGCCCACCGGGTAGACGTATTCCTTGACGTCCTGAACGAGATCGATGACCGTCGGCCGCCGCTGCGGATCTGATCGCGTCGTCACGTAGCCGCGCGGCTTGTTCAGCAGCAGGTAGCGCGCGCGGGCGGCCAGCTTGACGCGACGTCCATCGACGCGGATGTCGTCGGTCGCCGGATCGGCCTTGGTGCCGAGCTCGAACACGGTGGCGCCGTTGACCGTGACGCGGCCGTCGAGCATCAACTGCTCCGACGCGCGCCGCGATGCGACGCCGGCCTGCGACAGGATTTTCTGCAATCGTTCCACGTTATGCGGGCTCCCCACCGCTCACGACTTCAATCGAACCACACGGATCATGGCTACCGCGACAGCAGGTCGCCCCAGAATCCCGCGAGCCTCAAGATCTGTCCCATCCCGCGCGGCCGCTCCGTCGTGCCCGCACCGAACGTGCCGGTCATCGTCCGCACGGGCGCCTTGCCGCGAAGATCATCGGCCAGGAATTCCGCCTCGACCTCGGGGATGACGTGGTCGCTGCTGTCGTGCAGCACGAACACCGGCGCCTTGGGTTTCGGCGACCGTGAAGGCGAGAGTGCCGCGTCGCCTCCATATGCCGCGACGTGCGGCAGCAGGCGCGCGCCGAGGTGGACGATGTCGCCGTCGCGCAGGTAGCGCACCAGCGTGGCGGACGGTTCCGGCAGCCGCGTCGGGCCGCCTGTGCCTTCGTCGCGGCTGTCGCCAGCGCCGCCGCGTGCGGCGTCCGCGTCGAGAAACTGCAGCACGGCGCTGCGCAGCTGCGGTGCCTGGGCGGGAGGCACCACACGCGGCGCGAGGCCGGCGAGGACGAGGCCGACTCCGGCCGGGCCGGGCGTGCCGACGAACGTGCTGCGGTCAGCGTCGGTGAGACGAATCTGTTGGCCCGGGCGCGGCGCCGAGCCGGTGCAGAGATACCGCAGCACGCGAGGAAGATCGTGATGTCCGTCAATCGTCAACACGAAAGCGACGCGATCGGCCAGCGTTGCGCGCCCGGCGACGACGACCGAGAGGCCGCCGCTGAAGCCGATGCCGACGATGCCAACCTTGCGGTCATGCGAGAACGACGGTTGCGAGGCGAGCCACACCGCGGCGCGCTCGATATCCGACGTCGCGCCGGGCACCAGCTCGTAACCGAGCAGGTCGGGAATCGCCGGGGTGACGACGGTGAGGCCGCTCGCGGCGAGGCTGCGGGCGAGCGCGACAACCTGGCGTCCATCGATGCCGGCGCCGCCCGGCGGCGGTATCGCCAGCGCGGCGCGACCGCGCGGCGCCGTCGACTCGTAGACGCGTGCGCGCAGCGTCCGCGCGTCCGCCGGGATGTCAATGTCGCGCTCGCGAACGGCCGTGCTGTTCAAGTCCGCCAGCTGCCGCGGCGTCCCCTGGAGATCTGCGTCGCGCACGACAAACGACAGCCCGCGCACGTAGGGCCTGGCGGCGAACACCAGCGCGACCACAATCGCGACGACGACAATCCACCGCAGGAGCCGCACAAAGCGATGTTACTCTTGGCGGGTAGGGCAGGTCGGGCAGGTCGGGACTCAGAGGTTTCCCCACCGGCCCCACCGGCCCCACCGGCCCAACATGGATGCATTGATCATCGCCATCGACGGTCCGTCAGGCGCGGGGAAGGGCACCGTCGCGCGCGCCGTGGCGCGCGAGCTTGGCTATAAACACATCGACAGCGGCGCCATGTATCGCGCCGTCGGCTGGAAGGCGCTCCGCGACGGGGTGCCGCTCGACAACGAGGCGGAGGTCGCCGCGCTCGCCGAGCGGGCAACCATCGAGGTGGCGACCAGCCGCGTCACCATCGACGGCCACGACGTCACCCGCGCGATTCGCACGCCCGAAATCGATCGCGCCGCGACGGCCGTCGCGCGCCTGCCGCGCGTGCGCGCGATTCTCGTCGATCGGCAGCGCCAGCTCGGCGCCGAGGGCGGCATCGTCATGGAGGGGCGCGATATCGGGACGGTGGTGTTTCCGCACGCCGACGTGAAGGTGTATCTCGACGCCTCGCCGGAAGAGCGCGCCCGGCGCCGCGCCAGCGATCCGGCGCACACCGGTGGCCCGGCGGCAGTGTCCGACGTCGCCACCGCGCTCATCCAGCGCGACGAGATCGATCGGACGCGAACCGCGTCGCCGCTCTACGCCGCTGCCGATGCCGTGATTGTCGATACGACCGGGAAGAACGTTGAAGCCGTGGTGCGGGAAGTGCTGGAAGTGATCGCGCTGAAACCAGGGGCTGGCGGCTAAGGGCTGGCTGCACCGGTCGAACCGTTTCAGCCAGCCCCAAGTCTCCAGCCCCCACCCCTACTTCCGATCTTTGTAGTCCTCCGACGACGCTGGATCCAGCTCCCACCGGTGCTTGTCGCGCGCCGTCACCTTGTCGCTCGCCTTCAATTCCTCGTTGTCCTCGTACTCGAGGCCGAGCGCCTTGCCGATGTCGTCGACGATGTCCTGATCGGGCGTGGGGTTGTCGCCGCCGGGCGCTTCTTCGCCGGTGAAATACGCGTCCTCGACGTCGACGTCGGGATCGCCGCCGCCAAAATCGTTCATGTTCCGGTGCTGGCGCTGCTTCTCGGCGAGCTCGTGCCGGCCGCTCCGGGCGGCTGACGCGTCGCGATCGAGATCGAGCGACGAGGGCGGGCTCTGCACCGTATCGTTGAGCGTCCGGCGTGCGCGATCGAGCCTCGGCACCTTGCCGGCCGGCCGGCTTAGCGCCGCACGGGACGACGCGGCTTTCGTCGCGCCCTTTTTCGCGCTTTTCCGCGGCGCCGCGGCGCGGCGGGCGGAGGCGGTGGCCTTCGACGCAGCGTTCCGGGAGGCCGGTTTGGCCGCTCTGGCGGGCTTTCGCGAGCTCGGGCGTTTAGCCGACGTCCGCCGCGCCGCCGCCTTCTTGACGGGGCGTCGAGTGCGCCGCGCCGGTTTCCTGGCCTTGCGTCTGGCCATCGCTTCAGTCCTTTCCGAACCTTGACAGTTTGGCGATAAGTGTCGTACGCTCTGATGCTTATCGGAATTCAGCTATAGCTCGCGGGGGCCGGTACCCGCGCAAACAACCGCCGGCAACACGCCCATCACGACAACGATTGGCAGAGGAGGACGCGCAAGGCATGGCGAACGTAGAAGACGAGAACACTCCCGGTGCGGGCGGCGGCGGCGTCGCGACGAGCGAACGCGCCGAGCGGAGCGACCGCACGGACAAGGGCACACTGAAAGCGCGGCCGCGCGAAGACGACGAGCAGATCGACCCGGCCGAGTATGCCCGGCTGCTGGATTCCTACGATAACAGCTTCCGCAACATCGCGGAAGGCGAAGTCGTCAAGGGAACGGTTCTCAAAGTCACTGCCTCCGAAGTCATCGTCGACGTCGGTTACAAATCCGAAGGCATCATCTCGGTCGACGAGTTCCTCGACGAGAGCGGCGAAGTCACGGTTCAGCCCGGCGACATCGTCGACGTCCTGCTCGAACGTACCGAAGACCGCGAAGGCTACGTCGTCCTCTCGCGCGAAAAAGCCGAGAAGATGAAGATCTGGGACGAGGTCGAGAAGGCCTACGCCGAGCGCAAGGTCGTGATCGGCCGCGTGATCGAGCGGATCAAGGGCGGCCTGGCGGTCGACATCGGCGTTCGCGCGTTCCTCCCCGGCTCGCAGATCGACGTCCGTCCGGTGCGCAACCTCGACGCCCTGCGCGGCCAGGAGCTGCGCATGCGGGTGATCAAGGTCAACAAGAAGCGCGGCAACATCGTCCTCTCGCGCAAGGCGCTGCTCGAGGAAGAGAACGCCGAGAAGAAGAAGCACACGCTCGAGACCCTGGCCGAGGGCAAGGTGCTCAAGGGCGTGGTCAAGAACATCACCGACTACGGCGCGTTCATCGATCTGGGCGGCATCGACGGCCTGCTGCACATCACCGACATGTCGTGGGGCCGCGTCGGCCACCCGTCGGAGCTCTTCAAGGTCAACGACGAGATCGACGTGATCGTGCTGAAGTACGACCCGTCGACCGAGCGCGTCTCGCTCGGCCACAAGCAGCTGATCACCGATCCGTGGGCGAACGTGATGGAGCGCTACCCGGTGGGCGCGCGGATGGGCGGCAAGGTGGTGAGCCTGACCGACTACGGCGCGTTCGTCGAGCTCGAGGCCGGCGTCGAGGGCCTGATCCACGTCAGCGAGATGTCGTGGAGCAAGCGGGTGAAGCACCCGTCGAAGATCCTGAACGTCGGCGACAACGTCGACGCGATGGTGCTCGGCGTCGACCCGACCGCGCGCCGCATCTCCCTCGGCCTGAAGCAGGTCGAGACCAACCCGTGGCACGACCTGGCCGACAAGTACCCGGTCGGCTCGAAGATCACCGGCAAGGTGCGCAACCTCACCGAGTTCGGCGCGTTCGTCGAGGTCGAGGAGGAGATCGACGGCCTGATCCACATCTCCGACATGTCGTGGAGCAAGCGGATCAAGCACCCGTCGGAAGTGCTGAAGAAGGGCGACGTGGTCGAGGCGATGGTGCTGAACATCGACGCCGAGAACCAGCGCCTGTCGCTCGGCCTCAAGCAGCTGGCGACCGACATCTGGGACGACTTCTTCTCGCATCGCCACGTCGGCGACACGATCGAGGGCAAGGTCGTGCGGATGACCAACTTCGGCGCGTTCGTCGAGCTGGACGAGGGCATCGAGGGTCTGATTCACGTCTCGGAGTTCGACGACTCGCAGCACGCGGGCAAGGACGGCAAGATCGAGCTGACGGTGGGCGAGACCTACCCGATGAAGATCATCAAGCTCGCCCCGGCCGAACGGAAGATCGGGTTGTCGATCCGCGCGCTCAAGTCCGATGAGTTCCGCGCCGACTGGGAGAGCTATCAGGAATCGGCCGGCGACGGCAGCGCGACGCTCGGGGATCACTTCAGAAACCGGTAGGGCTGGGGGACTAGGGGCTGGAAGGCGGCTGTGAAGCACGGGGTGCGAAAGCCCCCAAGCCGCAGGCCCAACGGGGAACACACATGACGAACGGCAGCATGACGAAGGCGGAACTGGTCGAGGAAGTCTCGCGCGTGTCGGATTTGACGAAGAAGCATTCGGAAGTCATCGTCGACACCGTGTTCCGCAGCATCATCGAGGCGCTGCACCGCGGCGAGAAGATCGAGCTGCGGGGGTTCGGCAGTTTCCGGCTCCGGAAGC
>Ga0070676_10001546_pt1 | contig 11646 bp, 9 predicted proteins | sample KBSM53metaG_FD_64667 | JGI IMG/M metagenome (GOLD analysis project Ga0070676, IMG submission 64667) | Miscanthus rhizosphere microbial communities from Kellogg Biological Station, Michigan, USA - KBS M5-3 metaG | ecosystem: Host-associated > Plants > Roots > Rhizosphere > Soil ...
CCAGGTCCAGATGGTGTTCCAGAACCCGTTCGCGAGCCTGAATCCGCGCAAGAAGATCGGCCATGCGCTCGAGGAGCCGCTCGCGATCAACACGGCGCTCACCGCGCCTGAGCGCGTCGAACGGGCGCGCGCGATGATGGCCCGGGTCGGCCTGCGGCCCGAGCACTACGCGCGCTATCCGCACATGTTCTCGGGCGGCCAGCGCCAGCGCATCGCGATCGCGCGCGCGCTGATGCTGCAGCCGAAGGTCGTCGTCGCCGACGAGCCGGTGTCGGCGCTCGACGTCTCGATCCAGGCGCAGGTGCTGAACCTGCTGATGGATCTGCAGGAAGAAACCGGCGTGGCCTACGTCTTCATCTCGCACAACCTCGCGGTGGTCGAGCTGATCGCCGACGAGGTGCTGGTGATGTACCTCGGCAAGGCGGTCGAGCGGGCGCCGAAGGCGCGCCTCTTCGGCGCGCCGCGCCATCCCTACACGCGTGCGCTGCTGGCGAGCACGCCGCGCATCGACGTCGCGGCGCGTCGGCAGCGTCAGGTGTTGACAGGCGAGCTGCCGTCGCCGCTCGCGCCGCCGTCCGGCTGTGTGTTTCGGACCCGCTGCCCGCATGCGCGGCCGCGCTGTGCCGACGAGGTGCCGGTCCTCGAGGACGTCGGCGGCGGCCAGTGGGTCGCGTGCGTGCGCAAGGACGAGATCGGATAGGCCGGCGGCAAGCGCCGGCGCCGACGCTAGTTCCAGCGGCCGCGCGCCCCTGCCAGGCTGTAGCGACCGGCGCCGAGCAGCGCGATCGAGATCGCCGTGAACAGGTACATCGCCTGCAGCTCGAGCGCGTAGCCGCCGGTCTTTGCGAGCGAGAACAGCTGACTCGTGTGGGCCATCAGCACCGCGACCACCATGTTGATCGCGATGACGAGGGCAGCCGGCCGGGTCCAGGCGCCGAGGATCACGAACAGCGGCGCGACGACCTCGCCGATGTAGACCAGGTAGCCGGCGCCTTCCGGCACGCCGGCCTTCGCGAGCCCCGCGGTGACGAAGTCGATGCCGCCGGTGATCTTTGCGACGCCGTGAAGCAGGATCAGCAGGCCAAGGGTCAGGCGCAGCACGAGCTTGCCCGCGTCTTCGGTGCTGGAACGGTTGCGTGAGGCGTCCGTGATGGCCATGTGTTCCCCGAGGTTGTTGTTCGCAGGACCGCCACTCTAACCACTTGCGACGAGACTCGCCGGCCCTGTCGGCGCAAGGCCGCGCCGGCTTCTCAGCCGATCGTCATCAGGCTGGCGTTGCCGCCGGCCGCCGCGGTGTTGACCGACAGCGTCCGCTCGACCTGCAGGCGTTCGAGCTCGAACGGTCGGTCGGCCGCGGCCGGCAGCACGTGCAGCGCGACGATCGGACCATCGCGCTCGGCGAGGCGCCGGCTCCATGCGGCGACCCGCGCCGGATCCGCATCGATCAGGGCCGCATCGACCGCGCGATCGCCGACGTCGGCGACGACGGCGACACGGCCGCGCAACGTTGCGGGCAGCTCGGCAAGCAGCGCGTCGCCGGGCGCATTGGGGAGAAAGGCCGCGTTCGAGTCGGCGGCCAGCACGACGGCGAGCTGCGCCAGCAGGTCGGCGCGCGACTCGCCCAGGCACAGCACGCGGGCGCGCGGCACCAGCGCATAGCTGTTGCGTTCACCGGTCGGACCCGGCAGCAATCGGTCGATCGCCGGACCGGCCGTCGCGGTCAATATCGCGCAGCGCCGCGCGATCTCGGCATCGCCGCTGCGCGCGGCCAGCCAGGCGAGCAGCTCGCGAACCGGCGCAGGTGGATTCGCCGCAGCGGAGAAGCTTGGTGTCGGCGACGTCGCGACGGTGCCGGCAGCCTCCACCGCGGCGCAGCCGACTGCCGAGGCATCCGCGCCGCTGTCGAAAGCCGGCTGGCGCAACCGGTGCAGGTAGAGCGGGCCGCCGGCCTTCGGGCCGGTCCCCGACAGGCCCTCGCCGCCGAACGGCTGCACGCCGACCACCGCGCCGACCATGTTGCGGTTGACATAGATGTTGCCGGCGTGGACGCGACCGGTGATGAAGTCGATCGTCTCGTCGATGCGCGTGTGGATGCCGAGCGTCAGCCCGTAGCCGGTCGCGTTGACCTGGTCGACGAGTGCGCCGAGCTCCTCGCGGCGATAGCGCACGACATGCAGCACGGGCCCGAAGACCTCGCGGGTCAGCTCGCCGATTTGTTCGAGCTCGATCAGCGCCGGCGCGACGAAGGTGCCATGTCCGACAGCATCGGCTTGGACCACGAGCGGCCGGTGCACGCGCCGACCGGCGGCCCGCATCCGTTCGATGTGCGCCTCGATGCCGGCCTGCGCGTCAGCGTCGATCACCGGTCCGACGTCGCTCGACAAGCGGATCGGCGAAGCGAGCTGCAGCTCGCGCATTGCGCCGAGCAGCATCGCGAGCGTGCGGTCGGCGATCTCGTCCTGCAGGCACAGCACGCGCAGTGCCGAGCAGCGCTGCCCGGCACTGTCGAACGCCGACGTCACGACGTCGGCGACGACCTGCTCGATCAGCGCCGACGAGTCGACGATCATCGCGTTCTGCCCGCCGGTCTCGGCGATCAGCGTCGCCGGAACGCCCTGCGCATCGGCGCGGCCGGCGAGCGCGCGCTGCAGCAGCCGTGCGACATCGTTGGAGCCGGTGAAGAGGACGCCGCGCACGCGCGGATCGGCGACCAGCGCCGCGCCGACGGTCTCGCCGCGCCCCGGCAGCAACTGCAGCGCGCCGCCGGGCACGCCGGCCCGATGCAGCAGGCGCACCGCTTCGGTCGCGATCAGCGGCGTCTGTTCGGCCGGCTTCGCGAGCACGACGTTGCCTGCGGCCAGCGCCGCGGCGACCTGGCCGGTGAAGATCGCAAGCGGAAAATTCCACGGGCTGATGCAGACGACGAGCCCGAGCGGGTGGGTCGGCGCGGCAGCCGCCGGCGCATCCCCGGTGCCAGCGAGCTCGCGGCGTGCCTGGGCTGCGTAGTAGCGCAGGAAATCGACCGCCTCGCGCACTTCGCCGATCGCGTTCGCGTAGGTCTTGCCGGCTTCGCGGACCGCAAGACCGATCAGCAGCGGCATCCGCTCCTCCATCAGCGCGGCGGCGCGCTCGAGTGCGACCGCGCGCTCGCCGGCCGGCGTCTGCGCCCAGGCCGGCGCGGCTTCGGCGGCGCTGTCGAGAGCCTCCGCCACATCGCCGGGGGTCGCTTCGAACACCTCGCCGACTTGCGAACGCCGGTCGGCGGGATCGGACAGCGCGAGCGGCTCGCCGCTGCGGCGCTCGGCGCCCGCGATCTGCGGCGCGGCGCGCCAGAGCGTCGCCGCGCTGTCGCGCAAGGCGGCGGCGAGCCTACCGAGCGTGCCTTCGTTCGACAGGTCGACCCCGCCGGAATTGACGCGCTCGGGCGCGTACAGGTCGCGCGGCAGCGCTATCGCCGGATGCGGTGCGCCGAGTTGGCCGGCGGCGCGGCCGACCGCCAGCGTCGTCTCGACCGGATCGGCGACCAGCTCGTCGATGTCGACGGCCGGATCGCCGATGCGGTTGACGAACGACGTGTTGGCGCCGTTCTCGAGCAGGCGTCGCACCAGGTACGCGAGCAGCGTCTCGTGGGTGCCGACCGGTGCGTAGATGCGGCATGGACGCCCGAGGCCGCCATCGGCGACCGGCGCGACCACGTCGGCATAGAGCGGCTCGCCCATCCCGTGCAGGCACTGGAACTCGTAGCGCTCGCGCCCGCAGTCGGGCCCGGCGATCGCGACGATGGCCGCGAGCGTATGGGCGTTGTGGGTCGCGAACTGCGGGTACACCTCGGCCGGCGCAGCGAGCAGCTGCTTGGCGGCCGCGAGGTACGACACGTCGGTGTGCGACTTGCGCGTGAAGACCGGGTAGTCGTCGAGGCCGTCGACCTGCGCCCGCTTGATCTCGGTATCCCAGTAGGCACCTTTGACGAGCCGGATCATCAGGCGATGCCGGCTTTGCCGGGCCAGCTCGATCACGTGCGTGAGCACGGCGCCGCAGCGCTTCTGGTAGGCCTGCACGACGAAGCCGATGCCGTGCCAGCCGTCGAGCGCCGGCTCGGCGCAGAGCCGCTCGAGCAGGTCGAGCGAGAGCTCGAGGCGATCGGCTTCCTCGGCATCGATGTTCAGACCGATGTCGTGGCCGCGCGCCATCAGCGCGAGCTCGCGCAGGCGTGGGTAGAGCTCGTCGAGCACGCGCTTGCGCTGGCTCCGGCTGTAGCGCGGATGCAAGGCCGACAGCTTGATCGAGATGCCGGGGCCGGCGTAGATGCCGCGCCCGGCGGAGGCACGGCCGATCGCGTCGATCGCCTGCCGGTACGCCGCCCGGTAGCGCTGCGCGTCGGCCTCGGTCAGCGCGGCTTCGCCGAGCATGTCGTACGAGTAGCGAAAGCCCTCCTTCTCGCGCCGCTTGGCGCGCTCGAGCGCTTCGCCGATCGTCTCGCCGGTGACGAACTGCTCGCCCATCAGCCGCATCGCCATGTCGACGCCCTTGCGCACGACCGGCTCGCCGCTGCGCGCGAGCAGACGGGTCAGCGCGCTCGCGAGCCCCTGCTCGGTGTGCGTCGCGACGAGCTTGCCGGTCAGCAGCAGCCCCCAGGTCGCCGCGTTGACGAACACCGAAGGGCTTCGCCCGAGGTGGGCCTGCCAGTCGGCAGCGCCGATCTTGTCGCGGATCAGGGCATCCCGGGTCGCCGCATCGGGGATGCGCAGCAGCGCCTCGGCAAGGCACATCAACGCGACGCCTTCCTGCGACGACAGCGCGAACTCCTGGATCAGCCCCTGCACCAGACCTTCCCGGCCGCTGCCGACCTTGCGTGAGCGCAGCCGCTGGGCCAGCCGGACCGCGAGGTCGTGGGCCGCCCGGGCCTGCGGCGGGGACAGGCGCGCCGCTTCGACCAGCGCGGCGACGCAATCCGGCTCCGGCGGTCGATACGCCGCGGTGATCGCGGCGCGGGTCGCGGACGGCGTCTGCACCTCGCGCTCGAGCTCGTCGAATGGCCGCTCGGCACCGACCGGAGACGGCGCCGGCGCGTCTGGAAGGCCGGGAGTCGCGTTCATGGGCGGCGTGGCGGTTCGGATGCGGGCGATCGACTGTACGCAATGGTGCGACTGTGTCCGCCACCTGTCATCGTCGGTCTCTTATCGCTTCGGTCTGCTGACAACGCCGGGATCGCGACAACTGCGTTCCAAGAACGCAGCGGCGGCCGGACGCGTCCGGCCGTGGTTTGCGACAATCGAGCGATGACCTCGGCCGACCTTCACGCGACGATCGCCCACATGGGCGCGGCGGCGCGCGCCGCCAGCGCGAAGATGATGGCGGCGCCGACCGCCGCGAAGAACGCGGCGCTGCGCGCGCTCGCGCGCCGCCTGCGCGAAAGCGGCCCGGCGCTGCAGCGCGCGAACGACGCCGATCTCGTGCGCGCGACGGCAGCCGGCCTCGCCGCCCCGCTCGTCGATCGCCTGAAGCTGACGCCGGCGGTGATCGAGACGACGGCGTCGGGCTGCGACGAGATCGCGGCGATGCCCGATCCGATCGGCGAGATCAGCGAGCTGCGCCAGCGCCCGAGCGGCATCTCGGTGGGCCGGATGCGCGTGCCGCTCGGCGTGTTCGGGATGATCTACGAGAGCCGGCCGAACGTGACGATCGAGGCGGCGTCGCTCGCGATCAAGAGCGGCAACGCGTGCATCCTGCGCGGCGGATCGGAGGCGATCCAGTCGAACGTCGCGTTGTGGAAGCTCGTCCAGGCCGCGCTGCAGGAAGCCGGGCTGCCGCCCGACGCGGTGCAGCTGGTCGAGACCACCGACCGCGCCGCCGTCGGCCATCTGATCGCGTCGCCGGAAGCGGTCGACGTGATCATTCCGCGCGGCGGCAAGAGCCTGATCGAGCGGATCAGCCGCGAGGCCAAGGTGCCGGTGATCAAGCACCTCGACGGCAATTGCCACGTGTTTGTCGATGCGGGCGCCGACATCGACGTCGCGCTCCGCATCGTCGACAACGCGAAGATGCAGAAGGTGAGCCCGTGCAATGCGGCCGAGTCGCTGCTGGTCGACCGGGCGATCGCAGTCGAATTCCTGCCGCGCCTCGGCGCGGTCTGGGCCGCGAAAGGCGTCGAGATGCGCTGCGACGCGAGCGCGCGGGCGCTGCTCGACGCGATACCGGGCGCGAGGGTCGTCGACGCGAGCGAAGCCGACTGGGCCGAGGAATACCTCGCGGCGATCATCAGCATCAAGGTCGTCGACGGGTTCGACGCGGCGATCGCGCACATCAACCGCTACGGCTCGCATCACACCGACGCGATCGTCACCAACGACCATGCGCACGCGATGCGCTTCCTGCGCGAAGTCGACTCGGCCAGCGTGATGGTCAACGCGAGCACACGCTTTGCCGACGGCTTCGAATACGGCCTCGGCGCCGAGATCGGCATCTCGACCGACAAGCTGCACGCGCGCGGACCGGTCGGCCTCGAAGGCTTGACGTCGCTGAAGTGGATCGTGCTCGGGCACGGCGAAATCCGTCGCTGACCCGTTTTCGACCACTGCGCTGCGCAGCCGGGCGCACGCCGCGGCGTGACCGACCGCACGCATGAGCGCCTTTCCTGGATCGCCGGCGCAAGAAGCGCGGGCATCATCGTGCGATGACCGACCCGCGCCGCGCCCTCGTGCTGTTTTCCGGCGGCCAGGATTCGACCGTCTGCCTGGCGTGGGCACTGAGCCGCTATTCGCATGTCGAGACGATCGGCTTCGACCACGCGCTGCGGCACGCCTCCGAGCTCGAGTCGCGCCTGCACGTGCGCGCCGAACTGCACGCGAAGTTCCCGCGCTGGACCGCGCGCCTCGGCGACGACCATCTGCTCGACCTGTCGCTGCTCGACCAGCTGATCGCGACGCGGCCGACCGATGCGCGCGCCTCGCAGATGAAGAGCGACGGCCTGCCGAAGGAATTCGTGCCCGGGCGCAACCTGTTCTTCTTCACGTTCGCGGCGACGGTCGCCGACCGGCGCGGCCTCAACGTCCTGGTCGGCGGCATGTGCGAGACCGACTTCTCGGCCTATCCCGACTCGCGCGACAACACGCTGAAGTCGTTGCAGGTCTCGCTCAGCCTCGCCCTCGACCGGCCGATGACGATCGACACGCCGCTGATGTGGCGCAACAAGGCCGAGACCTGGGCGCTCACCGAAGAGATCGGCGGCGATCGGCTGATCGACCTGATCGTCGAGCACACGCATTCCTGCTACATGGGCGACCGCTCGCATCGCCACGCCTGGGGCTACGGCTGCGGCCTCTGCCCATCGTGCTACCTGCGCGAGAAGGGCTACGAGGCCTGGCTGATCAGCTGAGCGCGCCGCGATGAGCTGGCAAGTCGGCATCTGGGTCGCGGGCGCGCTGCTGCTGTGCTGGACCGTCGGCGCCTACAACCGGCTGGTCAGCCTGCGCAATGCGATCGTCAAGGGCTTCGAGCCGGTCGACCTGCAGTTCGGCAGTCGCCATGCGCTGCTGCAGCAGCAGCTCGATGCGGTCGGCAGCGTGCTCAGCAACGCGGCGGAACGGCTCGAGACGCTGCGCGCGGCGTGCCAGCAAGCGGAGCTGGCGCGCGCGCATGCGAAGACACACCCCGGCGCACCCGGCGCGATCACGAGCCTGCGGCTGGCCGATGACATCCTGAACGAAGCGCGCGCCCGTCTGCCGGTGCAGACGATCGGCGGTGTCGACATCTCGGAGCTGAACGCACAGCTCGGCGCGACCGACACCGCCCTGACCTTCGCGCGCAGCCAGTTCAACACGGCAGTGCTCGACTACAACCGCGCGATCCGCCAGCTGCCGACGCGGCTGATCGCGAAGATCTTCGGCTTCGAGGCCGCCGGCACCCTCTGATCCGGTGCCTTGCTGGATACCCCGCATCCTTGTGGGATAAGGGGACCGCTACAGTGGTCTGCGCCGAATCCGCACCCGTCCCACCGATGCGCGCCTTCCGAACCACGCTTCTCGCCAGCCTGTCGGCGCTCGTCGCCGCGCACGCATCCGCCGCGCCTTCAGCAGCCGATCAGGAGGCGCTGCGCCTGCGAAGCCTCGCGTCGACCTGCGCGCAATGCCACGGCACCGACGGTCGCCCCGTCGCCGATTCGATCGTGCCGCCGTTGGCCGGTCGGCCGGAGGCCGAGACGGTGCAGCAGCTGCTCGCGTTCAAGGCCGGTACGCGAGCGTCGACGGTGATGACGCAGCTCGCGAAGGGCTACAGCGACGCGCAGATCCGGCAGCTCGCCGGCTACTTCGCGGCGCAGCGATGAGTGCCGGACGCGGCCTCGATCGGCGCCGCGTGCTGCAGGCGGCCGCGGCCGGCGTCATCGCCAGCATCGGCGGATGCGCGGTCCGCTCGGCCGGCAGCAGCAGTGCGGCGCGCGTCGTGGTCGTCGGCGGCGGCTATGGTGGCGCGACCGCGGCGAAGTACCTGCGCCTCCTTTCCGGCGGACGACTCGACGTCGTGCTGGTCGAGCCGGATCCGGCGTTCGTCTCGTGTCCGCTCTCGAACCTTGTCCTCGGTGGCAGCCGGACGATGGCCGACATCACGCGGCCGTACACGACACTCGAGCGCGCGCACGGGGTAAGGCTCGTGCACGACCGGGTCGACCGGATCGATCTTGCACAACGCATTGCGATCCTCGGATCGGGCCAGCGTCTCAACTACGACAAGCTGGTGCTGTCGCCGGGTGTCGAGATGGTGTGGGACAGCGTCGCCGGGCTGCGCGCCGCGAGCGAGCAAGGCCGGATCGTGCAAGCCTGGAAGGCCGGCCCGGAGACGGCGACGCTGCGGCGCCAGCTCGAGGCGATGCCGGACGGCGGCGTGTTCGCGATCGCGATTCCCGAGACGCCTTACCGCTGTCCGCCGGGGCCTTATGAGCGCGCCTGCCAGGTCGCGCACTACTTCAAGTCGGCCAAGCCGAAATCGAAGGTGCTGATCCTCGATGCGAACGAGGACGTCACGTCGAAGGGGCCGCTGTTCAAGCGGGTCTGGGCCGAGTCGTACGCCGGGATGATCGAGTACCGCCCGCAGCACAAGGCCAGCGCTGTCGATGCCGCTGCGGGGCTCGTCAAGTTCGAGGTGCAGGACGACGTGCGGGCCGATGTGCTGAACGTGCTGCCGACGATGCGCGCCGGCGCGGTCGCGGTGCAGAGCGGCCTCGCCAATGCGAACGGCCGCTGGTGCCTCGTGAACTACCTGAACTTCGAGTCGACCGCGGCACGCCATGTCCATGTGCTCGGCGACTCGATCCAGGTTGCGCCGGCGATGCCGAAGAGCGGCCACATGGCGAACGGCCACGCGAAGGTCGCGGCCGCTGCGATCGTCGCCGAGCTCGCCGACGCCGAGATCGATCCGGCGCCGATGCTGACCAACACCTGCTACAGCTTCGTCGACGACCAGCGCGCGATCCACGTGGCCAGCGTGCACGAATACGTGGCCGCCGAGCGCACCTTCAAGACGGTCGCCGGCTCGGGCGGCCTGTCGAGCGCGGCCAACGAGCTCGAAGGCCGCTACGGCTGGAACTGGGCGCGCACGATCTGGGCCGACGCGCTCGCCTGACCTCGAACGGAACCGCGAGGCGTACATGAATTCGAAGGCCCCGCTCGACGCGATCGTCACGCAGACCGATGAAGCGCCCGAACCCGTCAAGGAAGAGGAGAACCGGGTCCTGCTGCACATGCCGGTCGACATCCGCAGCGCCGCGCTCGCGCTGCTCGCGGTGCTCGCCAGCCTGTACACGCTGTACTGGGCCCGGGCGGTGTTCATTCCGGTGCTTCTCGGCCTGATGGCGAGCTATGCGCTGACGCCGGTCGTCGACCGGCTGCAGCGCTGGCACGTGCCGCGCGTGCTGGCCTCGGCGTTGCTGCTGGTCGCGATCGTCGGCTCGCTCGGCTGGATCACGTACAAGCTGCGCGACGACGCGAACGCGCTGATCCAATCGCTGCCCGATGTGGCCCAGCGGTTTCGGCAGTCGATCGAGGAGCGCCAAGGTCCGCGCGCGGCTCCATCGACGGCGATCGAAAAAGTCCAGCAGGCGGCGCGCGAACTCGAGAAGACAGCCGAAGCTGGCGCGGCCAGCGCGCCGGCCCCGACGCGCGGAGTGACGAAAGTGCAGATCGAAAAGCCCAGGTTCAACATCCAGGACTACTTCTGGACCGGCACGCTCGGCCTGGTCGCGCTGATCGGCCAGGCGACCGTCGTGCTGTTCCTGACCTTCTTCCTGCTCGCGTCCGGCGACACGTTCCGGCGCAAGATGGTCAAGATCGCCGGGCCGACGTTCACCGAGAAGCGCCTGACGATCCAGGCGCTCGACGAGATCACCGCGCAGATCCAGCGCTACCTGCTGGTGCAGGTATTCACGAGCGTGCTGGTCGCGATCGCGACCTGGCTGTGCTTCGTCGGGCTCGGCGTCAACCAGGCGGCGGTCTGGGGCATCGTCGCCGGCGTGCTGAATTTCATTCCGTACGTCGGCTCGATCGTGTTCACCGCGGCGTCGGCCGCGGTCGGCCTGATGCAGTTCGGCAATATCGAGTCAGCGCTGATGGTGGCCGGCGTGTCGCTGGTGCTGCACACGATCTCCGGCTACGTGCTGACGCCATGGCTGACCAGCCGCACCAGCCGCATGAACGCGGTCACGGTCTTCGTCGGCGTGCTCGCCTGGGGTTGGCTCTGGGGCCTCTGGGGCCTGCTGCTCGGCGTGCCGATCCTGATGGTCGTGAAGGCGGTCTGCGACCGCATCGAGGACCTGAAGCCGGTCGGCGAATTGCTCGGCAGCTAGCCGTGCTGCGGCGCCTGGGGCGCCGCGACTTCAGCCCATCGCCAGGCAGGCGCCCTGGTAGACCAGCAAAAGGACGGCGGTGACGCTGATGTTGGCGGCCAGGTGCGCGCGCCCCTGGCCGATGTGGACGCCGAAGCGCACGCTGAGGCAGCCCCACAGGATCACGATCAGCGCGGCGCCGGCATCGATCCGGCTCATCTGCTGACCGAATGCGGTCGCGCCGCCGAGGCAAGCCAGCCAGAGACCGACGGCCATGATCGTGGCGGCGGTGACTTCGTTGAAAGAGGGCTTGCGCAAGGGGATGCCGAACAGCTTCATGGATGCAACCTATACAACAGCGTGGTCAGAAACGGGACTCGATTGTTGCAAGCTTAGGCCGTGCCGGGGCGCGCAAAGCGTCGATGAGGCCGGTCATTCACGTGCAGTTCGCACGGCGACCCGACCGCCGTTCAACGCGGCGCCGCGCCCGCTTCGCCGGCCTCGAGCGGCGCAGCGTTCGGAGCGCTTTTCGTCGGCGTCCCGCGGGCCAGGCCCCAGACCATGAAGCCGAGCGCCGCGACGCCGGCGATCAGCACCGACCAGAGCAGCAACGGTCGCCATTGTGCTTCACGCTGCTCGGCCCGGACCCGCTGTGCGACCGCCTCGACTTCGGTCCAGGCGCCGATCTCGGCCTGCCCGAAACGCGGCCGCTCGTCGGCCAGCGCCGGCACCAGCGTGTCGGCCGGCAGCGCGCCGGACGGCGCGTCTTTCGAGCCGGCGAGCAGGCGAAACGGCGGCTGCCCCTGCGCGGCGAACACCAGGCGCGCGAGTTG
>Ga0070676_10001562_pt1 | contig 11613 bp, 14 predicted proteins | sample KBSM53metaG_FD_64667 | JGI IMG/M metagenome (GOLD analysis project Ga0070676, IMG submission 64667) | Miscanthus rhizosphere microbial communities from Kellogg Biological Station, Michigan, USA - KBS M5-3 metaG | ecosystem: Host-associated > Plants > Roots > Rhizosphere > Soil ...
CGTGGCCCGGAAACGGGAGGGGCCGCTCGCCGAACATCTCCGTCCCCTGACCCCCATGAATGATCTCTTCGGGCACCTCCACGCCGCGGTGTTTTCCTATCATCCCTTGCCCAAACGTACCGTGGAGCTCACGGCCCTCCTGCGGGGACTCTTTGCCAACCATCAACTCCGTGATGTCCTGCACCTCATGTGGGATGACCGGACGGAAGGCGCAATCGGAGAGAGCGCGCTGCTTCGCGGGGTTGGCTGGATCGCACCAATCACCCAGATCAACTGAGTCCCGGCTGTGAACCTGCTGATCGGAGCGGCGACGATCGGGCTCATTCTCGCGCCGCTCGCCCTCGGCGTCTTCATCAGTTACCGGATCTACAAGATCCTCGATCTCACCACCGACGGGTCTCACGGTCTCGGCGCTTCGGTCGTCGCCGCCCTGCTGGTCCGCCAGGTCCATCCGCTCACCGCCACACTCCTCGGCCTCATCTCCGGGGTGATCGCGGGCGCCGTCACCGGCACCCTCCACACCCGGTTCCGGGTGAGCGCCATGCTCGCCGGCGTGCTGACCACCACCGCACTCTACTCGGTGAATCTCTTCGTGATGGGAAGCGGCAATGTCAACCTCGCGTCGGCCGATACCCTCTTCACCGGGGCGGAAAATCTTGGCCGCCAGCTTCTGGGAATCCCTGAAAGCCTGTCGATCATGGGGACCACGGTCAGCGGCGGCATTTTCTCCGCGCTGGTCATGACGGCGGTACTGGCGGCCGTACTGGCGGTTGGTCTGACTCTGTTCCTCGCTACCGATTTGGGACTGGCCCTGCGCGCCGCCGGTAACAACCCGGCGATGGCCAAGGCGCTCGGCATTGATGTGGATCGGATGGTTGTGGTGGGACTCGGCCTCTCCAACGGCCTCATCGCGCTCTCGGGCGCACTGTTCGCCCAGTATTCCGGCTTCGCCAATATCCAGATGGGGATCGGAGCCATCGTCACCGGAGTCGCAACCCTGATGGTAGGAGAGACGCTATTCGGGAAACGCCCGCTCGGGCGATGGATTGCCGGCGCGGTGGGCGGTGCCGTGGTGTTCCGTCTGGTCGTCGCGGGCGCGGTGCGGGCAGGGCTCAATCCCGATGCACTGAAGCTGGTGACCGCGATCTTCGTCCTCGCGGTCCTGATCGTGCCGGGGATGATGAGTCGCGCCCGCGCCAGGAAGGCGGAAAGTGCGGCCCACCATGCCTGAGATGGCGCTGAGGCTGCAACAGGTCTCCCACCTGTTCTTCCCGGGCACGCCGGATGAAGTACGTGCCATCGACAGTGTAGACCTCGAGTTGGTACACGGCAGTTTTACCGTGGTTCTAGGCGCCAATGGATCAGGGAAGTCGAGTCTCCTGAGCGCCATCGCTGGAAGCCTTTCCAGGACCCGCGGCCGGATATTTCTTGGGGAACAGGAAGTGACCCAGTGGCCCGAGCACCGGCGAGCCCACTTGATCGGCCGGGTCTTCCAGAACCCGCTCATGGGAACCGCCGCCGATCTGACCGTCGCCGAGAACCTGACCCTGGCGGGTCGCCGCGGCAGCCGACGTCTGCTGCGCCCTGCCCTCGGCGCCGAGCGGAAGCGGCTGATCCAGGGACAGGTCGCCAAACTGGGCATGGGACTGGAGCAACGACTCGATACGCCGATGGGGATGTTGTCTGGTGGCCAGCGGCAGGCCCTGACGGTACTGATGGCGACCATAGTCAAGCCGACCCTGCTGCTGCTCGATGAGCACACCGCCGCGCTCGATCCTCGCAGCGCCGAGCTGGTGATCGGTCTCACTCAGGAAGTCATCACCGCGGGCGGACTCACCACGTTGATGGTCACCCACTCGCTGGCCCAGGCGGTGCAATCGGCAGACCGCATTCTGGTCATGCACCGGGGGAAGCTGGTGTACGACATCCCGGATGTGCGCCGGCAACATCTCACTGAGGATGACCTGTTGCGGTTCTTCGATCAATTGCGCTGGGCCGACCGGCTCGATGAATCGGCCGCAACCATGCTGCGTCACGGGTATGTCTGACGATCCATCTCCCGGAGCGCGCTCCGTCCGCTCCTCGAGCGGGCGATTCTCGGTTCCGGTGCCGGTGCTGCTGGCCGAGGCCATCGGCGAGCGCTATACCCTGGAGCGGGAGCTGGCTCGAGGCGGGATGGCGACCGTCTACTTGGGACAGGACCATCAGAAGCTGCAGGCCGTCGCCATCAAGGTGATGCACCCCAAGCTGGCCACCGTGCTGGGCGCCGAGCGCTTTCTTCGCGAGATCAGGGTGGCGAAGTCGATGGACCATCCCCTGATCGTGCCGCTGGTCGACTCCGGCAATGCGCGCGGTCTCCTCTACTACGTCATGCCCTACATTGACGGGGAGTCGCTCTTCGAACGGCTGCAGCGGGAGCGGCGCCTGCCGGTGGACGATTCGCTGACAATCGCCCGCGACGTGGCCGCTGCGCTCGGCTATGCGCACGCGCACGGAGTGCTGCACCGCGACGTAAAGCCGGAAAACATCCTGCTGGCGGGAGGCCGGGCCCTGGTGGCGGACTTCGGGTTGGCCCGGGCCATCGGTGCCGCGGATTCCCGGAAGCTCACGGCGACCGGCGTCATCGTAGGAACCACGTTCTACATGAGCCCGGAGCAGCTGCGCGAGGACAAGGACATCGATCAGCGGTCGGACATCTACGCCCTGGGGTGCCTGCTGTTCGAAATGCTCACCGGGGGGCCGCCCTACGTGGGCACCTCGCTCAAGGATGTAGTGACCAAGATCCTGCTGTCGCCGGTTCCCTCCGTTCGTCGCTTGAATCCCAACGTGCCGGTGCAAGTCGAACAGGCGGTAACCAGGGCCCTCGCCAAACCCGTGGGCGATCGGTTCCGGACGATGGAGGAGTTCGCTGCTGCAATTGCAAATTGAAAATTGACAATTGACAATTGAAGGTGTGCCCTCCTATTGACCCTCACATCTTGACAATCAAGAGGAAAGCTCTATCGTGGAGCCATGACCCGCGAGGAGCCGGCCGTGGATCAGCCCAATACCGACGTCATCCAGGGCACCCTGGACATGCTCATTCTCAAGACCCTGAGCCTCCAGCCGATGCATGGGTTCGGGATCGCACGGCGGATCGAGCAGGTTTCCCGCGGATCATTCAAGGTGAACCCCGGCTCGCTCCTCACTGCGTTGCAGCGGCTCGAAAGGGCGGGGTGGCTCGATTCCGAGTGGCGTCAGACCGAGAACTCCCGGCGCGCCAGGTTCTATAACCTGACCCGTTCCGGGCGGAAGCAACTCGAAGTGGAAACGGCGGATTGGACCCGCCGGGTGACAGCCATGACTCGGCTGCTCAACGCGGAGGGATAGCCCGTGTCGTTCTGGCGCCAGCTCAGTCATGGCGTGCGGACGCTGATGAATCGCTCCGCCGCCGATCAGGACATTGCCGAAGAAGTCCAGGATTACTACGAGCGTTCCGTCGCTTCTCATCGGGCCGAGGGTCTCTCGCCGGAAGCGGCGGCCCGCGCGGCCCGCATGGAGCTGGGTAGTGTCTCGAACGTGAAGGAACAGGTCCGAGGGTACGGCTGGGAAAACTGGATCGAGACTACCCTGGCCGACATTCGCTACGCCGCGCGGCGGCTTCGGTCCTCGCCGGGCTTCACCACCGTTACGGTCCTTACGCTGGCTGTCGGCGTGGGAGCTACAACCGCGATTCTCAGCGCGGTGAATCGAATCGTCTTCCACCCCCTCCCATACCCCGATCCCGAGCGGATTCTGATGGTGTGGGACGTCGGCGCGGGAGGTTCCCGGCTCGACGGCACCTTCGGCACCTATCGGGAGCTGGTAGAACGGAGCCGCTCCTTCGAGAGCATGGCCTCGGCCAAACAATGGCAGCCGACTCTGAACGCTGGAGCCGAGCCGGAGATGATCGACGGCCAGCGCGTCTCCGCGAGCTACTTCCAGGTGTTGGGCGTGAAGCCCATCCTTGGCCGTGACTTCAACGAGGTCGAAGATCGAGCCGATGGGCCCCGGGTGGTGATCTTGAGCGACGGACTCTGGAGACGGCGCTTCGGTGCTGACCCCACGATCGTCGGTCGCACCATCACGTTGAGTGACAGCCCCTATCTGGTTGCGGGGGTGATGCCGAAAGGATTCTCCAGCTCCCTGGCGCCGTCGGCCGAGCTGTGGTCGACCCTCCAGTACGATCTGGCCCAGGGAAGGGCTTGGGGTCACCACCTGCGGATAGTCGGAAGACTTCGTCCCGGAGTCGGCATCGAGCAGGCCAGGGCCGAGATCAGTCAGATCGCAAAGATGCCGTCGCCGGAGTCCCCTCGCGCCGCATGGGCGGATCTGAGCGACGGTCTCACCCTCCTCTCACTCCAGGATGACATCACCCGGGACATCAAACCCGCCCTCTTCATGATCCTGGGCGCCGTCGTTCTGGTGTTGGCGATCGCCGGTGTAAACGTGACCAATCTTCTGCTCGCCAGGGGAGTCCAGCGAAGCGGAGAGTTTGCCCTGCGCGCCGCGCTCGGGGCGGGCCGCCAACGTCTGGTCCGACAACTACTCACCGAGAGCCTGCTGCTGGCGTCGGTGGGCGGGCTGGTCGGAATACTCGTCGCGATACTCGGGGTGCGCGCGCTGGTGGCGCTCAGCCCGGCCGGGCTCCCCCGCGCGGGTGAGATCGGCGTTAACGGGATGGTCTTCGTCTTCGGCGCGATCGTCACCACGCTGATCGGCCTCGTCGTCGGAATAAGTCCCGCCTTGCAGGCCTCCCGCAGCGATCCTCAGGAGAATCTCCGCTTCGGCTCCCGGCGCACGACCGGCGGGCACAAGCGCGCTCGCAATATCCTGGTCGTGGCCGAGGTGACGCTGGCCGTGGTGCTTCTCGTCTGTTCCGGCCTGCTGTTGCGAAGTCTTCGCCAGCTGTTCGCGGTCGAGTCGGGGTTCAATCCCTCCGGCCTTCTCACTATGCGGGTTCAGGTCACCGGGCACCAATTCGACGACGACAGCGCCGCGAAGCTGTTCCTGAACAACGCCGTCGCAGCGATTCGCCAGGTGCCCGGCGTCATCGGTGCTGGACTCACCAGTCAGCTGCCTTTGAGCGGAGATGCCGAACAGTACGGTGTCTTCTTTGTGCCGAACCCCGTCCCGCTTACCGGCGCCGAGCAGAGTCCGTTTCGCTATTCAGTGACTCCTGGTTATCTCGAGACCATGGGCATCCCCCTTCGCCGGGGGCGCCAGCTCGACGAGCACGATGTAGCAGAGTCTCCCCGTGTCGCCTTGATCAGCGAGTCCCTGGCCAAGCACCGGCTGCCGGGGATCGACCCCGTCGGCCAGCGTCTCACCATCGGTGATGAGAAGCCCTACACCGTGGTCGGCGTAGTGGGAGACGTGAGGCAGGTTTCACTCGCGCTGGATCAGGCTGATGCGGTCTACACCACGGTGGACCAGTGGCGCTGGGCCGACCGGGCGATCTCACTGGTGGTGAAGAGCAGGGGAGATCCAGTCGCTCTGGTCCCGGCGGTACAGAAGGCCATATGGTCGGTGGATCCCGGGCAGGCGATTACGCGTATCGTGTCAATGGATCATGTCGTCGCCGCATCGGCGGCGGAACGCCGGTTCGCGCTGACCCTGTTCGGGACATTCGCCATCGTGGCCCTGGTCCTCGCGGCTGCCGGGATCTACGGAATGCTGGCGGGCAGCGTTGCCGAGCGGACCCAGGAAATCGGTGTGCGCTCGGCACTCGGCGCGACGCGGGCAAACATTCTGAAGTTGGTAGTGGGGCAGGGAATGACGCTGACGGGGTTCGGCATGCTGGTGGGCCTCGCCGGCGCGGCCGCCGTCAGCCAGGTCATCGTGGCGATGTTGTTCGGCGTCTCTCACCTCGATCCGATGACCTACCTCGGCGCCATGGCGGTCCTCGCCGCCGTCGGACTCGTGGCTTGCGCGGTGCCGGCTTGGCGGGCGACGCGGGTGGATCCCGCGACGACACTCAGGGCGGAGTAGGGAAGCAGCCGTCAGCCGTAAGCCATCAGACGGAGAACGCCCGTTCACTGAGCCAACAGCTAATAGCCAACAGCTAATAGCTAACGGCTGACGGCTGCACGCCTCACGCCCCGTACGCCCTGGCCACCGCCGTCGCAATAAAGAGCATCAGGATTAGAAGAAGCAGCTGTATCCGGCTCACCATGGCCCAGCGAGTGGCAGCGCTGGTGTCCGGCGTGGCACCGCGGCGTAATGCCCTGCGCCACCCGATGAAGGTCATCATGGGGCCCATTTCCAGCAGAAAGATCAGGAGAAACAGGGCCATCTTGAGCCAGAATACGTGATTAGCGAGATAGTACGCGGTCGGCTTCTCGAGACCGAGAAAGAGACGGGGGATGCCGGTCGCGAGCCAGAGGAGGGCGGCCACGCTCCACCAAGTATCGGCGCGCAGGACCCGTCGAACGGATGCTGGATTGGCGGCTGCCTGGAGTGAGCGAGCCCGGACATAGATTGCGCCCAGGCCAATTCCGAGAGCCAGCAAATGAACAGAAGCGAGCAGCCAGCGCAGGAACACGGTTAAACCCCCTCGAAGAACTCCACGACGCCGGTCTCCAGGGAATACTCGGCGCCTACGACGCGGAGTCCATTCCGCTCAATAAAATCCTCGACCACTTCCGAGCCATGTCTCAACTGGTTTGCCGAGGCCCGGACGTTGGCTCGAACCGCCTCCCGCATCAGGGCCTTCCGGTCATGCCGCAACGGGGTTCCCAGCAGCGGCTCCACCGAAGGACGCACTCGTGCCACGATCGACCGCACATTGTGGGATCGGGTCGTAGCCTCCTTCGTCAGCTCCTCCAGTGTAGCCTGCACCACCCCGCATTGCGTGTGACCCAGGACCACAACCAGTGGAATTCCGAACTTCTCCACCGCGAATTCGACGCTCCCCACCTGGGATGGTGCGACGATATTCCCGGCGATGCGGATCACGAAGAGATCGCCAAGGCCCTGATCGAAGATCAACTCCGCAGGGACCCGGGAGTCGGAGCAGCCGAGAATGACGGCGAAAGGCTCCTGGTTGGGTGCTACTTCCCGGCGGCGGGCGGCGCCGGTGAGCACGTCGGCGCGCCCCGTGCCTGAGACGAAACGATGATTGCCTTCTCGAAGACGGTGAAGCGCATCCGCAGCGATGGCCATGGTTCAGTCGGAGATCGGGTCGGGGTTCACCAGGGCTCGAAGCAGTCGTAGTTGCGCTGCTGGGCGATGAGTCCATCCCGGTATTGGAGAAAGAGCGCGAACCGGGCCCGCATGTTTCCCCGGACCGGAATACTCCCGATCGGCACGGCCAGAGTTCCGGTCCACTGCAGCTCCAACGCCACCCGGTCGCCTTCGGCAACCGCGTTCATCTCCTCGAAGCGCTGTGTGCTGAGGACTTCGCGCCCCCGTTCGGCGGCGGCAAGAATGTCTTCGATGCGCCGTGTGGCTCCCTTCGGGGTGAGCCGATTGGGGAATTCCACCTGGACCACATCCGGCGCGTAGAACGCCCGCAGCGCGTCGCCCCGGGCGCCAGCCTCGATTGCGGCAAGATACTCCCGGGCACGCCGCAGGTTCTCGGCGGGGTCAGTCATGCTGAATGGTGGAGCGAGCCAGACGCTGCGGCAAGGCCTACCAGGGAGGATCGAATGAACCTGCGACGACCAACCCACAACCATCGCGACCGGAAGGCGGCGCGCCGCCGGATGCATCTGGACGTGGCGCTGGCGATTGAAGCGAAGATGCCGAAAGCCCAGTATAGCGGCGAACGGGGAACAGGGGACAGGAAGGGCGCTGTCATTCCGAGGAAGCGAAGCGACCGAGGAATCTCATTGCCGAACCGGCATCGGGATTCCTCGCTGTGCTCGGAATGACAGTCTCCTCGAGTCCCTGTTCCCTGTTCCCGCGTTTTTTCATCTACCGACCATCGACTTCCGCCGCCAGATGGACAATGCCGCGTGCAGCAGCGGTCTCAGACCGGGTCGGCGCAGATCGGCGGGTCTCCCGAGCGGGATGTAGCGATGTACCTTGCCGCTCCCTTCCAGCAGCTTTCGGGGATCGGGAAGGGAAGCTCCACCGATGAGGCCCAGCTTCACGCCGCCTTTGCTGAGGATCAGGGTGCAAACCATGTCCTTGTAACCGGTCCCGTAGCCATACCCGATCACGGCGGTCTCAGCATCAACCACTTCGATGGCACCGGGGATCAGTACCAGAATCAGCTGCCGGGCCGCGCGGGCGGTATCCTGGACACCCTTTGAATAGGAGGAAAGCAGCTCGGCGAAGGCGAGATCTGCAGTTCCGGCGAGAGGCATTCGATCGGGTTCCTTGTTGAGTTCACGCTCTGAGCTTGCCACGACGGTTTGACTCTACGCGTTCCCACTCGCGCACGACGCCGGGCTCGATGTGAAAAAGCGGATGAGGCTCCGGTTCTTTCAGATCTCGCAAGAGACGATATCGGGCCGGTGAACGACGGCTCAACTTGGCGAGGAGATGGTCCCACTCGTAGGCCAGCTGACCACTCGTTTCGACAATGAGTCCTCCACGCCGGGTGGGGCCGAACCGGGTCCGGTCGAACTGATATCCTCTTGAAATTGCCTCCCGATGGACCTCGGCAAGATACCGGTTAAGGCTGACAACCGGTGCGGCGCTCGCGCGGAAACGATTCAACTGCGGGTGATGCCGGTAACCACGAGTCTTGCCGCGCAGAACGGCCCTTGCGAGCAGCGCTTCACGCCAGAGCGCCACCAGTCCCCGGGGATCGAGATATCTGGGGTGCAGGGTCCAGAGTCGCATCGGGAGAAGAAGCCGTTACCAGACGCCAAGAGCCCGACACGGTATGCACCGTGTCGGGCTCGTCGGCTTAGCGGTAGTAGGCTTAGCGGTAGTAATAGTCACGGTCTACGCCATCGAACCGCCCGGACTTCAGGCAGCACTTCTTGAACCGGCGCCCGGAGCCACACGGGCAAGGATCATTGCGGCCCAACTTCTCGTGGCAGCAACTCCTTGTTGCCGTGGACCGTGCGGTCCCCGCGCTTCACGCGGGTCTCCGAGGGATACCCCTTCCTACGCTTGCTGGTCACCTCGAAAGCAGGGGAGCGCCTCGAGGTCGTCATGGGTGCTGGCCATACCAACCTCCCTGTTGGGGTGAAACGAGGCGAGGAGAATAGCGAGTCAATCGTCTAAAGTCGATAGGGTCGGCTCTTGACTCTCACTTACGCCCCCGGTGGCCGGTACGACACCGTTTTCTTCGCAGCGGCGTCCATCTCCTCCGGTGTGAGCAGGATGGTGGTGCGGAGGGTCGCGGTCCCGGCGGCATTGACCGCCAGGCTGACCGCCGCGGCTGAAGTATGATCCGGGAATTCTGCGATGCCGTACAGGTCGGCTTCACCGAAGGCGTAATAGAAGGCGTGCAGCTTCCCGCCGACCTTTTCGATCGCCTGTTGCACCGCGGCACGGCGCTTCGAGCCCCCTTCCTTGAGTAGACCCTTGGTGCCGTCTGCGGTATATGAAGCTTCCCAGAGGTAGAGTGGCATTTGCGGACTCCTGCTGAAGTGAACGACAGAAGGTACCCGCCGGCGAGGGGATCGGAAGGGATGGTTAAGACCGAGGCTCGCGAGTTGAACTTTATGGGCGACCTCTGACTCAAGACTTACGACTCAAGACTTTCTTGAAACACCGCAACCGCACCGTCTCTTCGAACCCCAGCGCGTGATGAGCGGCGGCGCTTAGTTCATTCTCGAGAACGGCGTCCGATCCAAACTCGGTGCAACCCTGTTTGATCGCCCATCCCTCCGCGGCATCCACCAGCGCCCGTCCCACGCCTTTGCGCCGCACTCCCGGTTCGACATACCAGCCTTCGAGATAGGCTACGCGGTCGGTTTCGCAATGCTCCGCGTAGCTCCGGATCGACAACTCGGCGAATCCGACGGCCGCTCCGGTTTCGTCGAAGGCCAGCAGCACCTCTTGCAGTCCTCGTAGCTTCCCGGCGAAGTACAGCTCGACCTCGTCGGCATGGGAGCCGGTATCGTGATGGGGCCAGAGCGCGTCGCGCATGCGGAGCCATGAAACGGCATCGCTCGGAGCGGCGGGTCGAACACGAATCATACGCTCGCCTTAGCGATCCACACCTCGCCGTAGCGTTCCATCAGGCCCAGCTCGTCAACCAGCAGCTCGGCCTCGAAGCTGCTGCTCTTGTAGTGATATCGCCGGTCGCTCAAGCGTTGATAGGATTGATCGAGCGGTCCCAGCCGGAAGGCCGGGAAGGTGAGCCAGGCGGCGCGGACCGCCATCGTCTCGCCCTCCGCGAGGGGAGCTCGGCGCAGTGGCAGGATGTTGGTCGCAGGGGTGAACGCGAGGTCAACGTCCAGCGCGCCGTCTACGGACGGGACCTGGACTCCGTTGAGCCACCAGTGTCCCTGGGTGTCGGAATGGATATCGCAGGCCACCAGCCGCTCACCCACCAAGCCCTGGACCGTCGCGATAGTAGTCCGCCACGAGCGGTCGCACTGCACCCGGTACTCGAGCCTGGCGGGTACCTGATCGACGGCCACCAGCACAAGTCCTTCGATCACCCAGGCGTCAGGCTCCTCCCTGAGTTGAGCGACCTCTGATCCAGGGAGGTCCAACCGTTGCCAGAAGACTGTCTTGAGGAGCGCCACCGTCGTGAACCGTTCAGGTCGTGCCTAGGCCCCTTCCGCGCCAATCGGGTGCCCGGTGGTGTCGTTACATGTCATGGGAGCACCTGCAGGGTGGGAACGGCTGGAATCTTAACCCCGGGCGACAAGCTACAGGCGACGATCGACTCCACGAAGGCTGCGAGGATCCTCGGGGTAGGCGCATGACATGAACTGGGCCGGCGGCTACTCGAGGGGCGGCAGCGGGAGTCCTCGCCGGACCCAGGCTTCGATTTCCGAGTCCCCCAAGAGGCGCAGCAAGATGCGTTCGTTGTTAATGGCGATGCGGGCTGCTCCGGTTTCGATGGTCCGGCGAAGCACGACCAGTTGTGGCAGCCCTGGCGTTGCGGTCGAGTCTGCCCAGATGTAGCGGAGGGCCCCAAGATTGATCCAATTGCTTCCGGTCACTATCTCGTCGAACTCGCCGCTCTTCCGGAGAAAGTTGTATCCCTCCTCAACGCTCCAGTCCAGCGCTACGCCGATAGCGGCAAAACTGAGCCTGGCGGTGGTGGCCTGCTTCCGAAGGCCTCGCTTCGCCTGCTCGATTGCGGCTTTCAGTTCGGAGCTCTGGCACGGGCCGCACGTGGAAGCGCCGACGTAGATGGCACCCAGATGGGGCCCTTCCGGCATCTCGAAGCTGGGGGTATAAGCCGAGTCCTGCGCGCCCAGTACTGTCGTACTGCAGAGGAAAACAACCGTGAGTCCGACGCTGCGCATGGATATTCCTTCCTTCATTCACCCATCGGCTCGTTGCCTTGCTCTACGGGTAGCATTTCGGCCTCGCATCCTTAATGCGCGCAATCCGATCCTTGGCAAGATCCGAAATGGTGGGCTTGGGAACGGGAACGGGATAGCGGATCGTGTCGACGAACTTGGGAGGGACGAGGTGCTGGTTGCCAAAGTACTGCTGCATCCGGCTCGT
>Ga0070676_10001564_pt1 | contig 11610 bp, 11 predicted proteins | sample KBSM53metaG_FD_64667 | JGI IMG/M metagenome (GOLD analysis project Ga0070676, IMG submission 64667) | Miscanthus rhizosphere microbial communities from Kellogg Biological Station, Michigan, USA - KBS M5-3 metaG | ecosystem: Host-associated > Plants > Roots > Rhizosphere > Soil ...
CAGACCAACCTCGACCGCAACACCGTCGACATGGACCGCGAGCGCGCCAGCTTCGCCGACAACACCGTGAAATACGAGGCGACCTTGCGGTTCATCGGCGCGCAGGTGAAGACCACCTTGAGCGCGATCACCGGCCAGTGAAGGAGCGCTGAATGAGCATGATGAACATCTTCAACGTGTCGGGCAGCGCGGCGAGCGCGCAAAGCCAGCGCCTGAACGTCGTCGCCAGCAACCTCGCGAACGCCGACACCGTGGCCGGCCCCGATGGCCAGGCCTACAAGGCGCGCCAGGTCACGTTCCAGACCCAGCTGATGGGCGCGAACGCGAACGACCCGACCGCGGCCGGCGTGACCGTCAGCACGATCAGCGAAGACCAGACCGCGGGCCGGCGCGTGCACGACCCCAAGCACCCGAGCGCCGATGCCGACGGCTACGTGACCTACAGCAACGTCAATGCGGTCGAGGAGATGGTCAACATGATCTCGGCCTCGCGCTCGTACCAGAACAACATCGAAGTCATGAACACGGCCAAGAGCCTGCTGCTCAAGACGCTGCAAATGGGCTAGTCGCAAGACGCCCGCCCACCGCGCAAGCAAGGACCCGCTCATGGCCATTTCCGCCGCCACCCTGAACAGCATCAACGGCACGACCGCCGCGGCCACCGGCAGCGCGGCCGAGGCCGGCAGCCAGGACCGCTTTTTGAAGTTGCTCGTCACGCAGCTGCAGAACCAGGACCCGCTCAGCCCGATGGACAACGCTCAGCTGACGAGCCAGATCGCGCAGATCAACACCGTCAGCGGCATCGCCACGCTGAACACCAGCGTGCAGCAGCTCTCGAGCCAGTTCCTTCAGATGCAGACCCTGCAGGGCGCGTCCCTGGTCGGCAAGGACGTGATCGTGCCGGGCAGCAAGCTCGACATCGCCGACGGCGTCGGCCAGGGCGGCTTCGAGCTGACATCGGCGGCCGATGCGGTCAAGGTCGAGGTGCTGAGCCCGGCCGGCCAGGTCGTCGACACGATCGCGATGGGCGCGCAAAGCGCGGGGCTGCACAGTTTCGACTGGGCCTCGGGCAAATACGACAGCACCAGCAACCTGAGCTTCCGCATCACCGCGACCAGCGGCGCGACCCCGCTGGTCAGCACCGCGCTGATGCGCGACAAGGTCAACGCGGTCAGTACCTCGGGCGATGCGCTGATGCTCGAACTGCAGAACTCCGGCACGGTCGCGTACAGCACCGTCAAGGCCATCAACTGATCCCGCGATCGCTTCAACGAGAAGGAATTCCCCATGAGCTTCCAGCAAGGCCTGTCCGGCCTGAACGCGTCGAGCAAGAACCTCGAGGTGATCGGCAACAACGTCGCCAACGCCAACACCATCGGTGCGAAGGAATCGCGCGCCGAGTTCGCCGACATGTACGCGAGCGCGATCAACGGCACCAGCATCGGCATCGGCGTGAACCTGCAGGCGGTGACGCAGCAGTTCACGCAGGGCAACATCACCACCAGTGACAGCCCGCTCGACCTGGCGATCAACGGCAACGGCTTCTTCGAGGTCAGCAACGGCTCGCAGACGCTGTACACCCGCAACGGCCAGTTCCAGGCCGACAAGGACGGCTTCATCGCCAACAACGCCGGCCTGAAGCTGGTGGGCTACCCGGCCGCGAAAGACGGCACGATCCAGCCCGGCGCTGCGGTGCCGCTGCAGCTGCCCACCGGCGGCGTCGATCCGAACCCGACCAGCAAGGTCACGATCGAGATGAACCTCGATGCGCGCAAGGCCACGACCCTGGCCTCGCCGGTGCCGACGCCGCAGGTCGACTTCAGCGACGCGACGACCTACAACGACGCCACCTCGGTGACCGTGTTCGATGCCAAGGGCCAGGACGTCGCGCTGACCTACTACTTCCAGAAGTCGGCCACCGACACCTGGAACGTCTACGCCACCGCGAACGGCACCTCGGTCAACGTCGACGGCCTGGGCAACCCGCTGCCGGTGACGACGATCGCATTCCCGCCCAATGGCGGCACGCCGACCGCGCCGCTGGGCACCGTGGCGATGACGATCCCGTCGACCACCAACGCGGCCGGCGCGACCACGCTGGCGATCCCCGGCGTGGCGCTCGACGTCACCGGCGCGACCCAGTTCGGCTCGACCTTCGGCGTGACCAGCATGGCGCAGGACGGCTACACGGCCGGCCAGCTGACGAGCGTGTCGATCGAGAAGAGCGGCATCGTGATGGCGACCTACTCGAACGGCCAGTCCAAGCCGGCCGGGCAGCTCGAACTCGCGACCTTCCGCAACCCGCAAGGCCTGAGCCCGCTCGGGGGCAACCTGTGGGCGCGCAGCTACACCTCGGGCGACCCGACCGTCGGCACGCCGGGCACCGGCAACATCGGCCAGCTGCAGGCCGGCGCACTCGAGGAATCGAACACCGACCTGACCGGTGAGCTCGTCAACATGATCACCGCGCAGCGCGTCTATCAGGCGAATGCGCAGACCATCAAGACGCAGGACCAGGTGCTGCAGACGCTCGTGAACCTGCGCTGACCGGCCTGAGTCGCCGCGAGCAGCCGTCAGCACCCGCGAAGCCGCAATCGTCACCACTGAGGGGCCCCGATGGACCGCATGATCTATCTGTCGATGTCGGGCGCGAAGGCGACGATGCAGCGCCAGGACACGCTCGCCAACAACCTGGCGAATGTGTCGACGCCCGGCTTTCGCGCCGAGCTGCAGGCCTTTCGCGCGGTGCCGGTGCTGGGCAGCGGCGCGAGCACGCGGGTCTATTCGCTCGAGACCACGACCGGCTACGACGCCAGCCCCGGCGCGATCACCGCGACCGGCCGCAACCTCGATGTCGCCGCCAAAGGCAACAGCTGGTTGACCGTGCAGGCGCTCGACGGCACCGAGGCCTACACCCGCGGCGGCGCGCTCGAGGTCTCGGCCGACGGCACGCTGACGACGCGCAGCGGCCTGCCGGTGATGGGCGACGGCGGCCCGCTGCAGGTGCCGCCGAACGCGGCCGTCAGCATCGGCGCCGACGGCACCGTCAGCGCCAAGGGCAGCGACGGCAAGAACAGCGCGATCGGCAAGCTCAAGCTGGTGACGCCCGAGACGCCGCTGACGCGCGGCGACGACGGCCTGTTCCGCGGCGCCGGCGGCGACCTGAGCGCCGACGACACCGCCCGCGTGCAGGACGGCGCGCTCGAAGGCTCGAACGTCAGCGCGGTCGAATCGATGGTCGCGATGATCTCTGCGGCACGCCAGTTCGAGGCGCAGATGAAGATGATCCAGACCGCCGAGGCCGACGAGAAGGCCGCGTCGCAGCTGCTGACGTCGAGCTGATCGCCCGCGCGCAGCACCGGATAAGTGGGGCAAGCACCCCTCTGTTCGACCGAACGCACGCACCGGCCGCCGCCATCATCGGCTCATTGACCGGAGCACCGCCATGATGCGTTCCTTGTGGATCTCGAAGACCGGAATGGAAGCCCAGCAGACCCAGCTGGACACCATCTCGAACAACCTCGCCAACGCCTCGACGAACGGCTACAAGCGCTCGCATGCGGTGTTCGAGGACCTGATGTACCAGAACCTGCGCCAGGCCGGCGCCAACAGCAGCGACCAGTCGACCTTGCCGACCGGCTTGCAGGTGGGCCTGGGCACGCGCGCGGTCGCGACCTCGCGCAGCTTCAGCCAGGGCAACCTGCAGCAGAGCAGCAACCCGCTCGATGTGGCGGTCAGCGGCCTGGGCTTCTTCCAGGTGCAGATGCCCGACGGCACGACCGGCTACACCCGCGACGGCTCGTTCCAGGTCGACGCCAACGGCCAGCTCGTGACCAACAACGGCCACGTCGTCCAGCCCGGCATCACGATCCCGGCGAACGCGACCAGCGTCACGATCGCCAACGACGGCACGGTCAGCGTTTTGCTGCCGGCGCAGGCGACGCCGCAGGCGGTCGGCAAGATCCAGACCGCGAGCTTCGTGAATCCGGCCGGGCTCGACCCGAAGGGCCAGAACATCTATGCCGAGACCGCCGCTTCGGGCACCGCGAACACCGGCACGCCGGGCCAGAACGGCCTGGGCATCCTGCAGCAGGGCTTCGTCGAGACCTCCAACGTCAACGTCGTCGAGGAACTCGTCGGCATGATCCAGACGCAGCGCGCCTACGAGCTCAATTCCAAGGCCATCAAGACCTCGGACGACATGCTCGCGCGTCTGACGCAGCTGTGAGGCGCGCGATGATGCGGCTTCGCAGCGCGCCGCTCGCGCTCGCCACCGCGCTCGGCGCGCTCGTGCCGCTGGCCGGCTGCGACACGATGAGCGAGACCCTGAACAAGCGCCCGCCGGTCGATGTCGCGCAGCCGACCGCGATCCGGCCGGCGCCGATCGTCGTGGCCGCGGTCAACAACGGCTCGATCTTCCAGTCGAGCCAGTACCGCCCGCTGTTCGAGGACCACCGCGCCCGGCTCGTCGGCGACACCCTCACGGTGCAGATCGTCGAGAAGGTCAGCGCGACCCAGAAGTCGACCAGCTCGATCGACAAGAGCGGCGGCCTCGCGGCCGGCGTCACCGCGATCCCGGGGCTGTCGGCGAACTCGTTCACGACGGCGCGTGCGACGCTCGGCGCGACCTCGAGCAACACCTTTGCGGGCAAGGGCAGCACCGAGAACAGCAACGACTTCTCGGGCACGATCACCGCGACCGTGATCGAGGTGCTGCCCAACGGCCACCTGATCATCTCGGGCGAGAAGCAGATCGGCGTCAACCACAACGTCGACGTGCTGCGCTTCTCGGGCCAGGTCGATCCGCGCGCGATCCAGGCCGGCAACAGCGTCGCGTCGGCGCAGATCGCCAACGTGCGCATCGAGCAGCGCGGCAAGGGCCAGCAGGCCGATGCCCAGGGAATAGGCTGGTTGGGGCGGTTCTTTTTGAACGTTCTGCCGATTTAGGTTTGCCCAGAATCGGTTCATCGGCCCGCCGTGGCCATCCTCGACCGATGCGACCACCATGCAAGCCATCGACAGACTCCTGCGCAAGCTGATCGGCCTGACCGTGCTGCTGGCCAGCGCCGCGCTGTGGTGGCCGGCGCCGGCGCAGGCGATGCGCCTGAAGGAAGTCGCCAGCGTGCAGGGCGTGCGCAACAACCAGCTGGTCGGCTACGGCATCGTTGTCGGCCTCGACGGCACCGGCGACCAGACCACCTCGACGCCGTTCACGACGCAGAGCATCAACGCGCTGCTGCAGCAGATGGGCGTGACGGTGCCGCCGGGCACCAGCATGCAGCTGAAGAACGTCGCCGCGGTAATGGTCACCGCGCAGCTGCCGCCGTTCGCGCAGCCCGGTCAGCAGGTCGACGTGACCGTCTCGTCGATGGGCAATGCCAAGTCGCTGCGCGGCGGCACCTTGATCGCGACGCCGCTGAAGGGCGCCGACGGGCAGATCTACGCGCTCGCGCAGGGCAACCTCGTGGTCGGCGGCGCCGGCGCCTCGGCGGCCGGCTCGAAGGTCCAGATCAACCACCTCAGCGCCGGGCGCGTGCCCGAAGGCGCGACGGTCGAGCGCGCAGTGCCCACGCCGCTGAACCAGGGCGAGTACCTGCAGCTCGACCTGAACGCGAGCGACTACAACACCGCGCGCGAAGTCGCGCGCGCGGTCAACGCGAAGATGGGCGCGGGCAGCGCGCAGGCCCTCGACGGCCGCGTCGTGCGCGTGCGCATGCCCGCGAGCGCCGACGCGCGCGTCGCCTTCATGGCCGACATCGAGAACCTGCCGCTCGAGCTCGCGGCGCCCGCGGCGCGGGTCGTGATCAACGCGCGCACCGGCTCGGTGGTCGTGAACCAGACCGTGACCCTGAACCCCTGCGCGGTGGCGCATGGCAGCCTGTCGGTGACGATCAGCTCGACGCCGGTCGTGAGCCAGCCGGCGCCGTTCTCGAAGGGCGAGACCGTGTCGCGCGACAAGGCCGACATCACGATCCGCCAGGAGCCCGGCTCGCTGATCCAGCTGCCGGCCGGCACCAAGCTCGCCGATGTCGTGAAGGCGCTGAACTCGCTCGGCGCGACCCCGCAGGACCTGCTCGCGATCCTGCAGGCGATGAAGACCGCCGGCGCGCTCAACGCCGAGATCGAGGTGATCTGAGCATGACCTCGATTGCCAGCCTGACCAACGGCGCCAGCGTGTCGAGCGATGCGCTCGACGCGATGCGCGACCCGTCGGGCAGCGCGCTGCGCGCCCGCGCCGCGACCGATCCGAAGGCCGCGATCAAGGCCGCGGCGAAGCAGTTCGAGGCGATGTTCATGCAGCAGCTGATGAAGAGCATGCGCGAGTCGTCGATGGCCAGCGGCATGCTCGAGAACTCGGGCACGCAGATGGGCACCGAGATGCTGGACACGCAGTTCGCGAACAAGATGACGGGCCTGCCCGGCGGCCTCGGCGACGTGATCGCGCGCCAGCTCGAGCGGCAGATCAGCGGCGTGACCGGCGCCGCGCCGAATGCCGCCGTGCCGGCCGCCGCGGCCGCGAACGCGCCGGCGCGCACTGATCAACTGACCCGCGTGAAGCCGAGCCAGGAAGAGTTCCTGCGCCTGCACCAGACTGCGGCCCAGGCCGCGGCGCAGGAGAGCGGCATCCCGGCGGCCTTCATGGTCGCGCAGGCGGCGCACGAGTCGGGCTGGGGCAAGCACGAGATCCGAAATACCGACGGCTCGAATTCGCACAACCTGTTCGGCATCAAGGCCGGCGCGGGGTGGAAGGGCCCGGTCGCGCAGGTCACGACGACCGAAGTGGTCGACGGCCAGCCGCGCAAGGTCGTCGCGAAGTTCCGCGCCTATGCGAGCTACGACGAATCGTTTCGCGACTACGCGAAGCTGATGAAGGACAACCCGCGCTATGCGCAGGTCGTCGCCGCCGGCAACAGCGCGCAGGGCTTCGCGCAAGGCCTGCAGCGCGCCGGCTACGCGACCGACCCGGCCTACGCGGCCAAGCTCACGAAGGTGATCAACACGACTTTGCGGATGCAGCGCGCCACGCTTGGCTCACCGGGGTTGATGGCATGAGACAGGTCCGACTGAACGCGGTGGTCCATTCCCGCCTACCGGCGCAGTGCGCCGCGCACGAGGAGCCGCGATGAGCGCCCTGATGTCGATCGGCAAGACGGCGATGTTCGCCAGCTATGCCGCGCTGCAGACGACCAGCAACAACATCTCGAATGCCAACACGGTCGGCTATTCGCGCCAGCAGACGCAGCTCGCCGATGCCGCCGGGCAGTTCACCGGCTCGGGCTTCTTCGGCAAGGGCGTCGATGTCACGACCGTCACGCGCGCCTACGACAAGTACCTGACGACGCAGGCCATGGGCACCGCGTCGCTGGCTGCCGCCGACACCGCGCGCGTCGACAAGCTCACGCAGCTCGAGAACGTGTTTCCGATCGGCAGCGCCGGAATCGGCTACGCCGCGGGCGAATTCCTGAACTCGTTCGTCGATCTGTCGAACGATCCGAGCGACTCGTCGGCGCGCCAGGTCGTGCTGAGCCAGGCGCAGGAACTGGCGGCTCGCTTTCGCGCCGCCGGCGACCAGCTCAGCGCCTTGCAGACCGGCGTCACGCAGGACGTGACCGCGTCGGTCGCGAGCGTCAACGCGCTCGCAACGCAGGTCGCGAAGCTGAATGCGCAGATCGCGTCGCTGAAGGGCACCGGCCAGGCGCCGAACCAGCTACTCGACCAGCGCGACCAGCTGATCAGCCAGATCGCCTCGACGATCAGCGTCACGACAATCCCGGCCGACGACGGCAGCATCGGCGTGTTCATCGGCGGCGGCCAGAGCCTGGTGCTGGGCGCGAACGCGAACACGATCAAGGCGGTGCCCGACAGCTTCGATCCGGCCAAGGTGATGCTGACGATGACCGAGGGCAGCGTGAATCGCCTGATCCCGCCCGACAGCCTGGCCGGCGGTTCGCTCGCCGGGCTGATGAAGTTCCAGAACGAGGACCTGCGCGCCGCCAACGACCTGCTCGGGCAGATGGCCGCGGCCGTCAGCGGCGCCGTCAATACGCAGCAGTCGCTCGGCCTGGACCTCGGCCAGCCGGCCGGCGCCGGTGCACCGATCTTCGCGGTCGGTGCGCCGCGGGTGCTCGCGGCGTCGTCGAACAGCGGCACGGCGACCCTGAGCCTGAGCGTCGACGATGCCTCGCAGCTGCAGGCGAGCGACTACCAGCTGAGCTTCGACGGCAGCAACTACAGCCTGACCCGCAGCATCGACCAATCGGTCGTGGCCGGCAGCCCGTTCACGCCGGCGGCGCTGGCCGCGGGCGTGCAGCTCGACGGCGTGACCTTGACGCTCACCGGCGGCACGGCCGCGAGCGGCGACCGCTTCATGCTGCAGCCGGTGGCCGGCGCGGCGCAGGGCATGCAGGCCGTGCTCCGCGCGCCGCAGGGCATCGCCGCGGCAGCGCCGTTCACCGGCAGTGTCGGCGTCAACAACACCGGCACCGCGACGATCACCTCGCTCACCGCCGTCGACCCGGCCTACAACGGCGCCCTCAGCGCCGACATCACGTTCACGTCGGGCACCGGCAACTACACCTGGACGATGAGCGACGCCACCACCGGCACCGGGGTCTGGACCGCGGGCACGCCGATCAGCCTGAACGGCTTCGAGCTCAACCTGGACGGCGTGCCGAAGAGCGGCGACACCGTCAGTGTCGTGCCGACGGTGTCGGTCGCGACCAACAACGGCAATGCACTGGCGTTCGCGCGCCTCGGCCAGGCAAGCATCGTCAGCGCCAGCGGCAGCGGCGCGACCAGTGCCGGTGCGATGAGCATCACCGATGCCTACGCGAGCGCGCTCGCGAACGTCGGCGTGCGCGTGCAGGGCGGCAAGACCGCCGCGAGCATGTCGAGCGCGGTCGCGAGCCAGGCCGAGACGGCACGTTCGAACGCCGCCGGCGTGAACCTCGACGAAGAGGCCGCGCGGCTGATCCAGTTCCAGCAGAGCTACCAGGCAGCAGCGAAGATCCTGCAGGTCGCGCAGGCGGTCTTCGACACGATGCTGCAGGTGGCGGCGCGCTGATCCCCTGACATCCTCTTCAAGGCGTTGCGATGCGCATCAGTACCTCGAACAGCTACAACAACTCGCTCGACTCGCTGATGCAGCGGCAGGCCGCGCTCAGCGGCACGCAGGAGCAGATGACCACCGGCAAGCGCGTCAACCACGCCAGCGACGATCCGGCCGCCGCGGCACGCGCGGAGCGTGCGCTCGCCGCGGAGCGCCGCAGTGTCGCAAGCCAGCGCGCCGTCGACGCCAGCAACAACGCGATGACCTTGACCGAGAGCGCGCTCGCCGACGCGGGCAGCCTGCTGCAGCAGGTGCGCGAGGCGCTGGTCGCGGCCGGCAATGCGACCTACAGCGATGCGGAGCGTACCGGCGTCGCGAACCAGATCGCCGATCTGCGCCAGCAGCTGTTCGCGGTCGCCAACCGCACCGATGGCGCCGGCACCTACCTGTTCGGCGGCCAGGGCTCGAGCCAGGCGCCGTTTGCCGACGTGCCCGGCGGGATCCAGTTCCAGGGTACCTCGGGTCAGCTGCAGGCGGCGTCGGGCGAAGCCTTGCCGCTGACAATGGACGGCGAGTCGACCTGGATGAACGCGCGCACCGGCAACGGTGTGTTCACCGCGAGCGCGGTCACCAGCACCGGCAGTGCCTGGATCGACACCGGCAGCGTGATCGACCCGTCGCTCGTCACCGGCTCGACCTACAGCCTGCAGTTCAGCATCAGTGCCGGCGCGACCACGTATTCGGTGCTGAAGGATGGTGCGCCGACCGCGCAGACCAATGTCGCGTTCACGCCCGGGCAGGCGATCCAGGTCGACGGCCTGTCGGCCACGATCACCGGCCAGCCGGCCAACGGCGATGTGTTCCAGCTCGCGCCCTCGAGCCCGAGCCTGAGCGTGTTCGATGCGCTCGACCAGGCAGTGGCCGACCTGAAGACGCCGGGCCGCAGCGCGACCCGGATCGCGCAGAGCAATGTCACGAACCTGGCGAACGTGGATTCGGTGCTCGGCCAGGTGCTCAGCGGCCGCGCGCAGATCGGCGCGACCCTGAACCGCGTCGACGCGGTGACCGATCGGCTGTCGGCGCTGAAGCTGTCGAGCCAGACCGAGCGCTCGAACGCCGAGGACCTCGATCTGACACAAGCAATTTCTGACTTTTCGAACCAGCAGACCGGCTACGATGCGGCCCTCAAAGCCTACTCGATGGTGCAGCGGCTGTCGCTGTTCAACTACCTCAACACCTGATCGACACCTGACAACATGACCAAGCGTGGATGCCCCGTGCAGCAGCTGCGACGGCCGATTGCAGCCGGCGAGGGCGGCCGGTGAGCGACGCGACCATCCTCGGCCAGGTGGCGCTCGGCTATTCGCCGTTCATCGATCGCAACCGCACCGTCACCGCGACCCGCCTGACGGTGTTCCCGCTGCGCCCCGACGCGGTGCTCGACGTCGGCCAGCTGCTGCACGAGGTCGGCAACGTCTGGCCCGCGAGCGGCGCGCGCGTCTCGCTCAACATCGTCAGCGAAAGCCTGCTGCAGGAGCTGCTGCTGGCACGGCCCTCGCCCAACCTGATGGTCGAGGTGCCGTCGTTCATGGCGGTCGATCCGGCCAACACCGCCGCACTGGTGGCGCTGCAGGCGAACGGCAGCACCTTGCTGCTGAAGGGCCGGCCGCTGAGCGAGCTGCCGCGCGAGGTGCTGCCTTGCTTCCGCTACTCGATCATCGATCTGTCTGACGACCGCCGCATCGTCGATCCGGGCCCGCCGCCGGGCGTGACGCGCACGATCGGCCATGTGCAGGCCGGCGTGCGCACCGTCATCGACATGGAGGCCGCGTTCGCGCGCGGTGCCGAAGCGGTGCTCGGCTGGCCGATCGACGATGCGGTGACGACCACCGCCGCGCGCGGTGGCAAGTCGGTCGCGGCGCCGGGCATGCAGGCGATCGTCGAGCTGATCCACCAGGTCGACAAGGAGCAGCCGATCGAGAAGCTCGAGGGCACGCTGAAGCGCGACCCGGCGCTGGCGTTCAAGCTGCTGCGCTACATCAACTCGCCGGCGTTCGGGCTGCGCGTCGAGATCAGCTCGTTCCGCCACGCGATCATGATGCTCGGCTACAAGCGCCTGAAGCGCTGGCTCGCGCTGCTGCTGGCCACCGCCAGCAAGGACGTGAACCTGAAGCCGGTGATGTTCGCGGCGGTGCGCCGCGGGTTGCTGATGGAAGAGCTCGTGCGCCACAGCGGCGACGAGGAGATGCGCAACGAGATGTTCATCTGCGGCGTGTTCTCGCTGCTCGACCGGATGTTCCAGCAGCCGTTCTCGCAGCTGCTCTCGACGATCCCGGTGCCCGAGCGCGTGCACCAGGCGCTGGCCGAGAACAGCGGGCCTTACCAGCCGTACGTCGAGCTCGTCCACGCGATCGAGAGCGAGGCGCTCTACGACTTCCGCGAGGCGGCCGACACGCTGATGATGAGCGTCAGCGAAATCAACCGCGCCGAGCTGCGGGCGCTGATGGCGGCGAGCGAGCTGGAGTGACCGTGGGCGCGCGCGTCGCGCCGCGGCGGCCGCC
>Ga0070676_10001567_pt1 | contig 11606 bp, 4 predicted proteins | sample KBSM53metaG_FD_64667 | JGI IMG/M metagenome (GOLD analysis project Ga0070676, IMG submission 64667) | Miscanthus rhizosphere microbial communities from Kellogg Biological Station, Michigan, USA - KBS M5-3 metaG | ecosystem: Host-associated > Plants > Roots > Rhizosphere > Soil ...
ACCTGCCCTTCTTTTACCACGGCGGAGCCCGGACCGGAAGGAATTTGCAGCAGTCTCTTCAATTTTGCGATCCGCCTCCTACTCCTTGGGGTGCAGGAGGCAGATCGAACGGGACAATCTCAACGCGAGGGCGCCGGCTAGCATCCGACCGGGCAGGCCGAGAAGCAGGTGCACCGTTTCTTCAGCCCCTTCTTCATCAGAGACCTCCGGTCGGTTGCGGCCCTCAGGCCGCATGGAGAGTTGGCCTGCCGCGCGCATCGGCGGCGGCGAGGTCGTGGGGTCAGAGAAGTCTGCAGTCCGGGTACCAGGACGCGCAGTCCGCGAGGTGGCCCGCGGCCGGAGTTCCGGCAGGGCATATGCACCACCCGCCATTGATACAAGCCGGTGCGCCGCAAACGGGGGTTGCCGTTGCAGGACGGTCGAGACCGAGGGCGCTCACCCCCAGCAGCAGGACGAGGATCAGAAGCTTTCTCTTCATGTCATCTCCCAGGCTTGATGGTCGTCGTGGAAGTCCCTACAGCAGGGGACTCATCCTTGAAGACTGGTGCCGGGGAGAGATGAATGCGAGCCGCGGACCCTCTGAGCGGCGTCGCTCGACGGAGGTGGCACCTCATGCCGAAATTGCCAGCGTCCCAGACTATCCAAGGACGTGGCACCTGATCGCAGTGGGTTAAGGACATGCCCCTGTGACGCACTACACTAGCCGCCGCGCGCGCCATCTTGACTCTACCCTAAATCCTTCCTCCGCTGAAATTGTCGCTGCTCGTTCTTAGCATCCATGGCGGTCAAGACATCTTCTAAGGCAGAGCCAGAATGGGTCGCCGCTATATCCACGGCGTTCGGGGAGGCACTCCCAACTGCATTCTTCTCTAACTTTTTTGCAATCGGGCTTGTCCGGCTCTTTAGGTTGGTCAGAAGCCTTATTTATGCATATTCCCAGGATTGCGGTACCAAGCAAGATTTCAGCTCCAACAGCAAGCACACATCCTTCCGGAGCTGCCGGACCACTCACCGCAGCACCAGTAGCACAACTGCTAAAAGGATCCAACCCGAGGGGGTCGGCGTAGCTAATAGGATTAGCCTCGGCGTAGAGATATTTATTGATCCCGCCTTTGAATCCTATCGGATCTTCGCGTATAAATCTGCCGAAAACCGGATTGTAGTATCGTGCCCGATAGTAGTAGAGACCCGAGCCGTCGTTCTCACGTCCCGTATACTGGAAAGGATTGCTGCTCGCGTCACCGCTCGCGACCGTTGCGCCGTACGGATCGTAGCGATACTGCGTCCGCACAGCGCCTGCATCGTCGGCGAGCGTCAGCACGCTGCCCAAGCCATCTGTCAGGAAGTTTCGCGGCCCCGAGGTATCGGTACGCCGAAAGATCTCGTCAAGCTTGAGACCACCGAGGATCGTGGCCTTTACGGATGCGCCTGTGAGTTCTTGGACAATATTCAATCCGTCGTATAGGAAACTCGTCGTCGAGCCCGATATTGTGGAGCTGCTGCGGCGCCCGAAGGCGTCGTAACCGAAGCTCGCGTTCGCGGCTCCGGCGATCGTTCTAAGCCGGTTTTGCGAATCCCAGGTGTAGGTCTGGCTGCCATCGCTCTTCAGGTTGCCGTTGGCGTCGTAGGCCAGCGTCGCTCCAGCCCATGTGGTCAACCGGTTTGCGGCATCGTACGTAGCGCTGGTGACGGCGGCAGGCATGGTGCGGCGGGCAAGGCTCCCGCTCTCCTGGGTACGCCGGCCCGCTGCGTCGTACTGATACGCGAGATCACCGATCGTTATGCCGGCCCGGGTGTAGGCAATGGCCGTAAGTTGACCCGTGGCGTCGTACGTATAACTGGCAGCGACCCCACCCGGGAGGTTGAGCGTCGTCCGGCGGCCCGCGGCATCGTAGGTGAAACCGACTTGGTCGGTTCCCTTCGTGATGCCGGTGAGCCGGTTGGCGTTATCGTAGGTATAAGTGACATCGGCTTGGCCGGGGATGCTGAGCTTCGTCCGGCGGCCATCGGCATCGTAGGCATAGCCGACGCTGCCTCGCGGACCGGTTTCGGATACGAGGCGATCCAGAGCGTCGTACCCCCGCGTGACCGTGCCGTCCTGGGTATCGGCGGCCCGAGTCAGGCGATTGCCTGCATCCCACGTATAGGTCACTGTGGCATCGGGCGGTGTCAGCGTCGCCCCTGAAACCGAGCGCCCGTACTCCGCCGTCTTCCCACGGTTGAGCGCATCGTAGGTGAAGGTGCTGATCTTGCCGTTACGCTCCGTGGTCTGAGTCAGATTGTCCGTGCCATCGTAAACATAGCTTTGCGTCTTGAGTAACTGATCGGTGATCGTCGCCAAGCGGTCCTTACCGTCATAGGTAAACTTTGTCACGCCTCCCTTGGCATCAGTGAGTTGAGTCAGGTTGCTGTTCGCATCGTAGGCGAGGGTTGTGACGGCACCGAGCGGGTCGGTTATTTTCGTGACCCGGTCGAGACGGTCGTATTCATAGCGGGACCGATTCCCCAGCGGATCGGTGAGGGCCAACAGCCGTCCCACCGGATCTGTGAACATCGTCGCGGAGTACCCAAGAGGATCCGTGACCTGGAACAGATCCCCAGCCTCATAGACAAACTGGATGACGTTTCCCGTCGCATCGGTTGCGGTCGCTACCCTTCCGGTCCCGCTATAGGAAAAGCGGGTAACGTTGCCGAGAGGGTCTTCGAGCTCCGTGAGTTGGCCTAACGAGTCGTAGCGGAGCTTCAGCACGTTCTCGAGCGCATCGGTGATCGACGTAGGCTGGTTATAAATCGGGTCGTAGGTGAGGGACACCGTGACCGCGTTCGACGTGCCGGAGAGCCGGGTCACGCTCGTCACGTTGCCACGCAGGTCGTAAGTGAATGCAGTGCGCCGGCCCAGCGCATCGGTGGTGGAGAGCGTCAGGTTCGTCGCGGCGTTCAGGTCGTACGTCGTGGTCTGCTGCTCGGTCTGACCCAGTGCAAGCGTCTCGCTGGTCACGTAACCACTCGCGTTGAACGCAATCCGACTCACGTTGCCGCGCGGATTGGTAATGTCCGTCCGCGTCACACGGCCGGCGCCGTCCAAGGTGTAGGCGAACTGATACACACCGCCGTCGGCCAGCGTCTGCCGGATCACACGGCCGTTCGCGTCATAGACGTTGGTGACCATCAAAGTGCCATTCGGCTTCTTCACGGTGGTCATGCGGTGTGACGCGTCGTAGCCGTACTCCTCGACCCCTCCTTCCGGATTGGTGACCTTCCACAGGCGGCCCGACGCGTCATATTGATACTGGACGATTCGGCCGAGGTTATCCCGGGCCTGGGTGATCCGGTTGGATGTGTCATAGGTCAGGTCGATGGACCGACCATCGGGTGAGGTGATCTTGGTCAGATTGTGGTTCGAGTCCCGGTCGAGCGTGATCTCGTTCCCCCAACGGTCCCGGTATGCGAGCAATGCCGCGGCCCGGGCGCTCGTGCAGCCCTCGCAATCGGCGAAGTACATCTCTGTGCCGTTCTTCATGCGCAGACGCCACCGCCCGCTGACGTAGGTGATCACCGAGCCCTGGAACTCGGTTGGCGAGCTCGTGTGCGTATAGACAGCGTCGCTGAAGCCTGAGCCCGGGGAGGTCCGTTGGAAATGAATCCGTCCGCCGTCGGGCAGGATCAGATCCTGATAGGTCCAAGGCGACGTGTCGCCGATCGTGAAGATGTCGTAGAGATGATTCGTGCCGATGCCAAATGCACGAGAGGCGGTATCTCGCGGCCGATACGTCCTCGTAACGGAAATCGGAAGGGTCCCTGGCAAGTCGAGGTCAGTACGTGTATGAAGAAAGAGGCCTGTGAAGCAGTCGACAGGATCACCGTCGCAGCGACCTCCCTTGGGCGGAGCTTCTGCGGGCGCATTACTGGGGGACGACACCATTGCGCCCGTGAACTCGTAGATCGCGACGCCGGGGTCGGGCACGACCTGCTGCGCGTCTTTGCTCACTTTTCCCTGGCCGTAGACGTACCAGCCCTTCTCCTCCGGGTCGTAGCTCCAGAAGTCGAGCACGGTGCTGGGCGCCAGGCTGTTGTAGTTCGGGTAGACGAGCCGGGCACCCTGTGGCAGGGCCGGATCGATGCTCTGCAGGTGCGCGCCGCCCGGCTGGATCGTGAAATAGACCGGCACGTCCCGGGTCGGCAGCGGGAAGGGGGAACGGTCGACCGGGATCGGCGTGATCGACACCTCGGTCACGACCTGGCCCGCGCGGTCGCGCAGGACGGTGCCCGCCGGAATGTGCAGCTCGAGCCCCGGGATGTAAGGCGACGTCACCACGACCTCCCGCGAGGTCGGCGACGACAGGCTCACCGCATCCTGCGTGTTGATTCGCGGGAGCCAGATCGTATAAGGCAGCACGGTCGTGCGGCCGGGCTCGATTCCCACGAACGCCTCGAAGACGCCATAGGTACGCCCGGGCCGGTTCGCGGTGCTCCCGTCGATCAACAGCGTCCGGAAGCCGGAGGGTATGCCCTCAAGAAGGAATCGGCCGCTGTTGTCGCTTCGCACCGTACGGTCGCCGATCTGCAACGTGACGTCTTTGGCGGCTTCGCCGTTGAGCTTCAGCACCTGGCCGGCGAGCGCCGTGACGCCGGATGCGGCGGTGAGCGCGGGAAGCTTCTGCAGCGAAGACGAGGGCAGGTGGGCGCGCCAGTCTCCATGCCTCTGTGCCGGCCCCGGAACCCAGACCTCGGAGTCGGCGGCGGCCTCGGCGATCACACGGACCGGCAGGGTTTCGGAACGGTCGTGCTTCGCTTCCACCCGGGGTTTCACATCGCGTTCGGTGGACGGCCTGGTTCCGTCACCTTCCCGCAGGGAACGGGTCCGGAAGCCGGCCGCGAAGAAGGGAAGCGGATTGCCTTCGGCGTCGAGGGCGCCGTCGACGAAAAGCGTGTATTCCGAGTCGGGGAAGAGCTGCGCCGCCGGCGTGACGAAGAGCAGCAGGCCCCCTTCGGCCGGCACGACACGCGCCTTTGCCGTTCCCCCGGGACCGAGCAGGGTCACCGCGTCCGGGTTCAGGCTCTCGACGCGGAGCGGCCGGGAGAACCGTACGGCGATCCGCGCGTCGAGGGGCACGCCCTCGGTGCCGTTCGCTGGCGAGACCTCCAGGACCTCGGGCGGCCCACCCGGCGTGACCGGCGCGCGCGCCGCCTCGGCCGCCTCCGTGAGGGACGCGAAGCGGCCTTCGCCGGGCAGGAAGAGCTCCGGCGCGCGAACGGCCGCACCGTTTCGATCGCGGCCGCCGGAGATCAGGATCTGTCCCGAAGGGAGGATGGAGATCGAATGGCCCCACCGTGGAAACGTCATCCGCTCCTTGATCCGATCGGCACGCCCCGTCCTCGGATCCCACAGTTCGACCTCCGGCACAGGCGCGCCCGACGCCGAGATGCCGCCGAGGACGAGCACGCGTCCGTCCATCAACACCGTGGCGGTATGGCTCGCCCGGGAGGTCAGTCCCGGGGTTGCAACGGGCTCGAATGTGAGCGTCGTGCTGTCGAAAATCTCAGCGCCTTCGACGAAAGCGCCTTTGGGATCAAATCCTCCGAAGACCAGGACTCGCCCGTCGGGCAGCACCGTCGCCGTGTGGTGACCGCGCGGCATGGCCAGGGCCTTCTTCGCCAGGACCTCCCGGCGCGCGCCGACGATCGAAAGGGTGGATGCCGCGGAGCCCTCGCCGCCCAGCAGGAGCCACCGGCCATCGGGCAATTGGGTCGCGCTCTGCCCCGGCACCGTGGCGGCGAGCGCCCGGCCCGCCAGCAGGACGGACATCAGGCCGACGGCAACGATCAGGAACGAACGATGGATGGACGAAGTCATGATCAGTCCCTCTTCACGGGCTGGTGGCCGCGACGTTGATGGACCCGGTCCGGTTTCCATTCGGGTCGACGAAGATCGTGTAGGTGCCGGTCACCGGCAGCGTCTGCTGGACCAGGTTGAAGCTCGTGGAGCTCGAGGAGGACGAAACCTGTGTGCTCCCGTCCGGCTTGCGCAAGGTGACGTCGACCGACCCGATGGTGTTGCCGGTCATCCGGAGGGTGACCGCCTGTCCGGCAACCCCGCTGAAGGTGACCGCGGCGTTCTGGCCGGGCGCCGTCGTCGTCACGCCCTTCGCGGCCCCCCCCACCGTGATCGCTGTATTCACGTCGTCGGGCACGGCGTAGAGCGTCAGCGTGGCGGTGCCGACGTTCGTGCCGCCCGGGTTTACCAGGATCGTGTAAGGCCCGGGGATCGCCAGCGTCATCACGTCGGTGAAGTACGACGAGCCGCAAATCAACGTCTCGCCGAGCAGCGAGAGGCCGTTCAGGTTCCGGATCGAAACGTAGTTGCACGAGCCCGGGATCAACCCGGCGCTGAAGCTCACGAGAAGCGATACGCGCCGCCCCGAGGCGTTCCCCATCCAGGCGCTGAGATCACCCGACTCGAAGTCGTCCCGGATCAGCGATCCGTTTCCCGGCGAGACTGGAGCGCTGTCGCCGAAGACCACCAGCGCGTTCTGACTGGGAGTCGTGGTCGTGACGGATACGGGCGGTCCTCCCGCCACGAGCGTGGCGGTTGGATCCGGTGGCACGTCGTAAAGCCTCAGCGTCGCGGTCCCCGAGTTGAGCCCTCCGGGGTTCAACAGGATGGAATAGACGCCGGTCGCCGGCAGCGTGATCACGTCGATGAAGGACAACGAGCCGCACAGCAACGTATCGCCGAGCAAGGTGGTGCCATCCGGGTTTTGGATCGAAAGGTGGTTGCACCAGCCCGAGCTCAACCCGAAATTCACGCTCAGCGCCACCCGCCGTCCCGCGATCCCGGAGAACGTCAAGGAAGAGTTCTGACCCGGAGTCGTTATCGTCACCGTCGCCGGCGAACCGCCCGGAGCGATCGTCGACGTGGCGTCGGGCGGCACGTCGTAGAGGGTCAGTGTCGCGGTCCCGACATTGAACCCTCCGGGATCCAGCGAGATCGTATAGGTGCCCGTTGCAGGCAGCACGAGCACGTCGACGAAGGACGACGCGCCACACAACAACGTGTCGCCCAGCAAGGAGGTACCGTCCGGGTTCTGGATCGAAAGGTGGTTGCACCAGCCCGAGCTCAATCCGAAATTCACGTTCAGCGTTACCCGCTGTCCCGCAGTGCCGGAGAACGTCAAGAGAGAGTTCTGACCCGGTGTTGTCATCGTCACCGTTGCCGGTGAACCGCCCGCAACGATCGTCGACGCGGCATCGGCAGGCACGTCGTAAAGCGTCAGTGTCGCGGTGCCGGTCTGGCTGTTGGACGGCTCGAACATGATCTGGTAGGTCCCGCTGAGGGGAAGGACCTGCCGATCGATGAGTCCCGGCGAGCCGCACACGAATGTCGAGCCCAGGAAAGACGTCCCGCCCGGCGGACGGATCGACACGGAACCACAGCCGCTGGAGAGGCTGATCTTGAGAAAGATCCGCTGCCCCGAGACCCCATCGAAGAGGATCAGCCCGATCTTGCCGGCCTGGGAGACCGTCACGTCGCGGGTCTCGCCGATCGCCATCCTGCCGGTCACCCCGACGTCGGCGGCCGTGTACGGCGAGGGCGGCACGAAAAAGTCGCCGGTGCTGGTCGCCCGTCCGTTGAGAGTGGTGACGGTAATAGGACCGGAAGTGGCGGATGACGAGACCACGGTTCCGAGCGTCGTGGCGGTCGCCGAGTTGACCGTGCCGGACTTCCCGTTGAACGCCACCTTGGAGCCACCGGGCGCCGGGTCGAAATTCGCGCCGGTGATCGTCACGGGGTCGCCCGCCGTGCCGATCGTGGGCGTAAAGCCGCTGATCGAGGGCGCGCCGTTCGATCCCACCGTGAAGGGCGTGGAGCTGACCGCGGTGCCCGACGGAGACGTGACGCGGATCGGACCCGTCGTGGCTCCGGCGGGCACTACCGCCACCAGCCGGTTCGTCGCAGCGCTCGCCACCGTCGCCGGCACGCCATTGAAGGTCACGGCGTTCTGAGCCGCCGTCGCGCTGAATCCCGCGCCCAGGATCGTCACGCTCGTGCCGGCGGGGCCCGACCTGGGGCTGAATGAGAGAATCGAAACCGCCGCGCTCCCACGCGTAATGGAAACGATATTGCCGAGAGCATCGTAGGTGTAAGTCGTGGTGTTGCCCGTGGCGTCCGTCATGCCGACGAGCCGGCCGGCATCGTCGTATGCATAGGTGAACGGAGCGGTCTGCTGAGCCTGGAGAAGGCTTGCAAACTCCAGCAGGACTGCCACGATGAAAACGCATCGTGAGGCTGGGGAACGAAGCAACCGACACAGCATAGGCGCCACCTTGAGCCGTCGACAGACGGCCCGGGAAGCCGAGGCTCGGAGATCGTTCCCAGGAGATGCGTCGCGCAACGGCGCGTCCGCCTCGGAATTGTTAGAAACTAAGGTTCTACTCTATTGGCAGGCAGACCGGTCCGTCAAGGGCTCGTGAGCGCCTCGAGGAAGGCCACCAGGTCCGCTTTCTCTCGCGGCGTGAGCACCAGTGGGCGTCCCGATTCGAGCCCCCGGTAGTAGAGCTCGCGCTCGACCGCCTCGGCGAGCGTCGGCACGCTGCCGTCGTGCATGTAGGGCGCGGTCAACGCCACGTTGCGGAGAGAGGGAGTCCGAAAGCGGCCGATATCTCCGGGCTTCAGCGTGACGGCGAATCTGCCGAGCGCGGCGACGTCCGGATCGCTCATGATGCTCCGGTCGAGCTCGGGCCGGGAGAGTCGTACGAGCCTTGTCGCCCTGCCGGCGAGCCCGGACTGGATGCGGGCCTGCCCGATTCCGATCGTATGGAATTCCTGATCGGTCAGGAGGGCATGCTCGTTTCCAATCGTGTGACAGGTCGCGCACCGCGCCCGGCCCAGAAACAGGCCCAGACCCCGGACCTGTGAAACCGACAGGGCGGACGGATCGCCTCCGTACCGGTAGCGATCGAAGGGGGAATCCCCCGCCACCAATGTCCGCTCGAAGGAGGCCAGGGCTTTCAGAACGTGCTCGATCCGGATCGACTCGGGGGTAACTCCGAACGCGGCACGGAACCCGGCTTTGTACGCGGCGTCGGCCCGGACCACGGCCAGGAGCTCGTCGTGGCTGCCCAGGCCGTGCTCGACGGGATTGAACAGCGGGTCTGCCGCCTGCTCCTCGAGGCTCTCCCGCCGGCCATCCCAGAACAGGGATTTCAGATAGGCGCTGTTGATCAGGGTCGGTGTGTTGCGCGTCCCGGCGCGATGTTGGAATCCCCGGGCCAGGGCTCGCCCGTCCGTGAACGCGTGCTCGGGCTGATGGCAGGTCGAGCAACTGACGGTGCCATCCGAGCTCAAGCGTTTGTCGTCGAACAGGGCGCGCCCCAGCGCCACCTTCTCGGATGTCCACGGATTCTCCCCTGGAACCGGAACGGGAGGCAGCCCCAATGTCGATGGAGGGAGCAGGGCCGCCCGGCCGGCCAGCGAACCCAGGACGGCCAGGGAGCCAATCACGGCGACGAAGAGCCAGGAACGGCCGGCGGTCGGGGTTTCCATGGGCGTGGGATCCAACGCAATGGCGGAGGTGGGGGCCGCGATCCATTGTATCTGACGTGCACCTCGCTTTGGCCCCTTCTCCGTGCCGCTGCCCGCCACAGCGGCTCCTGCTATCCTTGGCCGCCGGATGTGACTACGGGAGGCCTCTCATGCGCTCGCCCCTGCCGCTGTTCGCCGTGATCTCAGCCCTGGCGACGAGCCTGCTCGCCAGTTCCCCCTCCACCGGGCCCTCCACGGGACCTTTCGACGGCAAGACCTGGTGGAAACACGTCCAGGTCCTGGCGGCCGACGACATGGAAGGGCGCGAGACGGGGAGCGCCGGCCTGCGCAAGGCGGAGGCCTACATCGTCGGCCAGCTCACCCGGAACGGCCTGCAGCCGGCCGGCAGCCAAGGCTTCTACCAGCCCGTCCGGTTCGTCCAGCGCGAGATCGACGAGAGCCGCTCCTCGGCCGCCCTCCTGCGCGACGGCAAGCCCGAGCCGCTCACCCTCGGCGAGGACGCCTACTTCAGCACCCGCGTCGACCTCGCTCCCGAGGAGATCACGGCGCCCCTCGTCTTCGCGGGCTATGCCCTGCGGGTGCCGGAGAAGGGCTTCGACGATTTCGCCGGCCTCGACCTCAAGGGAAAGATCGCCGTGTTCCTCGCCGGCTCTCCCGAGGAGATCCCCGGCCCGCTCGCCGCGCACTACCAGACGGCGGTGGAGCGCTCGAAGGCGCTCCGCGCCGCCGGCGCGATCGGCATGATCAACATCCCGAACCCCGCCTCCATGGACATCCCCTGGGCGCGGATGTCGCTCAACCGCGCCCACCCCTCCATGGACCTCGCCGGTCCCGAATTCGACGAGACCGCGGGGATCCGGATGGCCCTGACGCTCAACCCCGAGCGGGCCGAGAAGCTCTTCGCCGGCTCGGGCCACACCTTCGCGGAGATCGCCGCGCTCGGCAAGGACCGCAAGCCCCTGCCGCGGTTCCCCCTCCCCGTGTCGCTGCGGGCCCGGGCCAGCGTGAAGCACAGCGAGGTGGAGTCGGCCAACGTCGTCGCCAGGCTGCCGGGCTCCGACCCGGCGCTCCGGAACGAGGTGGTCGTCCTCTCCGCGCACGTCGACCACGTCGGCATCGGCGCGCCCGTGGACGGCGACCGCATCTACAACGGCGCCATGGACGACGGCTCCGGCAGCGCCCTGCTGCTCGACATGGCCGCCCACCTGGCGGGAAAAGCGTCCGCAAAGCCGCGCCGCTCGATCCTCTTCGTCTTTGTCACCGCGGAAGAGAAGGGGCTCCTGGGATCGAAATACTTCGCCGCGCATCCGACCGTCGATCCGAAGTCGATCGTGGCGGACCTCAACGTGGACATGTTCCTGCCGATCGTGCCCCTGAAGGTCCTGAAGATCGAGGGGCTGGCGGAGTCCGATCTCGGCGACCGGGCCGCCGCCATCGCGCGCTCCCTGGGAGTCAAGCCGATCCCCGATCCGGAGCCGCTGCGGAACCTCTTCATCCGCAGCGATCAATACAGCTTCATCCGCCACGGCATCCCGTCGCTGATCATGAGCGTCGGCGCCGAGCCCGGCACGCCCGAGCAGGCGATCTTCAAGGAGTGGCTCACCCGGCGCTACCACGCGCCGTCGGACGACCTGAGACAGCCCGTCGACCTCGCCGCCGCCGCCCTCTACGAGGAGATTGCGCGCCGGCTCCTCCTCGACGTCGCCAACACCCCCGCCCGGCCCGCCTGGAAACCGGACTCCTTCTTCCGCCGCTTCGCCACCGGAGAAGATCGACCAAAGCCGCCGGCCCGTTGAGAATTATCCGCCACGGCCCACCGGGTTGCTTCTTCCCAAGCCACCCGGCACCTCGAGTTGCACTATCCAATGGCCCTTGGATGTGCTACCTTCACTTACTCTACAAAGCTCCCGCACCTGGTAAGGCGCTGTTCCCGCATCCCGGACTCGCCCGGGACCGTTTCCCTGTCTTCTGGCCGAGGCCTTCCGCCTTGGTTATACGCTAGGAGGAGATTCAAGGTGAAAACTTCCTATGGAGTCCTGTTATTGGTGGCGTGCCTGGGCAT
>Ga0070676_10001579_pt1 | contig 11579 bp, 5 predicted proteins | sample KBSM53metaG_FD_64667 | JGI IMG/M metagenome (GOLD analysis project Ga0070676, IMG submission 64667) | Miscanthus rhizosphere microbial communities from Kellogg Biological Station, Michigan, USA - KBS M5-3 metaG | ecosystem: Host-associated > Plants > Roots > Rhizosphere > Soil ...
GCTACTTCTCCAAGGCCGACGTCTATGCGGCGAGCGAGAATCTCAACATCGCCGGCCTGTCACCCCTGGGGCTGACACGCCTCGAACTCGACAGCGAAGGCAACCTCATTGCCGATGGATCTCTGACCGCAACCAAGGCGCTGTTTCCCAACCTCGGCATCAATCTCTCGATCGTCAACGACGAGATCCGGCTGTCATTTCCGATTCCCATCGCGGGGTTCAACCTTGGACCCTTTTCGATCACCTCGCTGGCAATGTCCTTGGGTTACGGGCCTCGCGGGCCATCGATCGAAGGCATGGCGGGATTCGAAATTCGTGGCGTCGGCACGGGAAGCATCACCGCGTCTGCCGCAACGCGAGGCGGCCCGACGATTGCCGGTCGATTTGACCTCGAGACAGACTTTCTCAATCCTGCGTTTGTCGACGTTAGCTATAATTTCGGGAATGACGAGCTGACGGCAACCGGCTCATTAGGGGTGCAGAGCGGCCGGATTCCTGGCGTCCAGTCGGGCCAAGTCACAGTCAACATCACACGCCAGAGCGTAGGGATCACCGGTACCATCAACCTCGCCGCGCCGCTTGCGGGAACCGTCGTAAACGTTGGTTACACGCCGGAACGAGGTATCGTGATCGGCGCGGAGAACATCCCGCTCCCATTCGGTAACCTGCCCGCAGTCCAGAACGCGACCATGTCGATCGGCGCGGCGCGCAGCCCCGAAGGCGTATGGAGTTTCACCGGGGCCGGCACGGCGACCCTGGCTATCCCCGGCGCCACCGGGACGATCAATCTCGCCTATGCCGACGGCCTCGTCACCATGACCACGGTCGCCACCGTGCAAAAGGGACCGGCGACAGGGACGCTCAATTTTACCGCCACCAACGGCGCCGTCGACGAGCAGGGCAATCCGATCGAGGGCCAGATCGGCAATGGCATTACCGCCTGGGGACGCGGGCGCGTGACGATCCAGTTCGGCCAATTCGTCCAGGGCACCGCGGACATCGAATATACCCGGGACAATAGCATCATCCTGCGCGGCGAGATTGCCTTGCCGCCGGTCTATGAGGTGTTCGCGCGACGCGAATATAACCGCGAGCTGCTCCACCTCGAGCCGCCGGAATTCCCGATCTGGGGCGTCTCGGTCGCCGGGATCGGCATTGGCATCTTCGCGTTTGTCGACGCCCGCGTTTCGTTCAATGCCTACGTCGGGCCGGGCCAAATCCGCGACGCCGCAATCAGCGCCGAGATGGATCTCGACCACCCCGAAAATGCAACGGTTCATGGTCACGGCCAATTCTATGTGCCGGCTTATGCCGGCCTGAATTTGGATGTCGGCGGCGGCCTGCGCGCTCGCGCCGCGGTCGCATATGTCCAGGGCCGCGTCGGCCTCGAAGGTCAGCTCGGTCTCGAGGCCAGCGCATCGGCAAGCATCGACATCAACTGGAACCGGGCTGAAGGGATTTCGCTCGAAACTCAGTTCGATGCCAGCATCCGGCCGAAGTTCCGATTGCTCGCCAACGCTTCGGTCACCGTTGGTGTCGACCTGCTGTTCACCGACGTATCGCACACCTTTGGGCCTTGGGAAAAAACGCTCGGAGAATTCGGGCCCGACATGGAGCTTGGGGTGTCGTTCCCCATTCGCTGGTCGGAAGCCAATGGGCTCGACCTGAGCCTCGACAATATGACCGTTCGCCAGCCGACCCTCGACGCTGGCGACCTCATGAGCAGCGTGTTTGATCGGTTAGCGTCCTGAACAAATGAGCAGGAGGAATCATCATGGCCAGAACGTCGACGAAAAAGGATCGTCCGGAATTGCCGGCGGCGGCTCGCACCGCGCCACCCCCCACCCTTCCCGTGCGTGATCCCTGCTGCATCGGTCCGTGCGACCCGCCGTGGCGCGACGATGAGCAATGTTCGGTGTGGTATGAAACGCGATTTTTCCACGCTCCGCTAACGCGGGATCGCAAGGACCAGACCGACCGGGCCGTGCGCGAATATATCGAGTTCCGGATCACCTACGAGCATCGGCTGTGCCGACTAGGCAAGCAGCTTGGACCGCTACTCTACACCGTCACGTTGTTGCCCGGCGAGAAAGTCACGTTGTACCAGAGCGAGCGCTTCGCGCAGATCACGTCGGTCGAGGATCGCTTTTCGGTCGAAACCACCTTCACCGGGTTCCTTTCACGAATCCACGAAACCAATCTGACCTCGAATCTCGATCTGCTCGGCACCAAATTCTCCGATCTGAACAAGGAGACCGCCTCGGTTGGCGGGCTGGCCGGGCTCCTCGGCCTGCCCAAGACGGCGGCCAAGGGCGGTGCGGTCGTCAATGATCATGCCGCGTTGAACGCCCACCTGGTTTCAGACCAGTTCTACCAGTCGGTAATCCAGGCCTCGCGCCTGACTCACACCGAGCGGTCCGTCGTCGTCAGCACCTACGCTGAAAGCGAGGCGCAGAAAGTGACGTCGCGCACCTTCCAGAACGACAATGCGTGCCGGGCCGTGACCTATTTCGTCCGCAAGGTCCTGGAACTCTTCTCGGTGAGCACGGTGGTTTCCGATATCTCCTACCGAATCATCAGTCCCCAGTTCCCGCCTGACTGGCATCCCATCGCCGACGTCGGCTGGCTTCCGCCGGCGGTTCAGGGGCAGATCAAGACCATCGCCCATTCCTTGCCGCGCGTCGGCACGCTCGTTGAGCGGCCCAAGGCCATCACCTTGCCGACCGACGGTACCGTTTATGATCCGGAGCTCGCTCATTGCGGCTCGTGCGAGCCCGAACGGGAAGTGGCAATCGAATTGCAGCTGAAGAAGCAGCAGGCCGAGGTTCAGTTGCTGGAACTGGAGCTCGAACGACGGCGGATGTTGCTGCAGCAAGGCGATCTCGCGCCGTTCGAAGCTGCTTGCCAACCCGCGGAGGCATCGTCCGCGTAGCCCGGCACTGACGCGCCGGACGCCATAGCGGAGTTCCGGATGGGTCGGAAGCGGGCATTAGCCTCTCCCTAAAAACGCGTGCGCCTGCCAGACCCGCCGCACGAGGCAGGCGAGTGCGGCCCGGCCGCTCGCTAGGCGAAGCCTAAAGCCAGGAATGGGTCGATAACCAACTTCTTAGTCCTCCCAGTGCCGCAGCCGAGAAAGCAAAAGTCCGAAGATGGCACCACCCGAGGCAAAGCCGACGATTGCCCATGGCCGACCATCGTGGCGGTAGGCGGCGAAGCCCGCTCCCGTCGCACATGCCACCGTTAAAGCGATCACCATTCCGCGATGAGTGCCAAGCATTCGCTCAGGGTAACTGCGCTGGTAATGTCCGCAATGGGTGGAAAGCTGCTTTAAGACTCTGCCTCCGTAGCGAGCCGACCGAACGTCGTGAGCAGCGCCAAAAGCAGCAGTAATGAAACGGTCCAGACAGAAGTCGGTGAGCCGAGAGTTCCGTATTGGGCGACATCGTAGATGCCGACGACCAACGTCGCGGCGAAGGCCAGCCAGGCAGCAGCTGATGCCCATCGACTCCCTGCAATGTAAATGACCACCGCGGACATTGCGGCGACCCAAAGAAGGATGTGAACAGCTGCTCGCCATGCCGGAAAGTCGATGTGGAAAACTGAAGCCGATCGCCCTGCCATCGACACACCGAGTGAATAGCCGCGCTGTAGATAAGACCATCCATCCCACCCCAGCCATGCGAGGCAAAAGGCCACCACCACTGCGGTGACGATGAGGAACCGTCGCGTCACCGTTCAATCATGACGACATGCCGAAGCGGCTTCAAGCGAGTGACAGCTTTGGGTCGAAAGCGGACGCGGCGAGTTTGGGTCGAGGTACAAGACGAGTGCGCCCGCTGAACGTCCTTCCGGATCGCATCCCCGTTAGATCGCCATCTGCAACTGGTGGCAGCAAAACCGGCCCACAGAGAAAAAGGCCGAGACCTTTGACAATAGAAGCGGCCGAAACGCTCTCAGCCTAGCGTGCCAAAATGGCCCTATGCGCGTAACCGCAGGAAATTACGCCGTAATCCCCGCGTCGAGGAAGCGCGGTTCGGCGCCACCGCAAATTCAAGAGAAAGGGTGGTGCCGCTTAGGTGACTCGAACACCTGACCCCATCATTACGAATGATGTGCTCTACCAGCTGAGCTAAAGCGGCTTGGCTCCGTGAAGCGACGCGCCCCTAACAGTGGCGGCCTCGATGGGCAAGGTCCACCGACGGCCGGTGACTGAACGAATATGCTTAACATTTTGGTAACTGCGATCTGTGCATTTTCCCACCGAACTGGAGTGGGACGCGCACAACATGGACGGTTATCGCGAGCATCCGAGCGACTTCGACCTGCCGGCGAGCGACGCCGCGCCGGCCGACGCGGTCGCCGCGGCCATCGGCAGCGACGAGCGGCGCATGCACGTGCGCGCCTATAATTATTGGGTTGCCCTCCTCGGCGGCCGTGACTTCCCGTCGATCGAGGATCTCGAGCCGGGCGATGTCCACGACTTCGCCGAACACAGCGTCCTGCTCGATTTCACCTGCGGCCGCGACAATCCGGCGGTGCCGTACATCGGCGCGGCGATTCGCGAGGAATGCGGGCTCGACGAGAACGTTCGCGCGATCGCCGACGTCCCCAGCCGGTCGCTGCTGTCGCGCCTGACCGACCATTATTTGCAGATCATCGCCAACCGTGCGCCGATCGGCTTCGAGGCCGAATATGTGAATCAGCGCGGCGAGAATATCTGCTATCGCGGCATCCTGATGCCCTTCTCGTCCGACGGCGAGGCGATCGATTTCATCTACGGCGTCATCAACTGGAAGAGCGCGAGCGCGGCGGCCGAGACGTTTGCCGACGATCCGGCGCCGCTGGATCTGACCGACCCGGTCGAGCCGGTCACCGCTGACGAGCCGTTTGCACCGCTCGGCATCGCCGACGAGCAGTCGCTACCGCCGGCGCCGCACCTGACGTGGGAAGACGGCCCGCTGGCCGATGCGCCGGAAATCGAGGAGGACGGCCCGATTCCGTCGGTCGAACTAGGCGCCGGCGCCAATCTCGCCGACCGGCTGTGGGCGGCGCGTGAGACGGCCGATGCGGTCAAGACGGCGGACGGACGCAGCCGCGTCGCGCTCTATCGTGCGCTTGCGCTGGCCTATGATTTCGCAGTCGCCGCGAAGGAAGACCCAGCCGATTACGCCGAATTGCTCGAGGAATCAGGCGTCAAGGCACAGGCCCGGGCGCCGATGACTCCGATCACCAAGCTCGTTTTCGGCATCGATTATGACAAGGCACGGCTGACCGAGTTTGCGGCGGCGCTATCCTATGCCGAGCGCCAGGGCATCTCGATCGGCGGCTTCCAACAGTTCATCGAGCACCATGCGGGCGGCCTCAAGGGCCTGGTCGCGGCGGAGCGCGTGGCGCGCCGACCCGAACCGCAACCCGACACTCGCGGCGAGACGGCCCGCGCGATCCTGCGCACGGCGCCATCGTTCGCGTTGGCCGATCTTTCCGCCGCCGAGGAATTCGCCGTGATCGTCACGCGCCGCAGTGCCGACGGCCACCACGAGCCGATCGCGATCATCGACGACGAAGGGCTAATCGAGAAGGCTATTCGCAAGGCGGCGTAGCAGGCGGGGTTGTCCGCCTCATGAGGGCGGCGCTATAGGCGCGCCGCGTACCCTCCTACTCGCGGAGCCCGCCTTTCCAATGACTGCCCACGTGCGCCTGGCCAAGCCGCTGGTCGACCAACTTCGCAAGGCGCTTACCCAAAACGCGCTTCCCGGTGAAACGAACGGGCTGACGCGCGACGCCGAGCGCGACGCGGCCGAATTCCTTGCCCAGGTCGCCGCCAAGCGGAAGCCGGGCGAGTTGGCGCTGGCGATTGAATCCACCGGCGGCGAAGCTGGCCGACGGCGGATGCGAATCGGGATCGTCAACGACGACATGCCGTTCCTGGTCGATTCCGTCGCCAATGCGGTCGCCGCGCGACAACTCGGCATCTATCGCTTGCTGCACCCCGTGGTCTGCGTCAGCCGCGACGCCGAGGGCCTGCTTGAGGACATCGAGCTCAAGTGCACCGAAAAGGCGCGCCGTGAATCGATGATGTACCTCGAGCTCGACCGCGCCGATGCCCGCGGCCGCCAGGAGCTCGCCGCAGATCTTCGCCGGGTCCTCAACGACGTCCGGCTCGCGGTGCGCGATTGGCGCTCGTTGCAGAGCAAGATGCGCGACGACGCGTCGAACATCCCCGATGCCGAAGGCCGCGCTTTGCTCGAATGGTTCGCGGACGGCGCGATGACGTTGCTCGGCTACCACGTCGAGCGGCCCTATCAGGCGCCGACAGAAGCCCTTGGCATCTTCAGCATCCCCGGCGCGCCGACCGACGAGGGCGGTTGCCTCAATGCGATGAACTACCTCGACGGCGGCGGCGAGAATCCGCTGATGGCCAAGGCCGAGCGCAAGTCGACGGTACATCGCCGGGTGCCGCTCGACCTTGTCGTGACGCCGCTGACCGATCACAACAAGGTCGCGGGCATCGGCGTCCACGCCGGCCTGTGGACCAGCGAAGCGCTGCGCGTTCCGCCGGAGGAAGTGCCGGTGCTCCGCCGTCGGCTGGTGCAGCTCGACGAAGATTTCGGGTTCGATCCCAAGGGTCACTCGGGCAAGGCCTTGCGCCATGCCGTCGCATCGCTGCCCCGCGACCTGCTGATCACCATCACCTATGAGTCCATGCGCACGCTGGTGATGATGGCGATGTCGCTCGCCGACCGCCCGCGTCCTGGCCTGGTCCAGGTGCGCAGCATCCTCAAAGGGCAGCTGTTCACCTTCGTCTGGCTGCCGCGCGAGGAACTGACGACCTCCCGGCGAACGGCCATCGCGGTCCTGCTGGAGAACGAAGTCGCGCGCGAGATCACGAGCTGGTCGGTCGAGCTTGGCGACGGCGACCTCGCCCTCATCCGCTACACCCAATATATCGACGAGGACGCGCCCCTGCCCGATGCCGACGCGCTGGACGCGGCGGTCGTCGAGATGGTGCGTGGCTGGTCTCCCGCGGTCGAAGCAGAGCTGATCGCGGCGGCCGGAGCGCCCCGCGCCACGCGCCTGGCTTTCACTTACTTGCCGGCTTTTTCCGACAGCTACCGCTCACGCACCAGCCCGGCCGAAGCGGCGGCGGACATCGTGCGGCTCAACGGCCTCCGCGACGATGCCGACCGCGACGTTCGCATTGCGCGCATCGACAGCGATCCGGCCGGCCAGATCCGGTTGAAGACTTACCGGACGGGTGGCCTGATCCCATTGTCCGAAGTCGTCCCCGTGCTGGAGAATTTCGGCTTCCGGGTGCTCGAGGAAATGCCGAGCGCGCTCGCCGGGGGCATTGGATACATCCACGATTTCCGGGTCGAGATCGGCAGCGAAGGCGATATGCGCACGATCCGCGAGCGCGGCACCGAAATCGAGCGAGCGATCGCCAAGGTCCTGCGCGGCGCGGCCGAGGATGACGAATTCAACCAGCTCGTGCTCTACGCCGGATTGGAAACCATGGCGGTGATCTGGCTCCGGGCCTGGTTCCGCTACCTGCGCCAGACCGGCAGCAGCTTTGGCCTGGTGACGGTCGTCGATGCGTTGCGCCGAGCGCCGGGGGCGACCCGCGCCCTGGTCGACCTCTTCGCGGCCCTCCACGATCCGGCGCTCAAGAAGCGCGATGCCAAGGTCGAAAGCCTGCGCAAGAATTTTGACCGCGCAGTCGGCCAAGTCCGCTCCATCGACGACGATCGCATCCTGCGCCGACTGCGCGCGCTGGTCGAGGCGATCCTACGCACCAACGCCTTCGCGCCGCCCGCGCGCGAGGCGCTCGCGTTCAAGCTCAATTCGTCGCTGGTTCCCGGGTTGCCGGCCCCGGTCCCGTGGCGCGAGATCTGGGTCTACAGCCCGCGCGTCGAAGGCATCCACCTGCGCGGCGGCCCGGTTGCGCGCGGCGGCCTCCGCTGGTCCGACCGCCGCGATGATTTCCGCACCGAAATCCTCGGCCTGATGAAGGCGCAGCTAGTCAAGAATGCGGTGATCGTCCCGACCGGGGCGAAAGGCGGGTTCTATCCCAAGCACCTGCCGCCCGCGGCCAACCGCGACGCCTGGCTGGCCGAGGGCACCGAAAGCTATCGCATTTTCATCCGGTCGCTGCTGTCGGTTACCGACAACCTCGTCAACGACAAGGTCGCGCACCCGGCCGATGTCGTGATCCACGACGGCGATGACCCCTATTTCGTGGTTGCCGCCGACAAAGGCACCGCGACCTTCTCCGACATCGCCAACGCCATTGCGCTCGAGCGCAACTTCTGGCTCGGCGATGCTTTCGCCAGCGGCGGATCGAACGGCTACGACCATAAGGCGATGGCGATCACCGCGAAGGGCGCGTGGATCTCGGTCCAGCGCCACTTCCTCGAGATGGGCATCGACGTCCAGAAGGACCCGATCACCGTCGCCGGCTGTGGCGACATGTCGGGCGATGTGTTCGGCAACGGCATGCTGCTGTCGAAGACGATCAAGCTCGTCGCGGCGTTCGATCATCGGCACATCTTCATCGATCCCAGTCCCGACCCGGCGTCGAGCTGGAAGGAGCGCGCGCGCATGTTCGCGCTGCCGCGCTCGAGCTGGGACGATTACAACCGCAAATTGCTGTCGAAGGGCGGCGGCATTTATCCGCGCACGCAAAAATCGATCGACCTCAGCGCCGAAGCACGCGCGGCGCTCGGCATCGAGACCAAGTCGATCGACCCCACGGGCCTGATCAACGCGATCCTCAAAGGCCCGGTCGACCTTATTTGGTTCGGCGGCATCGGGACCTACATCAAGGCGTCGACGCAAAGTCAGTCCGATGTCGGCGATCCGTCCAACGACGTGCTGCGCGTCGATGCGAATGAAGTGCGCGCCAAGGTTATCGGCGAAGGCGCCAACCTTGCGATCACCCAGGCCGGACGCATCGAGTTTGCCGAGGAGGGCGGTCGGATCAACACCGACTTCATCGACAATTCGGCCGGGGTCGATTGCTCGGATAATGAAGTGAACATCAAGATCCCGCTCAATCGCGAGATGAGTGAAGGACGACTGTCGCTCGACAAGCGCAACAAGCTCCTTACCCGGATGACCGACGAGGTCTCGGAGCTAGTCCTTGAGGACAACCGACTGCAGAGCCTGGCGGTATCGATTGCCGAATCGCTCGGCGCCCATGCCCTGCCCGCACACGTGCGGACAATCGAGATGCTCGAAGCATCGGGCCGCCTCGACCGCAAGGTCGAAGGACTCGATTCGAGCGAGAACCTGCTGCGCCGGGTCCAGGAAAACCGCGGCCTGACCCGCCCCGAAATTGCAGTGCTGCTGTCGGTGTCGAAACTTGCGTTGCAGGATTCCGCGGAGAAGCTGCTTCTTGCTAATGATAAGACCATGGAGCCGCAATTGTTCGCGGCCTTCCCGGAGCCGATGCGCAAGTCGCACGCCGACGCGATTCGCGTCCATCGGCTGCGGCACGAAATCCTCGCGACCAAGGTTGCCAACCGGTTGGTCAATCGGCTCGGACCGGTCATCGCCTTCGACCTGACGGAAGAAGAAGGCTCATCGCTGCGGCAGGTGATCGCATCTTTCCTGGTCGCCGAACGGTTGCTTGGGCTCGACGACCTCTGGGAAAAGATCGAGCAAGCGAAGGTCCCCGAAAGGGCGCGCATCGAGCTGTTCACGATCGCCGCGAAGAGCGTCCGTGCGCACCTCTCCGATATCCTCCGTTCCGCCGCCGGCGAAGACCGGGTCAGCATCCTCGCCAAGCTGTTCGAGCCCGGCCTGAAAAGCATTTCCGCCGCAGCCGACAAGCTGATCCGGACCGAGGTTCGCAACGAAGCCTCGGCGCGACGCGACCGGCTGCTCGCACTCGGCGCCAGCGAGGATGTCGTGCGCGGCCTGGTCAGGCTCTATGAGCTCGACGGTGTGTTCGGGATTGCTGCACTGGCCGCACGGCGCAAGTTCAACGACGTCCTCACCACCCGGGCCTACACCAAGATCGGCGATGTGCTGGGGCTCGACTGGGCCCAACAGCAGGTCGCGCGCTTTGTCCCGGCCGACCAATGGGAGCGCCTTCTCGTGGCCGGGCTCGCGCGCGATTTCGAACAGCTCCGGATCGAGTTCCTGTCCCGCCAGCGCGACAAGGACCCGCATGAAGCGGTCCTCAGGTGGATCGATGCGCAGGGCCCGCGGATCGAGCAGTTCCGCGCCCTCGTCGCCCGCGCGCGAAGCGAGGGCAACACCAGCGCGCCGATGCTGGCGCAGATCGCCGGCCAAGCGCGGATCCTGCTGGGCCGCTAATGCGCTTCGCGATGCTGGTTCCGGACCCGGATTACCCGGAACCGTGGGATTGGGCATTCGATGCCCAGGCGGATGCGCTGCGGCGGAACGGCGCGACCGTCCACGCCATCCCGTGGACCGACCCGGACGATCTTTCGGAATATGATCTGGTGCTGCCGCTCGTCGCGTGGGGTTACCATTATCGCTACGGACCTTGGCTGCGCCTGCTCAACCGCTTCGATGCCGAAGCGCTGCGGGTGGTGAATCCGACCAGTTTGCTGTGGTGGAACAGCGACAAGACCTATCTCACCCAGCTCGCGGCCAAGGGCGTGCCGACGGTGGAGACGATGGAGGTCGAAGCGCTCGACGACGCCAGCCTGGCGGCGGCGGCTGATCGCTTCGGGACGCCGAACCTGGTGGTGAAACCGCCGATTTCGGCTTCGGCCGTCGGCACTCACAGGATCCGCGTCGGCGATGCGATCCCGCCCGCCGAGCGCGGGCGGCGGATGATGATCCAGCCGTTCATGGCGAGCATCGCCAGCGAAGGCGAATATGCGCTGATGCTGTTCGACGGCGAGTACAGCCACACGGTCGTCAAACGGCCGAAGGACGGCGACTTCCGGGTGCAGGAGCAATTCGGCGGCGTGACGCTGCCGTCGACTCCGCCGCCGGGCGCCATCGAACTCGCCCAACAGGCGCTTGCGGCCGCGCCGGCGCCTGCCACCTATGCTCGGGTCGACGTCGTGCGCGACGACGCGGGCACGCTCCGGATCATGGAACTGGAGTTGATCGAGCCCTCGCTGTTCCTCGACCATGCGCCGGACAAGGGCGAGGCGTTCAGCCAAGCGGTGTTCCGCGCCGCTGAAACAGCCACTGGCGAAGCGCCGACGTAAGGTTGGGCACGCGCGCTGCGTCGAGCCGCGCGGCGTCGATCTCGGCGACCAGCGCATTGACCGGAATGCCGCGCTCGCGCGCCGCGGCCTCAAGCGCGCGCCAGAACATCGGCTCGAGGCTGATCGAGGTTTGGTGCCCGGCGATCAGCACCGAGCGTTTCTGCGGGGGAGCGAAGTCGCTCAATACATGTGCTGGCCGCCGTTGATCGACAGCGTCGAACCGGTGATGAAGCCGGCATTCTCGTCGACCAGAAAGGCGACCCCGCGGGCGATCTCGTCAGCCTTGCCGAGGCGGTTGACCGGGATCCGCGCAACGATCTTGCCGAGCACGTCCTCGGGCACGGCAGCGACCATGTCGGTGTCGATGTAACCCGGCGCGATGGCATT
>Ga0070676_10001584_pt1 | contig 11568 bp, 8 predicted proteins | sample KBSM53metaG_FD_64667 | JGI IMG/M metagenome (GOLD analysis project Ga0070676, IMG submission 64667) | Miscanthus rhizosphere microbial communities from Kellogg Biological Station, Michigan, USA - KBS M5-3 metaG | ecosystem: Host-associated > Plants > Roots > Rhizosphere > Soil ...
CCGCCTGTCCGCCTGTCCGCCTGTCCGCCTGTCCGCCTGTCCGCCTGTCCGCCTGTCCGCCTGTCCGCCTGTCCGCCCTGTCCGCCCTGTCCGCCTCATCCCGCCGCCTTCTGCCTCACCACCGCCAAGTGATACGCCGCATGCGCTACCGCACCGATGGCTCCGCCCATGGCTTCTTCGCTCTCGAGAGCGTGCTGCTCGATGGCCTGGGTCAGCTCGCCGTAGGACTGGCGCAGCCGGTTGCGCAGCTCAGCCCATTCGTTGCTGCCGACGGTGCGGACCTGCCAGCTCTCGTCCCAATTCCACCGCCGTCGCTCACCGCGGATCCAGGCCGCCGAGGCGTGGAGACTGAAGGCGAGGTGATGCACATGGCCGGCGATGGTGGTCCCACTTTTTCCCAGTGGCCGCGAAACCTCGGCCGGACTCAGCGGTCCGATGGTTCCGAATAGTCCAGTTCCCGGCTGGTTGTCGGTGAAGTAGGTCCAGCTGTGCTGCGGTCCTTCGATCGCTTCGCGAAGCACCGCCACCAGCTGGCCGGTGATGTTGGTGGTTGCGAGGTGGTCCATGGTCGATGGTCGATGGTAGGTGGTCGGGTCTTGAGTCGTGAGTCCTGGGTCGTGAGTCTCGGCTCGTCGCAGTTTCATGAGGCGTCGGCTCACCCTGTATCGGGCGGTAGGGCGGAAAGGCGGGAAGGCGTTTGATGTAGACATCGTCGTGAATCGCCCTGATCGTTTTTGAGTGGCCGTTAGGCGGTTGGGCGGTCAGGCGGGAGACTCGCTTCGCTGATCGATCAACATCGGTTTCGTCTCCCGTCTGCCCGCCGGTCCGTGTTCGCCCTGTCCGCGGCTAAAACCGCGACTCGGCTACCTGTCGCTGAAGCGACGTTATTGCCGCCATCGATTTGCTTTCGTCCGCCGGTCCGCCGGTCCGCCGGTCCGCCTGTCCGCCCGCCTGCCCGTCCACCGTCTGCCTACCCGCATCTCCCCCACCCACACTGCGCGCAGGTGATGCACCCGGAGTTGCGGATAACCGGGCCGGAGCATTCGGGACAAACTCTTACCCTGTAGTAGGTTAGAGTGCTTGGCCTGGGTGGGGTCTTGGCGGGGGGTGGAGGGGTCGAGGGAGACATTGGAGCCTACCAGTTTTCGGTATTTGTTCGGTTGCCTCCGGCAATATGGGGAAGGGGGAAGAGGACGTCAAGCGGCGAAGGGATAAGGTCACATCCCCGTATTTCCCGATCGCTGACCCGCTCAGAGTTGCATGTTGGCACACTCTCTCCGGACGGGCTTGGGAGTCGCCTTCGGCTGTCACAACAGCGCGCCCTCGTGGGCTCCTCATGGGGTGCGGTGCTGCGCTCAACAGATGGCGACAGATGCGCGAGTTCCCGAACTCCAATCTCCAGGAGGATCAACGATGACGGCGCCTCAAATCAGTCAGCCGTGGCTGTATGCACTCGCCGGCGTGCTCGGGTTAGCAGGCTGCGGGGCGGCGGACGACCCCAATCGAGCTCTCACGGCCTCAACCGCTAATCCGCAAGCCGCACCCAGCGTCAGTTCCAAGGTCATCACCATCCCCTTCCATGCCGCCAACTTCGTGACCCGAAAGGACAACCTGTACTTCCCTCTTCACCCTGGCACCAGGTACACGTACCGGAGCGAATTCAAGAAGGAAGGGCCGGAGCTGAACGTGGTTAACGTCACGCACCAGACCAAGACGATTCTCGGAGTCAGTGCCATTGTCGTCCATGATCAGGTGTTCATCGAGGACGGTTCCCTGTCGGAAGACACCTTCGATTGGTTTGCCCCGGACAAGGATGGGAACGTCTGGTATCTCGGCGAGGATACCAAGACGTTCGATCACGGCAAGTTCTTGACGGATGAGGGCTCCTGGGAGGCGGGAAAGAACGGCGCCAAGGCTGGGATCATCATGCTGGCCGATCCCCACGTGGGCGACATCGTCCAGCAGGAAAATTCGCCCGGAGTGGTGGAGGACATGGGGAAGGTGATCCGCCTGACGGAGACCGTGACGGTACCGTTCGGCACGTTCACCAACTGTCTCGAGACTACGGAATGGACGCCCATCGAGCCAGGGGACCGGTCGCATAAGTTCTACGCTCCGGGGATCGGAAATGTGTTGGAGGTCGCTCCCCGCCAAGGAGGTGAGCGTGACGAGCTAATCGACCTGAAGTAGGCGCCCTGAGCGATCCTCAATCCTTCCGCCCGGTCTTCCCAGGAGGAGACACGCACAGCTCCGGTTGACGGCGACTTCTGCTCTATGGACTGTCCGAGCGACGCGCCCACGGTGCTTCGGTAGTAGTAGGCTTCAGTGGCCTTACTGCTGGTGACTTGTTTGCACAACTTGATGGGATGCCCCGTTCTTCCGCTGGACCGATGCTCGTGGCCGCTGGTGTGGTCCTGGCTATCGCAGGCCTACTGGTCTGGGCCGGCGCCTTCCGCTGGTTCGGCAAACTTCCCGGCGACATCCGCATCGAACGGCCCAACAGCCGGATCTACTTTCCGCTCGGCTCCTCACTCCTCCTCTCGGTCGTTCTCTCGCTCCTGTTGTCGCTGATCATGGCAATCATACGGCGCTTCCGATAGGCTGATCGCAGCCCAAACGCGGAGGCAGGGACTACAGTCAAACCTTCGGCAGCTCGGTGGCATCTCATGATGTGGCGCCGGGTTTCACCGGGCGTGCCCACAGCTCCTTCAGGGATTCCGCATGAACCCTACTCGATCTTGGCTGGCCCTCAACGCCGGGCTGCTCATGGCCGGGCTGGCCTTCTCGCCTCAGCCGACGATCGCGTATTCGCTGCGGATCGATCCGGATCATCTCGATGTCGTCGAGGTCGCCATCCGGCTCGACAACGCGCCGAACACGCTGCGGCTCGCGATGAAGGTGCACCCCGAGTACGACGCGAAGTATTGGAGATATCTCGACTCCGCACGGGTCGAGGGTTCGGCCAACGATTCCAAAGCCGGCGTCGCCCGCGAAGACAGCACGCTCTGGCGCGTGTCGCTGCCCGGCGGGCATGGCACCGTGTACTATCGCATTCACATCCAGCCGGACAAGAATCCCGTGCGGCGCGCCTGGCGCCCCTTCCTGCGACCGTCCGGCGGATTGATCAACAGTCCGGATTTTTTCCTCTACCTCCCCGATTTCGCCAACGCGCCGGTCACCCTTCGTCTGGATGTTCCGGCGGAGTGGCACATCGCGACGGCCCTCGAGTCCCATGGCACGCCGGCTCGATTCGTGGCGCCCAACGCCGCAGCATTGCTCGATGCGCCGATTCTCCTTGGGGATCTGCGCGAATGGCAGTTCCACGATCGCGGAACTGCGTTTCATGTCCTGTACTGGCCGCTCCCTAAGGCCACGCCGTTCGACACCGCGGCGTTCGTGGACGAGCTGCGTCGCCTCACGGCCAGTACGCTGGATGTCTTCGGCCGCGCACCCTCACCCAGATTCTTTTTCCTCATCCAGGACGGCGCCGACGACGCGTTGGAACATCGCGCGTCGGTGACCCTGGGGGTGCAGAGCGCGGAGCTGGCGCGTAACCCCAGGGCCTCACTCGAACAGATGGCACACGAGTTCTTTCATACCTGGAACCTCGTCGCAATTCACCCGGACAACTACCTGGAGCTGAGCTATCAGGCGGCACGCCGAACGACGGGGCTGTGGTGGGGCGAAGGGGTCACTCTGTACTATGCCGACGCGTTGCCGAGGCGCGCCGGTCTCATGGACACGACGGAGTCACGCCTCGATCACCTCGCGGATCTCTTGCGGTACTACCACGGGTCGTGGACCGCCCGCATCCCTCCCGAACGCGCGAGCCTTGCCTTCGAGGACTCACCCATCGCAAATCCCGACGCTACCGGGGGCTATTACACGCAGGGGGAGCTTCTTGGTGGAGAGATTGACGCGCTGGTTCGTGATTCGACCCACGAGGCCCGCGGGCTCGATGATATCATGCGTGCTCTGTACCGGCAGAGCGCCAATGGCCGGGGCTACACGTCGGCTACTCTGGAGGCCCTGGCGGACTCGGTCTGTGGCTGCCGACTGCAGCAGCTGTTCGCCACCCAGGTGCGCGGCAATGCCTTGATCGATGCCGCCCCGATCGTGGCGCGGCTGGGGTACAAGATGGTGGTCGATACCGTGGCCGCGATCGACAGTGCCGGCGCCCCACTTCCCGATCGCAGACTCGGGCTCTACAGTGCCGCGGACGGGGCTCCCCTGATCATTGTCGTGAACAATCCGGCGACTGCCTGGAGAATGGCGGGACTTCGGACCGGTGACGAGCTTGTGGCGCTCAATGACGTTGCGATCGCCGGCTATGATAATCTGCATGCAGCGCTCGACGCATTGCGGATCGGCGACACGGCTGCGGTCGATATTCGGCGGGCGGGAGTCCCGATGCGGATTCACGCACCGGTACTGGGCTATGCGCGGCCCCGGGTCCGATTCCTCGAAGTGACTGACGTGACGTCCGAACAGCAGGCCCGCCGGGTGAGATGGCTTGGGGGATGGTGACCCAGCCCTCCTGCTCTCGGTGCTCCTCTCGCTGCTGTTGTCGCTGATCATGGCAATCATACCGCGCTTCCGATCGGCTGATAGCGAACCATCTGCTGCAACCGCTAGTACTCCCCTTCCAGCGGCTTCCCATCGGGTCCGACCTTCACTTCGGACTTCTTGCCGTTGGTGACCACATGGGCCTCATACGCGACCAGCTTGTCGCCTTTGGTCACTGATTCAATCTTGCCGATCTTTCCTTTGCCGGCCTTGGCCTTGAGTCCCTCCTGTACGGCGGTTGGCAGGCTATCGAGCATGACTTCCTCCTCCACCTCGACGACGGCACCCTTCTCATCAATCACCACATCCTTGCCGTGACCGGCAACGGTCATTTCCGCCTCGTAGTAAGTGTGACCCTTCTCCGTTTCCATCGAGAGGCCCTGGACTGTTGCCCCCGCACTCTGGGTCTTTAACGTCTGCTCCACCGCTGCCGGGAGATCCGCCCGCTGAATCTTCTTCTCCTGGCTCGATGCATTGCTGGCCACTCCCAGCGCCAGGATAATTGTGATCACGGTGCTCTGAGACATGTCGCTTCTCCTTATTGAGGAAGGAATCCCCGGGAATCCGTCAGGGACTTGGGACCGCCGTGATGATGAATAGAGCTTGCGGCTGACAGGTGGCTGACAGCAGTCAGCCTTCGGCAGCTCGGTGGCATCTCCGGGCAGTCATCCGCCGCTTCCGGTGAGCTGAATCCCGGCACCGCCCGCCCAGAGTCGCACTGCCACCACGGTCGACGTATCTTTATGTCAATGCACCCTTCCAAAGAGTCTCTCGCCGAGGCTCTGTCTCATTCTTATGCGCTCGAGCGAGAGCTTGGGCGTGGGGGCATGGCCACGGTCTATGTGGCCCAGGACCTGAAGCACGACCGCCCCGTCGCCCTGAAAGTCCTGCACCCCGAGCTGGCCAGCGCGCTCGGCCCCGAGCGGTTCCAGCGCGAGATCCGGCTCGCCGCCCGTCTGCAGCATCCCCACATCCTCACCGTGCTGGATTCCGGCGCCGCCGCCGGCCAACTCTGGTTTACGATGCCTCTGGTGGAGGGCGAGTCGCTGCGGGACCGCCTGCGCCGGGAGCGGCAGCTGCCGGTGGAGGACGCGCTCCGGATCGCCCGCGAGGCCGCCGAGGGACTCCAGTACGCCCATGACCATGGGGTCATCCATCGCGACATCAAGCCGGAAAACCTGCTGCTTACCCGCGACGGCAACACGATGGTCGCGGACTTCGGGATCGCGCGAGCCATAGGGGGAGGGGATCAGCAGCTGACGGAGACGGGACTCGCGATCGGGACCCCGGCCTACATGAGTCCCGAGCAGGCGGCCGGCGAGCGGAACCTCGACGCCCGGACCGACATCTACTCCCTCGGTGCCGTGCTCTACGAGATGCTGGCGGGTGAGCCGCCCTTCACCGGTCCCACAGCGCAGGCGGTGATCGCGAAGCGGCTCACTGAGGCGGCGCCGAGCGTGCGGGGAGCACGCAGCTCCGTCCCGCCCGCGGTGGATGAGGCAGTCCGGAAGGCGCTCGCCTCGGTGGCAGCTGATCGGTTCAGCGCGATGAATCAGCTGGTCCAGGCACTCTCTTCTTCGACCACGGTCACCAGGCCGAGTGGATCGATCCCCCGGACGCCGGCACCACCACCGCGGCGGCGATCCATCCCGGTCGCTGCAATCACTCTCGTGCTCGGCGTCTTCATTGGCCTGGGTCTCCTTTTCGCCTGGCGGCACGGTCGGGGGGGAACCGTCGAGACGACAGGGCCGAGGCGCATCGCGGTGCTCCCGTTCGAGAACCTGGGCGACTCGGCGGACGCCTACTTTGCCGACGGGATCACCGACGAGGTACGCGGGAAACTTTCCCAGGTGCCGGCACTCGCCGTGATCGCGCGGGGCAGCTCTAACGAGTACCGGCGCAGCACCAAGTCGCTGCAGGAGATCGGGCGGGAGCTGGGCGCCGAGTACTTGCTGACGGCGACGGTGCGCTGGGAAAAATCGGGTGGTGTCAGTCGGGTCCGGGTGAGCCCCGAGCTGCTGCAGGTCGAGCCCAACGAAGCGCCGACGACCCGGTGGCAGCAGGGATTCGATGCCTCGCTCACCGACGTGTTCCAGGTGCAGGCCGACATCGCCACCAAGGTGGCGAATGCTCTCGATGTCGCCTTGGGCGACAGTACCCGTAACGAGCTCGCGGCCCGACCGACCGCGAACCTCGCGGCCTACGATGCCTTCCTGAAAGGGGAGGCCGTCTCCGGGGCCATGGCCGTGAGTGATCCGCCCAGTCTGCGACGGGCCATCGGGTTTTACGAACAGGCGGTAACGCTCGACTCGGGGTTCGTTCTGGCCTGGGCCCAACTGGCCCGGGCACGCTCGACTCTTTATACCAACAGCACACCCTCGCCTGAGCTGGCTGTCCAGGCCCGGTATGCGGCGGAGCGGGCCCGGGCGCTTGGCCCTGATCGGCCCGAGGGACAGCTTGCCTTGAGCGAGTTTTCTCGGATTGCGGTGCTGGATAACCAGCAGGCGCTCGCGGCTGCCGAGGCCGGCCTCAAGCTGGCACCCAACAACGTCGATCTGCTCGTGGCGGCGGCCCTGGTTGAGCAATCCCTCGGTCGTTGGGATGCGGCGTTCCAGCATCTTGCCAAGGCGGGTGCCCTTGACCCCCGCTCTGCCAACACCGCGCGGCGGACCGGGTACACCCTGCTCTGGCTGCGCCGTTACCCCGAAGCACAGGCGGCGCTAGACCGGGCCGGCGCGCTGGCTCCCTCCAACATCAGCATCATCGAGGGCAGGGCCATGGTGGCCCTTGCCCAGGGCGACTTGGCCGGCGCTCGAGCTGTCGTGCGTGGCGCACTTGCGACCATCGACCCTGCAGCCCTGCTCGCCTACTTCGCAAACTACTGGGACCTCTTCTGGGTACTGGAGGAGTCCCAGCAGCAGCAGCTTCTCGCACTCCCGGTGAGTGCCTTCGATGACGATCACGCTCTCTGGGGTATCGTTCACGCCCAGACCTATCACCTCCGTGGTCGTCTGGCCGAAGCCCGGGCCTACGCCGACTCGTCACGGCTCGGCTTCGAGAAAAATCTTCGGGCCGCGCCGGACGATGCGCAGCAGCATGTGCTCCACGGCCTGACCCTGGCTTACCTCGGCCGGAAGGCGGAGGCGATCGCTGAGGGTAAGCGGGGACTCTCGCTCCTGCCCATCAGTAGCGACGCCTACAGCGGCGCCTACAACCAACACCAGCTGGTGCGGATTTATCTCCTCGTGGGCGAACCCGAGCAGGCCCTGGACCTGTTGGAGCCGTTGCTGAAGATCCCGTACTACCTCTCGAGCGGGTGGCTCCGGATCGATCCCGACTTCGCGCCGCTCAAAGGCAACCCGCGATTCGAACGGCTGGTGGCGGGGAAGTAGCGGCACGCTCTCTCTTCGTTGTAGCATCCCTCACGACAGTCATTGGTCCAATCTCACAATTCGGCCCCGCCCGCCCTCCCGCCTTTCCGTCCTCCCGCCCTTCCTCACGCCGCCCGGATCGTCCCCTTCCGCTCCGCAATCACTTCAACGACCCGTTTCGCGTCCCGGCCCACACCGTTGATCAGGTCCGACGTCATGGCGTACTGGAAGCGGAGTCCCACGAAGTAGAGACCCGGCTCGCTCGTCACGACGCCGCGGTCGTGCAGCGGCTCTCCATCCATTCCAAAGATCGGCAGATCCACCCACTCGAGCCCTGGCAGGAAGCCGGTCGACCAGATCACGTTCTCGACTTGCAGCACCCGTCCATCTTCGAGTTTCGGCAGGCCGCGTTCGACCCCGATGACCCGGGGCACCCGCTCGACACCAGCCGCAATCAGATCCTTCGGCTTGACCCGGACCAGCGGTGTCGCCTGCAGCAGCATCCTGGGCCTCACTTTTCTCCCGATCGGCGTGTCCACGCTGAGAATGTTATGCCCGAGGGCCCGGACCAGGTGCACGAAGAGGAAACGTCCGGCGAAAGTGTCAACCCGGAACGGCACGACCCCTGGTTCTTTACCCGCGAGCAAGGTTGGATGCTTCTTCACCGTCTCCATTGCGATCTCCGCTCCCGAATTGCCGGCGCCAACGATGAGCACTCCGCCGGGAGCGAGCTGCGAGAGGTTCCGGTACTGGCTCGAATGAAACTGCACGATCCCCAGGTCGAGCTCAGGCGCGAACCGCGGAATCCGCGGCCGACAATAGTTTCCTGTCGCGATCACGACTTGTTCTGCTTCGAATCGCTTCTCGCCGGCCTCCACCAGGAAATGATCGCCCTGCCTCGAGAGCCGAGTGACTCGAACGCCGGAGCGCACCGGCAGCTTGAAGTGCGATGCGTACCCTTCGAGGTAATTCCCCATCTGGTCCTTGGTCGGTTTGACGCCGGGGCCGGCAGGGAATCGAAGACCCGGAAGACCATCGTAGAAGGCGGGACTGAAGAGACGGAGCGAGTCCCAGCGTTTCCGCCAGGAGTCGCCCACTCTCGGGTTGGCGTCGAGAATGACAAAGGGGATCCTTCGCCGAGCGAGGTGATACCCGACCGCGAGGCCTCCCTGACCGCCGCCCACGATCACGACCTGGAACCGTTCGTTGACCTGCATGATTCATCTCCCTTGAGGACCGGTGACTCGATAGACGGAGAGATGATAGGAAAGGGCGGGTCCTCGCCGCATCGGGCGAAGTGGCCATCCGGCGGAGGACACGCCGTGGGTATTTCTATGTAGTCGAATTGACCAGGCGATGCTGGTAGGCGTACGCGGTTGCGGCGGCTCGGCTCGATAAACCCAACTTGGTGAAGATGTTGCTTACGTGACGCGCTACGGTCTTCTCGCTGATCCCCAGGTCCTGGGCGATCTTCCGGTTGGACTTTCCAGCCGCAATCTCGCGAAGAACTTCCACCTCGCGCAGGGTCAGCCCGCCCGCAGATGAATCGGTTGGCGCGGTATGACGCCGCAGGCCTTCCAGATCGGGCTGGGCGCCGAGCCGCTGGAACTCGCGTCGAGCGGCCTCGAATTCGAGTTCCGCGGTGGCGGGATCTCCCATCGCGCGACAGGCGAGACCGATCGCGACCCGTGATCTGGCCGCATCGTATGGCGCCTCGAGCGCGCGCCAGAGCTTCCAGGCGTTGCGCAGCTCGGTCAATGCATCGTTGGGTTTCCCTTCAGCGAGCAAGACATTCCCTTCAGCATGAGCGGCCGCGGCCTGCAGGTAGGGGGCATCGAGATGCTTCGTCATCTCGCGAAGCTCGTCGGCGGCAATCCGCGCCTCGGCGAGTTCTCGGGCTGCCAGCATGATGTCTACCGCCGCCGAGAGAACCAGTGGCCGGAACCTCCGGTCCCGGACCTCTTTCAGCGAGCGGCGTATGGCCCCCGTTGCGGCGTGCTCGTCGCCCTGGGCCAGCTTGAGTTGAGCCAGTCCCGGCTCCGGCTGGCGTCCGTGCTGGCCGGCGGCGAGATACGCCTGTTCCGCTTCGGCATAATCACCGGTGAGACGAAAAAGCTCGCCCAGCAGATAGTACGCTCCGCCGATCGCGCGCTGTCCCGGCGGATTGGAGAACCGTTCACGGGCTTGTCGCGCCTCGTCCATGGCCTCGTCCCAGGATCCGTGCAACTGCAGAATCTGGGCACGATGGACCAGACAGCTTCCCTGATAAGGCACCAGGTCGGGCTGCGAGGCGCACCACTCCGCGAGTGCCGTGGTCCACTCCTGGGCTCGACGGAGGTCGAAGATCTCGTGGCAACCTTCGATGACGCTGCAGTACACGTCGCCGACGAATGAGGAGGAGACGTCGCCGGCCGTAATCGCGACCATGGCCTCGTCCAGCAGAGAGACACCACGCGGCGCCTGGTCCATCCGAATAAGCGCCCGGCCCTGGCCATGCCGCGCCAGCGTCATCAGGTCGCGATCGCCAAACCGCTCGCCGATTTTCGTGGCCTCGACAAACAGCGCGTGGGCTTTCGCCGCGTCGCCTGCGAAAAACGCTCGAAGCGCGGAGAGGTGGAGCAGGTAGCCCGACTCGACGCACTCCTCCCCATGAGCTTCCAGGATCCGATTGGCCCGGGTCACCCAGCCGTTCCCGCGGGCCACTTCTCCTTTGAAATGGGAATGGAACGCGAGCCAGATAGCGGAACGTGCCGCGCGTGCAGTCTCGCCCTGATTGAGGAATTCCTGGTGGGCACGGGCCAGCAGGTCGGCACATTCGGTTTGGTTGCCGAGCAGGCGGCAGGTGAAGGCGAGCCGCTCGAGGTCTTCGGCGCAGAGTGCGGCATCGCGCGCCGCGGCGTTCAGCTCACGGTAGGCGCTGCCCCAGGCCTTTCGTTCGAAGGAGGCGCGGCCCTGCTGGAGGGCGTCAGTGGCCGGCATCGACCACTCCTGCATGGTGCTGCACGTTTTCTCTCTCCACGGTCGCTGGTCGAGTGACGCACCCGACTCCCTCACCTCGGAATAATATCATCCGCGAGTGGCCGAGATTGCCCAGGCATCGAGGAGGAAGTCCGTCGTTCTGACCGGTGTCGCAACCGCTAACGCATGAAGCTCCAGCCAGTTAGCGCTCCATTAATTGTTCGAGGTATTGCATCGGTTCAATTTGACCTCGAAAGCGGTGGCGAACCGCGGTACCACCGCGTAACATTACGCTATCCGTAGCACCCATATCCGTTCGACAAAGCAGCAGTTGGTCGTCGTTAATCGCGCTACACCTCGCGGTACTTAACTGATCGTGGGTTGTTACCGATCTGGGACGGTCCTCTAATGCCAACGGTTTCGATTCGTCGAATCGCCGCAGGTCTCTGCCTTGCCCTTGCCGCGTGTGGTGGAGGTGATGGCACCGGGCCGTCAGGAGGAAGTTCGGGGCCTTGGGAGGGTACTTGGGCCCTCTCGTTGGGAAACAGCTCGGGCGGGGGAGCGCTTTGCAGCTTCCCAAGCGTGATGTTAACCCTCCACCAATCCGGCAACTCCTTAACCGGAAGCTTTAGCAGCCATGGTGACGGATTGTGTGTGTTCCAGGGAGATGCGT
>Ga0070676_10001586_pt1 | contig 11568 bp, 5 predicted proteins | sample KBSM53metaG_FD_64667 | JGI IMG/M metagenome (GOLD analysis project Ga0070676, IMG submission 64667) | Miscanthus rhizosphere microbial communities from Kellogg Biological Station, Michigan, USA - KBS M5-3 metaG | ecosystem: Host-associated > Plants > Roots > Rhizosphere > Soil ...
GGCTCGTCGATCGCCGGCTGGAAGGCGATCAACGAGAGCGACATGATCCTCATGCCCGATCTCGACGCCACCTACGTCGACCCATTTGCGGCAACGCCGATGCTGATCCTGGTCTGCAACGTGGTGGAACCGTCGACCGGCGAGCTCTATGCCCGCGACCCGCGTTCGACCGCGACCCGCGCCGAGGCCTATCTCAAGGCCACCGGTATCGGCGACACCGTCTTTGTCGGCCCGGAAGCCGAATTCTTCATGTTCGACGACGTCCGTTTCGAGGACGGTTACGCCTCGAGCGGCTTCACCCTCGACGATATCGAGCTGCCGACCAACACCGCCACCAAATATGAGGGTGGCAACCTCGCCCACCGTCCGCGCGCCAAGGGCGGCTACTTTCCGGTGGCGCCGGTCGACAGCGCCGTCGACATCCGCGGCGAGATGGTCTCGACCATGATCGAGATGGGCTTGCCCTGCGACAAGCACCATCATGAGGTCGCCGCCGCCCAGCACGAACTCGGCCTGACTTACGGCAAACTGGTCGAGACCGCAGACAGAATGCAGGTCTACAAATATGTCGTTCACATGGTCGCCCATGCCTACGGCAAGACCGCGACCTTCATGCCCAAGCCGATCGCCAAGGATAATGGCAGCGGGATGCACACGCACATGTCCATCTGGAAGGGCGGCAAGCCGCTGTTTGCCGGCAATGGCTACGCAGGCCTCAGCGAAACCGCGCTCTATTTCATCGGCGGCGTGATCAAGCATGCCCGGGCGCTCAACGCCTTCACCAATCCGACCACCAACAGCTACAAGCGGCTGGTACCGGGCTTCGAAGCGCCGGTACTGCTGGCCTACTCGAGCCGAAACCGCTCGGCGAGCTGCCGCATTCCTTATGGCGCCGGCGAAAAGGCCAAGCGTGTCGAATTTCGCTTCCCCGATGCGATGGCCAATCCCTACCTCGCCTATGCGGCACTGCTGATGGCCGGCCTCGACGGCATCCAAAGCCGCATCCATCCCGGCGAGGCGATGGACAAGAACCTCTACGACCTGCCGCCGGCGGAGCTGGTCAATGTCCCGACGGTCTGCGGCAGCCTGCGCGAGGCGCTCAATGCGCTCAGCAACGACAAGGACTTCCTGCTCAAGGGCGACGTGTTCGGCGCCGATCAGATCGACGCTTACATCGAGCTCAAATGGGAAGAGGTGATGCGCTGGGAAACCACACCCTCGCCGGTTGAGTTCGACATGTATTATTCGGCTTAATTTTCGACTGAAAGTTACCGGATCGTAACTCTTTGCACGCCATGGTGTACGCGCCATGGCGTGCGAGGTTGTCTCGATGAATAGTTTCCGAAAGGCCATCCTGACCGGGAAGGGCCTGAAGGGCGATCCTGTCGTCCAGCAGAAGAGCAAGCGCGGCGCTGCGGAAGATGATCTGTCCTCGGTCGAAGTTTCCCGTGAAGAAACGCGGTCTGGCGATCATCGCGAGGTTGATCGCCACCGGCTGGAACAGGAAACCGTAACCGCCAGGTTTGAGGCAAGAGAATATCAGGCGGATCTGATCAACCTGTCCGGCGGCGGAGCCATGATCCGAGCCGATTTCAAGCCTCGGCTGTGGGAGCGGGTCGATCTGATCTTCGCCGAAGGTGCCGAGATCGAATGCGCCGTGCGCTGGCTGCGCGACGACCGGGTTGGCCTCGAATTCGCCCATGAAACCCGGATCGATTGCGAGCCGGAGTTTCGTGACAAGCTGCTGCTCGATGTCATTCGGCGTAGCTTTGCCGGCGATGTCAGCATTGCCACCGTCAGGCCAGAACCGGCGGCCGCCAGGCGACCGGCTGCCGATGCGGATGTAGACGAGGTGGCCAACAGCCGCCGCAATGAGCGGCGCCATCCGCTCGTCTGGATGGGCCAGGTTTTCTACAATCATAACAGTGAGAGAGTGCGTCTGCGCAACATCTCCGAAAATGGCGCATTGATCGAAGCTCCGATCAGCTATCCGCTTGGTGCGGAAATCTACCTCGATCTGGGCGATGCCGGGCAATATTTCGCGACGGTTAACTGGACTTTCGGCGACAAGATCGGCCTCAGGTTCAAGGATCCGTTCGATCTCAATGTGCTCGGCATGTCGAAGCCGCAGGTTACGCAGTCGATGCTGATCCGTCCCGGTCCGACGCAGGTCAGCGCCGACCAGGACAATCCCTGGGCGGAAGGGTGGAACCGCTCGTCGATCGACGAGCTGCGCGACGATCTCGAGGGTTTCCTGAAGCGCTAGCTAGTCTTCGAGGATCAAGCTTTTCGTCCTGGTCTCGCGCATCCTCAAGACTGCAATCAAATAAGCTAAGCAAAGCACTGAAATATAAATGTAAAACCATCGCTCGTGGCCAATGCCCTTGAGCCACAACGCGATATATTCAGCCGTTCCACCGAAAATGGTGTTGGCGATGGCGAAAGGTAGCGCGACGCCCAGGGCGCGGATATCCGCGGGGAATAGCTCAGCCTTCACAATGGCATTGATCGATGTGTAGCCGGTGACCATCACCAGCGCCGCCATGACCAGCGCAAAGGCCTGGCCGACGCTGTGGGTACCCGCCAGTGTCACGAATATCGGGTAGGTGAACAGCGTCCCGCAGACCCCGAAGAAGATCATCAGCGGCCGCCTTCCAACGCGATCGGACAGCCGGCCGGCGAGAGGCTGCAGCAGCAGCATAATCGCCAGCGCCACCGTCATCAGCTGCGACGCGGTCGCCTTGTCGAACCCGCTGGTGTTGGCGAGAAACTTCTGCAGGTAAATGGTGTAGGCGTAGAACGACGCCGTACCACCGGCGGTGATGGCGATCACCAGCAGGGCTTCGCGGGGGTGATCGCGGAACAGGTTGCCGATCGACGATTTCCGGCGATCCGCCTGGGCCGCGACATTCTCGTAGCTGACCGTCTCGTCCAGCCGCCGGCGGATGAAGAAGACGACGATTGCCAGCACCGCGCCGGCAATGAACCCGATCCGCCAGCCCCAGCTGTGCATCGCCTCCTCTCCCAGCACGGCCTGAAGGAAGACCAGCAAGGCCAGCGCGCAAAGCTGCCCGCCGATGATCGTCACATAGAGGAAGCTTGACCAGAATCCGCGCCGCTCCCGGTCGGCGATCTCGGACATATAGGTCGCGCTCGATCCATATTCCCCGCCAAGGCTCAGTCCTTGCGTAACCCGGGCGAGGAGCAGGATTGCCGGCGACAAGATCCCGGCCTGGGCGTGGGTTGGCGCAACGGCGATCATCAGCGATCCAAGGCACATCAGGCTGACCGACAGGGTAAGGCCGGCCTTGCGCCCCTTATGATCGGCATAGACCCCCATCAGCCAGGCGCCGATCGGCCGCATGACGAACCCCACGGCGAAGATCGCGGCCGTCTGCAAAAGCTGCGCGGTCTGATCGCCCTTCGGGAAAAAGGCCGGCGCGAAATAGAGGGCGAAGGCCGAATAGACGTACCAGTCGAACCATTCGACCAGATTGCCGGCCGAGCCGCCGAGAATGTTCTTCAGGCGGCTCCGGCGCGGCGATGCGTTCAAAGGGCCGCTCCCGCCGCGAACTTGGTCACGTCCAGGGTAAAGTAAGGCTGCCCGGCACGAAACATTTCCATATGCTTCGGGAAAATCGATTCACGCGACTTCCAAAAGCCGTCGAACCGGAACTGCTGATAAGCAGTCCCGCCATTCGCGGGCACCTCATTGATTGCGCCTACGATGTTCCCATCGCGGTCAATCTTGAACCACGTCAGGGGCGCTCCTGCGACTTGAAATGTATTGGCGCCGAGCTTGGCCATTTCCGGCGCTCGCACCGCAGCCAGTTGCAGGAAGCGGTAAAAATCGAACTGGTTACGTTCCTCCAGCCACATCGCTTCGGGCAGCGGCTCGGTTTTGCCGTCTCGTTCTGCCGTGCCACCGGCGCCCGTCAGGCGCATTCGCCGCATTCCCTTGGCCTCGCCAAGCTCCAACGGCCAGCTCTCGCTGACGACATTGCTTAGGCGGTCGATTGAGGTACGCACGCCAATCTTTAGCGTTCGGCCTGGAGGATAGACTTCAGCAGTGCCTTCCCAATGCAATGGCTCGACCACTACGATGACAGGAACTGGGCCGCCCTGAGCGGCTGCCGGCCAAGCAATACAGGCGAGAGCCAAAGCTGCCGGAAACGTGGCCGGCCTCATGCTTTCACCGCCCTCGCCTTCTCCGCCGCCCCGCTGCCGTAAATCACATAAAGGATCACCCCGATGATCTGCGCGCCGACGAAAAACTGTTGGGTTTTCATCGGCAGGCTGATGAACAGGTACAGGCAGCCGGCGATGCCCAGGATGCCGACAACCCAGGCAGCCGGCGCCCTGAACTTGCGCTCACGATCTGGTTCGCGGACCCGCAAGGTCAGCATGGCGGCGCAGACCGCGACAAAGGCCGCCAGCGTGCCGGCATTGGCGAGCGCGGCGATCGACGCCAGCGGGATCAGTCCGGCAAAGATCGATGTCACGACGGCGGTGAAGATGGTGATCCTCACCGGCGTGCCGCGTCGTGACACTCTCGCCAGGGATGCGGGCAACAACCCATCGCGCGCGACGGTGAAGAAGATGCGGCTCTGGCCGTAGAAAAAGGCCAGGATCACGGTCGGAAGTGCAATAACGGCCGACGCACCCAACACCCGGGCTGCCCAGGGCTGGTTGATTTCCCGCAGGATCAGGGCGAGCGGCTCGGGGCTGTCGGCAAAGGAAGTGGTTGCCAGGGCGCCGATCGCTGCCGCAGCGACCGCCATATAGATGATCACGCATAGGACCATTGAGCCGACAATGCCGATGGCAAGGTCGCGGCTCGGGTTCTTGGCTTCTTCGGCAGCCGTCGCGATTGCGTCGAATCCGTAGAAAGCGAAGAAAATGATCGCCGCTGCAGCCATCACGCCGACCTCAACCGGCTGTCCGTCAGCGCCGATCACCGTGTGCTTGGCAAATCCGTCTGCCATGAACGGTTGGAAGTGCGACGGATCGAAATATGGCAGGGCGACAGCAATGAACATCGCCAGGGCGAGCAGCTTGATCACGACCAGAATGGCGTTCAGCGTCGCGCTCTCCCGGGTTCCGGCGATGAGCAGGCCGGCGACGACGACGATGATGAAGATAGCGGGCACGTTGATGATGCCGCCAAGCTCGGGCCCCTGGGTCAAAGCCGTTGGCAGGCCGAGACCGATGGAATCGAGGAATCCTGCAGCATAACCGGACCATCCGACCGCAACGGCGCTGACGACCAGCGTATATTCGAGGATCAGCGCCACCCCCACCATCCACGCGATCAGCTCGCCGAACACCGCATAGGAATAAGTATAGGCGCTGCCCGATGCGGGAATCATCGTTGCCACTTCTGCGTAAGCGAGCGATGCGCAGGCGCAGATCAGGCCCGCGATGGCAAAGGACAGGATAACCGCCGGGCCGGCCTTGCCTGCCCCAACACCGATCAGCGTCAAAATGCCGGTGCCGACGATCGCGCCCACGCCGAGCGCAACGAGATGGGGCCAGGACAGGGATTGGGCCAGCCGATGATGCTCAGGCATATCCTCGCGGGCGACGATGGTCTTACGGACATTCCAGTTCTTCACCTGGGCTTCCCCCTCAATAGTCCTTGCTGACGCGCACGTTGGCACTGGTTCGGCCGATCGTCGAGACTGAGGACAGGATGGAGAGCCAGCGGGTGACCTGATATTCGGCGCGCGTAGCGGAATACCCTTGCCCGTCGGTGATTACTTCGACGAAAAGCTTGCGAGTAATGTATTTTCCAGCGGAAACCGCTGTTTTCTGGCCGGTTGCGACATCGGCGGGCAAAATCCGCAGCCTGTCGAGTCCGACTGCCCTTCGCAGCGCGTTGATTGGATCCAGGTTTCCCGATCCCGAGCGCAGCGCCGCCACCGCCGACGCCAGCTGAAGCGCCTCCGGCGCCGACAGGTTTGTAATCGACGTGCCGAACAGGAGACGGGAAAGCAGCTCGTCCTGCGGTAGCTGAGGCACCGACGCGAAAGTGATTTCGGGCTTAAGTCCGGTGCCCCCGACCAGGATGCTTGCGTCAAGGCCCTGCACCTGCGCCTGCGCCCTTATGTCCAGCTGCGGGTCGGGCGGACTTTCGCCGCGGAAACGGATGATTCCGCGATCGAGCCGGAAATTGCGCCCGGCGAACTCATATTCGCCGCGAATGAGATCGGCTCGACCGGTGAGCCGCGGCGCATCGACCCTGCCGGAAATGCTGACGTCTGTGGTCCAGCGGCTGTCGATTCCGAGTCCGCGTACGTTGAGCTCACCGCCTGCGACGTCGACGTCCAGCTTCCACGGTTGCAGCTGCTTCAGTTCAATCAAGTCTTCGGCGTTCTGCCCCACATTGCGCACCTGGAGCTGCGGCACCGAGGCCGCGGCGCTTGCGCGCCCAAGCGTGAATCTGCCGCTGTTGAGCACTACCTTGCCGCTGATCGTGCCACCATCCCCGCTCGACCGGATCGCCAGCGGGCCGGTCACTGTCGCCGCGATGTCGTCGCGATCGAGCAGCCGCGCCCGGCTCGCATCGAACCTGAGATCGAGGCCGGCCTTCCCGCCGGAGAAATCCACCGTACCGCTTCCTGCGATCGATCCGCCGCCCGGTGTCGATCCGGTAATGCCCGTCAAGACCAGCTTGGGTCCGGCGAAGCGCCCCTGGGCCTGCATGCGCTCCACCACCATGCCGGTGACTGCGCTTTCGATCCGCGCCCCGTCAGCCTTGAGGGAGCCGCGAATCTGCGGATCGACCAGGCGCCCGCTGATGTCGGCCCCGATTGCGATCGGACCGCTGAGGTCGAACACCTCGACCCCCGAGAGGCGCCACAATGTATCGGCCGGTCCGGCGTAGCGCATCTGGATCAGCATCGGCGCATTCATCAGCTGCGTGACGATTGGACCCTGCCCAAGCGGAACGAAGCGCGCCTGCGCTCGGCCGATGGTCTTGCCGTCGCTGACGGCGACGGCGCGCATCGCGGCGCGGCCCTGCCCAAGAACGGCGTTGAGTCCGACATCGATCGGCTTCGAGGACAGGACCAGCCCTGCCCGGCTGAGGCCGCGAATCCGGAGGTTGGCATTGCCTGAAGGCTGCGCGGCCCAGCGATAGTCGACCCTGCCGCTGGCCACCCCGCCCAGCTCCGCCTTCGGCCAGACGAGATCGAGCAGTTGCAACGGCAAGGCCTGGATATCGGCGTGGAATTCGGGCTGATCGCCGGTGCGCCCGGATAATGTTCCTCGCCCGCCGCCAAAACGGACGCGGGTGGGTGCAATTTCCCAGCCGCCCGCAACTTTTGTCAGCACTGCCGGGCTTTCCAGGATCAACGGCCGCCGATCCAGTTCGCCGCGGCCGGTAACGCTGATCCGGCCGGGCGTGACATTGGCCAGCGCCACCATTTGGAACTCGGTACCTCGTGTCCCGGCGAGCGCCGTCCGCACTTGGCCCGTCCCATTGACCAGATGTGCATTGGCGGTCACGCGGGCCAGCGAGACGCCACCGGCCGCCACGCCGCGTGCGGTCATCACTCCATCGAGAGTGGTTCGGCCTTCGGCGAGGACGATCGTTCCGTCGACCCGCCCGGTGCGAACGCTGAAGGCGGGCGATCCGGCGACGCTGAGGTTGCTCGCGGCCAGATGAGTCTCGATCCGCTGGTCGCCATTGACGGGCGCAAAATCGAGCGTGCCGCTTAGTGGCCCGCTCGTCAGCTGCAGCCGTCCCGTGAACCCGCCCGGATCGGATCTGAGGGAGCCGTGGGCGACCGATCCGGCGACGCTCAACGCCGCAATATCGACCGTCGCCCGCCCGCCCCTGGGAAGCAGAATATTGCCGTTGGACGTGAATGGGCCGAGCCGCGACTGCCCATCGGCGCGATAGTTGAAACCTTGCGCCGTGGGATCGAGAACCAGGGTCATGTCGCGGATTCCCAGCGCCTCGTTGGGCCGTTCGAGGAACAACTCGACCTTGGGCCGCTCGATGTGCCCATCGAGCCGCAGCCTCAGCGGCCCATATTGCGCCTGGGTCCCGCGCGCTTCGATCTGGAAAGTACCGTCCTTGCGGCGAATGCCCTGCCCCGACAGGCGGAGCTTGGGCGAATAAAGCTGGAGGTTGGTGAAATGGAGGATGCCGTCATTTCCGCGCTCGAGGTCGGTGGTCAGGCGCGGCAGGCCACCCGTCAGCCCTGCAAAGAAGCTGTTGTCGAGCCGCCGCACCCAAGCCTGCGCCTTGCCGATGACCCGTGAGCCCTTACCCCCCGGGCCCGGCACGACCTGCAGCTGGGTTTCGACATCGACGATGCCGAGTCCCGGGATGAGGAAGCGCTTCATCCCGCCGGAAATGGCGATGTCGAACCGGCCGGTCCTGAGGTCGATCAGCAGCGACAGGAGGCCGTTGAGCTTGGCGCTATTCAACTTGAGTTTGTCGCCCCGCACCAGTTGGGGCGTAACCGACAGGAAGCCCTGGACGCTCAAGTTGGCGAGGATGCCGCCGGCCACGTCGCCGACCCCGGTAATCGCCCGCGCCTTGAGCAGCAGCGGCACGCGCATCGGCCAGGGCGACTGCTTGCCATGCCCCTCGGCGCGAACATCGACGAACCCGGTCTTGTCGAACGCGACCTGCGGGCTGGTCAGGCGATAGGCGTAATCGGCGCTGCCCCGGGGACCATCCAGGGTCCACACCATCCGCACATTGCGTCCGGTCATATTGGGGAACAGCGCTGTCGGCCGCAGCAAGTCGACCCCAAGCGCCGCCTTGTCGTAGCGCCCCTCGGCAAAATCCACCCTGCCGCTGGCCGCAGCGCGCAGCGAGGGCGAGGCCAGCGTCAGGTTCCCGTCCAGGATTCGATCAACAAAGGTTGCATCCCCGTTGACCCTGACGATCGGTGCGGTCAGCCGTTGCAGCTTCCCCTTGAGATAGGGCGATGGCGCCAGATTCCCGGTGAGCCGGTAGCGCCCGCTGTCTACCCCCAGCGCGAGCTTGGCCGTGTCCCGGCCCGCGACCAACAGGCGCGCAGACCCCCGCCACTTGCTCCAACTGCCGTCGCCCTCGATCGTCAGGTCGATCGGCTGCTTCAGCCCAACCAAGGCCGGCAGCAGCCCGTCTCGCGGCGCAACCGCACGCACGTCGATGTCGAACCGGTCGCGGCCGGGCTCGGCATCGAGCAAAGCGACCAGCTTGTCGCCGTCGAGCATGCCGAGCTTCAGGCCGATCATTGCCCTTCCGGCCCGGATATCGACCTCGCCGGACAGGCTTCCGGTCCGCGCGGTCCCGCTTACACCGCGCGTCAGCTCCAGCCGGTCGATCTTGAGGGTGCCAATATGGATGTCGAATTTGGGAAGCAGCGGCCCCTTGCGCCCCGTCTTCCTCAGCTTGGGAATGCGTTCCACCCGGACCAGCGGCGACTCCAGCCGGTCAATATGCAGGCTGTTGTAGAGCCAGGCGCCAGGCGCCCAGTCGACCATGATCTCCGGGCTGGTCAGGAACACGCCCTGCGGGTCGCTGACCGAAACGCCTTTTAACTTGGCCGTGCCGTAGATCGATCCTTCGATCCTCGCGACGCGAATGCGAAGCCCGGTCGCGGTTTCGACCTGGCTGATGCGATCGACGATGAAGCGGTGGCCGGGTGCCGTGTCGAGCAGGATCAGACCGCCCACGGCCAAAGCCATCAGCACCAGCATCAGGACCGCGAATTCGGTCAGCAGCCGCCGCACCCAGTTCCTGCGGTATGTGGCGACGATCCGCTCGCTTCCGCCTTCGCCGGGTGTGATCGCCACGTCCGCCATCAAAACGCCTGCCCCAGACCGACAACCACCGCTATCCTGCTATCGTCCTTCTTGCGGTTGAGCGGCGTTCCTATGTCGATCCGGATCGGCCCGAAGCTCGAATAATAGCGCGCACCAAGTCCGACCCCGATCTGCCAATTGCTGAAATCGGGCGTCGCGCTGGTCGACAATGTGCCGCCGTCGACGAATGGCACGATCCCGAAATTGCCGCCGAAGGCCTTCAAGCGGATCCGTGCCTCCAGGCTGAATTCGGCCAGGCTGCGTCCGCCAATCGGGTCGCCGTCGATATCGCGCGGCCCGAGCCGCTGATAGCCGTAACCGCGAACCGAGCCGCCGCCGCCGGAGTAGAAGCGCCGCGATGGAGCGATGTCGTCACGGTTGGCGCCCAAGATGGTGCCGAGGCGGATTCGGCCGGCTGCGACGACGTTGGTCGAAAGGGGATGATAGGCACTGCTGTCGAACTGCATCCGTGCGTAAGGAAAGGTCCCGCCCTGGAAGCTTATTTCCGGGCTGACTCGTCCTAACAGACGGAATCCCTTGGTGGGGTCGAGCAAATTGTCGCTCGCGTCATAACCAAGGCTGGCCGGAATCGCGCCGATGAAAAATGTCCGCCGCCTCGGTTCGCCGGTCGCTTCTATCGTGTCCCGCTCGTCGGACGCGATCAGCTCCGCGCCGAGGCTCCAGGTCCACTTCTTCTGCCAGATGAAATTGCTCTGCCGCTCGAAACCCGCGGATAGCGAAACCGTCTTGGCCTCGAACGCGTCGCGGTCGACATGGCTAGCCAACACCTGGGCGTTAAGCACCTGGTCGCGACGCAGCCAGTTGCTGCGGCGCAGCGAAACCGCGCCGAGCTGCTCTTGAGTGCCCGCCACTCCCCGGACGGTCAGCGCGCCTTCAGGGTTGAAAAAGTTGCGATGCTGCCAGCTGGCTTCGGCGCGAATTCCTTCGCCTGTGCCATAGCCAAGCTCTCCGGCAATGGTCCGCATCGGCGCGGGCTCGAGCTTCACCGCGAGGTCGATGGTCCGGCCTTCGTCACGCGGGATCTGAGTTACCTGCACCGAGGAAATAAGGCCGGTCGCGATCAGCGCCCGGCGCAGGTCGGCGACCTCGTCCGCCTCGAACCGGTCTCCCGGCTTGAACCGGGCAATCTGCTGGACATGGCGTGAGGAGAAGGGCGGTTCGCCGGACACGCTGATCTGCCCAAATTGCGCAACCGGTCCAGGCGTCACCGGCAGGAGCAGCCGAGCCGTTTGCGCTTCATGGTCGATGACGATGTCCTGCTCGCCGACTTTGGCTGTGGCAAAGCCACGCTCGCCCAACTCGACCTGGAGCGCGACGCCGGCATCGATCACCTTTTTGGCAACCACCGGGTCGCCTGCCTTGACCGCGAATGCCTCGCGAAGGCGAGCCGCGTCATTGCCTGCCGCGGCTTCCAGTCCGGGAAGCTCCACGCTTTCAAAATGATAGAGCGGACCCGGAACTGCCGCCAGGCTGACCGCCAATTCGCCGTCAGCCGCGGTGATCTGTGGTTCTACCGTCGCATCGTAAAATCCCTGGCTGCGCAGCAGTTCGGCCAGCAGCTCGGCGTCTGCCCTCGCCCGCCGGTCAATCTGTGCCGCATTGGCAGTGCGCTTGTGATCTGCTTTGAGCGTAGATCTTTCGTCGAACCCGGCGCGAATTTCCTCCGCGGTCTCCAATCCTTCGAGGCCGGTTACAGTCCAGCGGTAGCTGCGCGTTGCGGAAGCATCCTCGACTTGG
>Ga0070676_10001597_pt1 | contig 11535 bp, 10 predicted proteins | sample KBSM53metaG_FD_64667 | JGI IMG/M metagenome (GOLD analysis project Ga0070676, IMG submission 64667) | Miscanthus rhizosphere microbial communities from Kellogg Biological Station, Michigan, USA - KBS M5-3 metaG | ecosystem: Host-associated > Plants > Roots > Rhizosphere > Soil ...
TTCTCATTGTTCCGCCTTTGGTGATTCTTGGCCTGATTCTTCTGCCCTTTCTTTCCGGAGAAGGAGAAAAAAGCTGGAAGCGCCGTCCGATCGCCGTCATCACGGTGCTAATGATTGCCATCACGCTCGGCACGTTTACTCATCTTGCCCAGTTCACACCGTGGAGTCCGCACATGAACGCCTGGAGCGGTGATGCAGTGCCGGACCGATACATTCATGGGACGACCGCGCTCGAGCGGCAGGGAGCCCTTGTGTTTCAGGTCAAGCAGTGCCGCAACTGCCACTCAATCGGCGATACCGGCGGACAAAGGGGGCCGGCTTTGGATAGTGTCGCCGTGCGACTCACGCGTGACCAACTCATCCGGCAGGTAATCCAAGGCGGTGGCAATATGCCTGCCTATGGAAACAACCTGAGCCCGGCAGAGACTACGGCGCTTGTGGCTTTCCTTGAGACTTTACATCCGGCCACACAAAGCCCAGCACGTGATGCGGCACGCGATCTTGTGCTTAATGAACACAACCCGAAGCCGGCAAGCCAACCCTAAGGCGAAGATCGATGCCACATGCTCATCATCCGACCGTAGAGTCACCATGGATTTCCGCTGTTTTGTTTCTCGTTGCGCTTGTGTACCTGCATCGATGGATGCGTGTTGGTTGGCTTGTCCCAGACGGCGTTCAGGCTTGGCGCCTCCGGAGTTTTCTTGCGGGACTATTGCTGGTCTGGGTTGGGCTAGGTTCTCCTTTATCCTTTCTCGATCACGATCTGCTCACGGTGCACATGGTTCAACATCTGCTGCTCATGACGGTGGCACCTCCATTGATCTTGCTTGGCACACCATGGAGGCTACTGCCGCAATCCCTCGGGGAATATAGATTCGTGGCACCGATCGCCAAGCTGAATCCAGCAGTTGGATGGATTGGAGCCACTCTCGCTTTGATTGTGTGGCACATACCTGCAGTATTCATGCTCGGATTGCAATCCGCACTGTGGCATGGGATTGAGCAAGCATCGTTTCTCGTGACCGGGCTTCTTTTTTGGTGGCCAGTGGTTGACCCTTCGCGGAACGCCTCGAAATGGCCCGAATCGTCGATGCTTTTGTATCTGTTCTTGGCCACTTTACCGTGCGATATTCTTTCTGGATTTTTGGTCTTCTGCGATCGCGTGGTTTACCCCGTCTACTTTTCCTCATCGCAGCCGTTTGGCATGTCCGCTTTGGAAGATCAGCAGTGCGCCGGTGCTTTGATGTGGACCTGCGTTACGGTTGTTTACTTGATTGCCGCGGCAATTGTCACGGCGCGTTTATTCTCACCCCACAAGACGCAAGGGTACGCGATTCGGCAATCAGAAACGCAGGCGATGGCGCTCTCGAAGAGCGGCGCACAGAGCATGGAGGCTTCCTGAATGTCGGACCAGACCATTGTTGCCGAACCAGGTTCCTCCGTTGCGCAAGGGCATCGTTTCGGGGGATCCACGCTACTCGGGGACTACTGGGCGCTTACTAAGCCAGAAGTCAATTTCCTGATTCTGATCACAACTCTCGTGGGCTTTTATCTGGGTTGCGGAAGCGAAGCGCGACCGTTTTCATTCATATCGCTGTTCAACACTCTGCTTGGAACGTTATTGGTCGCAAGTGGTACGGGCACGCTAAATCAATACATCGAACGGGAGTTTGACGCGCAGATGCGCCGGACAGCCCGGCGCCCTCTCGCAGCCGGGCGTCTCAAACCGCCGACAGTATTGGCCTTCGGGATTGCATTGGCCGCGATTGGCAGCAGCTATCTCGCCGCATCTGTCAACCTGCTTGCGAGCATGCTCGCGGTTCTCACGTTGCTGACCTATCTGTTCTTGTACACCCCGTTGAAACGAAGAACACCGTTGTGCGTTCTTGTCGGAGCTTTTCCTGGCGCCATGCCTCCGCTGATCGGTTGGGCCGCAGCGTCTGGCGGATTGAATACCGAAGCATGGACGCTGTACGCGATCCTCTTCCTGTGGCAGTTCCCGCATTTCATGGCCATCGCATGGATGTACCGTGAAGACTACGACCGGGCAGGCTATCTCGTCTTGCCCAAAGGCAATGCGAGGATTCCTTTCGTGGCGCTGGAAACCTTGTTGCCGCTGCTTGCTCTTGTCGCTATCAGTATGGCGCCACTCCCGACACAGCACGCCGCCACTTTCTATTGCGCAGGAGCCCTGCTTGGTCTGGGGTTCCTGTATTTTGGCTTAACATTCGTGCTGCAACGGTCGAGGTCGGCCGCGCGCCGACTGCTCGCCGCGTCGATAGTTTACCTTCCGTTGTTTTTCGCACTGAGCGCGACACTGTGCAATCGGGGCAGAAGTTGATCTGATGTCGAGACGCCAGGCGCCTCTGCGGAAAAACCGAGACGACGCCTTGTGACAGTCAGAATCTCGACAGTCTGAGTTTGTCATACTCGCGCAGGACGTCCGTTGCGACGTTGCACCTGAAGTTATTGTTGTTACTTGCTCCTCGTGAAACCGACCCGAGTGTCTGGTGTTAGGCGTCATTCCTTGATGACACGACTTAGACGTGACACTTCTTCTCACTTCACTCGAGGCGATCTGCCGCTTCACACCGCCGAATTTAGCTAGGATTGCGCGTTTTGAGCGAGCGTTCGATTTTGGCCCTCCTCGTGCAAACGCAATATTCGTGAGCGAACGTGCAGAGTTAAGTTCGGAAATCGGACCCGCAAGCTTTCACGCAACCCGCTTCGATGAAACCTTGTTGAACCAAAGTACTCCGCACCTCTCGCTCCGGTCGCGATCCTCGCGATCGACTCAGGACCGCCGGTATCGTAAATACAAGAAGGAGAAATGAATGAGTTATTCATCAAATGGAAAGCGCCCCAGGCTTAGCGAGAAGGGACTCTTGACTCCGGACAATTGCGTTGTGGCGCTGATCGACCATCAGGGCCAAATGCTGTTTGGAACAAGCAATTTCGACCGCCAAGGAATCATCAACAACACCGTTGCACTTGGAAAAGCCGCAAGGGTGTTCGATGTGCCTGTGATCTTGACCACGGTTGAGACGAAGTCCTTCAGCGGCAACATGTGGCCCCAGCTGCGAGCTGTATTCCCGGGGCAAGAACCCATAGAGCGTTCGTCGATGAATTCTTGGGACGACAAGAACTTCGTTGCGGCAATTGAAAAGACGGGGCGCAAGAAGATCGTGCTGGCTGGGCTGTGGACGGAGACTTGTGTGGCACTCCCTACGGTACAGGCGATCCACGACGGCTACGAAATCTACGTGGTGGAAGATTGCTGCGGTGACGTAAGCCAACTCGCTCATGACAACGCGATGAGGCGAGTAGTCCAGGCGGGAGCGAAACCCGTGACGTCGCTTTCCACGATGCTCGAGTGGCAGCGCGACTGGGCTCACAAGGAAACTTACGATGCCGTGATGGATATTGTGAAAACCCATTACGGAGCTTACGGGATCGGAGTCGAGTACGTGTACACGATGGTGCACGGTGCGCCACCTACACGGTTCCCCGAGTACGAGGTTCCCACACCTGCCTTAGCTCACAAATAGAGAAGTTGGGCGGAAGCTGGCTTCCGCCCTCTCAAAGTCGGTGGAAAAACGAACAAGGAGATTTGTGTGTCTGGTGAAATCATCTTGCACAACGCCAAGGTCGCTACGAACGGGGTGCCCTCGTTTGTCGAGGCGATCGCTATCTCTGATGGAAAAGTGACTGCCACCGGTAGGAATGAAGAGATTCTGCGTCTACGCGGGCCGGCGACCCGCGTCATCGACGGCCGGGGCCGCACCGTCATTCCTGGACTGAATGATTCGCACATGCATCCGATCCGAGGCGGGCTCAACTACAACCTTGAGTTGCGCTGGGATGGTGTACCTTCGCTCGCCGACGCTCTGCGCATGTTGAAAGATCAGGCGGTGCGGACGCCCGCGCCGCAGTGGGTGCGAGTTATCGGGGGATGGACAGAGTTTCAATTCGCCGAGCGCCGGATGCCAACGCTCGACGAGATAAACGCAGCAGCGCCGGACACACCGGCCTTCGTGATGCATTTATACGATAGGGCGCTGCTGAACGGAGCGGCGCTTCGAGCACTAGGCTTTGATAAGAATGCCCTGAACTTTCCGGCCGGTGAAGTCCAACGCGACCGTCACGGGAACCCAACAGGTCTTCTCATCGCGAAGCCGAACGCTAATATTCTCTACTCCACGCTGGCGAAAGGGCCGAAACTGTCGCGCGAGGACCAAATCAACTCTTCAAGGCTCTTTTTCCGCGAGCTGAACCGTTTTGGAATTACCAGTGCCATTGATGCGGGCGGGGGGTTTCAAAACTATCCTGACGATTACGGCGTTGTGAACCAACTGCACCGAAATGGAGAACTTTCCCTCCGCCTTGCTTACAACCTCTTTACGCAGAAACCGAAACAGGAACTGGCCGATTTCCAAAGCTGGACCAAAATGACGAAGCACGGGGACGGCGATGATTTCTATCGCATGAACGGCGCAGGAGAAATGCTGGTCTTTTCCGCGGCGGACTTCGAAGACTTTCTTGTACCACGGCCCGACATGGTCGCCGTCATGGAAGACGAGCTGAAAGCCGTCATCAGACACCTTGTAGAAAATCGCTGGCCATTTCGCATCCACTCGACATACAACGAAACGATCGAGCGAGCATTGAATGTCTATGAAGAAGTGAATCGAGAGATTCCGTTTGACGGTCTGCACTGGTTCTTCGATCACTGCGAAACCATCAGCGATCGCAATATCGAGCGTGTGAAGGCCCTTGGCGGCGGAATCGCGGTGCAGAACCGCATGGCCTTCCAAGGCGAGTATTTTGTCGAGCGATACGGGGCGCTTCAAGCCAAACGCACACCACCAATTCGGAGAATGCTCGAGACCGGTGTTCCCGTTGGGGCCGGCACAGACGCAACCCGCGTCTCAAGCTACAACCCTTACCTTTCCCTCTATTGGCTTATCACGGGAAAGACCATCGGCGGTCGTAGCCTTTATCCACAAGAGAATCGGCTCGATCGGGCGGAAGCACTCAGGCTCTATACGATGGGCAGCAGTTGGTTTTCAACAGAAGATGGTAAGAAGGGAGCGCTTGCTCCTGGGCAACTGGCGGACTTGGCCGTTCTTTCCTCGGATTATTTCTCGATTCCGGATGAGGAGATCAAGCAGCTCGAATCGGTGCTCACGATTGTCGGCGGGAAGATCGTTTATGCGACCGAAGAATTCTCAAGACTCGCGCCGCCGGCATTACCGGTGAGTCCAAGTTGGTCTCCTGTCAAAGAGTATGGTGGCTATGCAAAGGGGCAGCCCGAGGTGGTTGGCGCGTCACACCGCGCTTTGTGTTCGCATGTCGAGAAATCCACACCCGGACAGGCAAAATCGCACTTCCAAGTGCTGGGTGACCTCGGCCTTTGGGGGTTGGGATGCGACTGTTTTGCATTCTGATGCACGCGTGGTTGGAGGTCTTGAAATGAAGGTGTTGTTTTTATCTTTCGTCGTTGGTCTCGGAGTGGGTGTCCTATACGGACTCATCCGAGTGAAGAGTCCGGCACCGCCCATCGTCGCCTTACTCGGGCTCTTGGGAATGGTGCTCGGTGAACAGTTGGGGATATGGATTCAAACGAAGAAGCTCGATGTTCCGCGCGCTGCGGCCGTCTGCCTTGTCGGAGAGCGCTACGACCGGCAGCATTCGACCCAAGCGCCTGAAATTTGACAGTGACAGGAGCACGTTTCAAATGCCTCGGAAAGAAATCCGTGTTGGAATCGTTGGTGCAAGCCCGAGAAGCTGGGCCATGGTGTCGCACGTTCCGGCGATTAACGTGAGAGAGGTCTACGCTCACCTGGCCCGTGATCTTCGTGCGGGCACCTGCATCACACCGGGTTTTCAACACGCACTTCAGAACGCTCGTCTCATCGAGACTGTCAGGCGCGCCGGTGAACGAGGTGAGCGCCAGCATGTTCTGGTAAGCGGCAACTTAGGAGATTCAGAATGTGCTTGAACAAAGTTCTCATTAGAACATCGTTTGCGATAGTTCTGACAATTGGTTTCGCGAGTGAATCCCAATACTTCAGTGCATTCGCCCAAAGTGCGCAGACAGCCGAATCCGAAAGCGTGGCTGTAGGGCCGCAGTACGACACGACGCATGTCTACGTGGCCCCGAAAGATTTTGATCGTTTCGTCGCCAGCTTGATTGCGACATTTGGCGGCACAACGACTAAACAGGGAGTCTTCACAGTAACTCCAACCCAGAGCAGCACTATGTCGCAGCTGGTCCTCACACCCGTAGGCTCGGTATCGGTTTTCGGCTTCAAGACGCCGATCCCATATCCGTTTGGGTTGGAGCGAACAGGCTATCTGGTCATGGACATGGATGAGGCGGTCCGCGCCGCCAAGGCCACTGGCGCAGACGTTTTCGTAGCTCCCTTCAACGATCCGATCGGTCGAGACGCGATCATTCAGTGGCCGGGTGGCGTGAACACGCAGCTGTACTGGCATACCACAGCGCCATCGTATATGCCGCTCCGGACAATCCCGGAGAATCGAGTCTATGTGTCGCCGAACAAGGTGGATGCCTTCGTGCGCAGTTTTATAGCTTTCTCCCACGGAAGCGTTGTCTCGGACGAAATGCGAGCACCAGGCATTGAAATCGGACGGCCTGCGGAAACCTACCGGCGAGTGAGGATCGAATCAAAGTTCGGGAAGTTGACTGCATTCGTTACCGACGGTCACCTTCCATATCCCTACGGGCGGGAGATGATGGGATATGAAGTGACGAATCTCACAGAGACTCTTACCAAGGCCAAGGCGGCTGGTGCGGATGTGCTTATTCCTCCGTACAAGACCGACGAGCGACACGCCGTTGTTGTCAGTTTTCCGGGGGGATACATCGCTGAGATCCACTCGGTCGCGAAAAAATAGGGTACTCAACAGATGATGCGATGGAAGAAGCAGCGCCGCACACGATATGACAACGAAGACACAGATACGAGCCGTCTTGATATGGATTGCACTGTCTTCTGTGAGTTCGCTGCTTTCTCAAGGCCAATCGATTCCGATTAACGAGTCCCCGCCCCCGGCACGAACTTATCACTTGCTTCGCGAGGACGACGACTGGAGTTTCCTTGCCGATCGTTCTCTCGCCGATCGGGCGGAAAAACAGGATTTTTGGGATCCCATCAAATACATCCCTTTGCGATCAGCCCGCAAGGATTGGTTCCTCTCAATGGGCGGCGAAGCTCGCTACATTTGGGAACAGATCGGAAACGACAACTGGGGCCAACAGCCGTTCATGAACGGCTATTTCAATCAACGGTACATGTTTTATTTTGACGTTCACTACGGCAAGCATGTTCGCTCGTTCGTGGAGCTAAAGAGCGGTTTGAATTCTTACCGCATCGGCGGCCCGAGGCCGATCGACGAAAAGAAGCTGGATTTCCAGGCCGCATTCATCGAAGTCGGAACGGGAAATGATCGGAACTGGATCAAGTTCAGAGCTGGAAGACAGGAGATGGAATACGGTTCTGGTCGCCTGATCGATGTGCGGGAGGGCCCGAATGTCCGGTTGAGTTTTGACGGATTCAAGATAAAGACCGGCATCGGATCTTGGCAGATTGACGGCTTCGCCATGCGGCCGGACTTGGACAAGCCGGGCTTCTTCAATAACGTTCCGAATCATTCTGTCGGATTCTGGGGCGTGTATGGCATCCGGCCTCTCAAGAAAAACTTCACGCTGGATGCCTACTACCTGGGACTCGCCCGAAAAGCAGCCGCATTCAACCGAGGCGTTGCCGACGAAGTGCGGCACAGCATCGGTGTGCGTCTCTCTCGTCCCATTGCTCAAACGAAACCCGATTGGGATTTCGACTATGAAGCGCTCTGGCAATTTGGAAGCTTCGGGTCCGCAAGTATCCGCGCATGGACTGTGGCATCGGAGACCGGTTACCGGTTTCCGACCGTTCCGATGAAACCACGATTCAGCGCCAAGGCAGACATCTCGAGTGGCGATGATCCCAGGATGAATACTCTCGGTACGTTCAATGCCCTGTTTCCGAAGGGGAATTATTTTGGCGTCCTCGCCACCGCAGGTCCTGGCCCTATCAACTTTATTGACCTACACCCACATGTTGAAACGGCATTGCCGCACAACGTGACTGTCTCCGTTGATTGGATATTTCAGTGGCGGCAGAGTCTGCGCGACGGCGTCTATTCCGTCCCGGGACTTCTCATTATCCCAGCAGGGAAGAGCGACGCGCGTTTTGTTGGGCATCGTCCAGGCACGGAGGTGCACTGGCAAGCGAATCGTCACCTCTGGTTTCAAGCCGATTACGGAATTTTTTACGCAGGGAAATTCGTCAAGGAGAGCCAGACAGGCCGCAACCTGAATTACTGGGCATTGTGGGCCGGCTACAAGTTCTAGGGGCGATTGTAGAACGGTACAGTCGTTCTTAAAAGGAGGCCGGCAATGAGCAATCGCACGTAGTCGGTCGGCTAATTCTTTATGGCGAGCAGTCCAAACAGTGAAAAGGTCATAGCTAACGCCCTGCTCGTAATGACGGGCGTCACCGGCCTGGTGGACGCCGTCAGCTATCTGTCGCTCGGGCGCGTCTTCACTGCGAACATGACTGGGAATATCGTGCTTCTTGGGTTTGCAATGGCGCACGTGTCCGGACTGTCCATCGCACGCTCGTTAACGGCACTCTTGGCTTTTCTTGTAGGGGCGATACTCGGCGGACGCGTCATGACCCGGGCAAATGCCGATTCACAGATACGATACGCGGCACAAGCATTCCTGCTCGAGGTGGCCTTTCTGTTCGCTGCGTCGTTTTGCAGCATCGGATACCGAGGCGAACGGCTCGAAGAATCCTTTCAACCGTTTGTTCTGATCATCCTGACGGCGCTCGCGATGGGGATACGGAATGCCGCTGTCCGGAAGCTGGCGGTCCCGGATCTGACGACAACGGTCCTGACACTGACGATCACGGGCATCGGCGCGGACTCTTCGCTCGCGAACGGCAACAACCCCAGATTGGCGAGAAGGGTTGAGTCGGTCGCCGCAATGTTTTTGGGTGCGGCGTTGGGTGCAGTCCTCATACATTACTCGGTCTCAGCGGCACTATGGCTTGCAACCGCAATCTCAGCCATGTGCAGTGCAGCGTTGTTTTCCTCTGTGCGTAAGTCCGATAAGTCGTGACTGCGAGTCGCGACTTTTTGTGTTCATGGCGTGGGGCTCTTTTGCCTCAGAGCCTTCTAGCTTTTCTCTCCTTTTTGCGAACTTCCCTTGAAGAGTTTCTTGAACAGAAATCCGTCGTTCCATGAGCGATTTAAGACACGCTCCTTCCTCGATTCGGCCTGTCTGTAGTTGGCCTTTGACGTCTTCGTATTCGTGGTACGCCGTCTCAAGGACTTGTTTGAGGTGTTCGGGCTTTTGCCCGTCAAGAGTTCCGTACTCGCACTCCTAATCTCGGTCCCATAACCACATAGATCCGGTGGTGTCTTGATGAGTACACTTGCGGGTCGAAGAACGCCGTTTCTGACGAGAAACGACAAGCACCTTGGCGCCCCGCAGATGCCTATTAAATTGGGTTAGGAAGCCGATAAGGCGGTTTGGGCCGGTCGAACGGGCAAATACACCGAGCTACTTCGAGCTTAGATTTGGCACCATAAACCGGGTTTCGGTGCTAACTTTGTGTCGCTTACAGAGTGGCCAGGTTGTATCAAAGTGGCATTTAAGTGGCGGTTAAGATACACACCGTGGGCTTCTCCAGTAGTTGATCAAGCGGCTTCCTAAGGGGCCCGAAGAGGCAACTAGCCTCTGGACTTAGGGTCCGCAAAATTAGATGATTTAGGTGGAAATTGCTGGCTTCACCGAACCGCGAGAGCACCAGAGTGGCGAATAGACTTGATTGCAAGAAACGAGTGGTCGAAGATTGTATCAAGCTGAGTGTCGTCGACTTACGTGCGAAAGACATCTTTTCAATGCGCTTCAAAGAATGCTGGATTTCGTGGATTTCGGACAATGTTAACCACAAAGTCTATTTTTCGATCGAGGAATCGCCTGGACAGGCAATGGCGTTGAGATTCTCTCAACCGAGCATGCGCTGTCTAATCGAAGTTACAGCGGCGCGAGCTTGTGAGAACGCCCGTTTACAAGAATTAACTAGTCGGTCTCAAGTCAAAGAAGTCAATCCTTGCGTAGTATTGGACAGAGCTCAGGGCCGACATCTTGAGTGCTAGGGGCTCGCAGTGTCTCGGAGGCATCGCGAGTCCCGTGGTCTAGAATTAGGCGAGCGCTCACGGCGGGGTAAGCCGAGTTGGGCGCAAGGCCAGCTCGGTGGTGCCTCTGGCACGCCCGGCTGGCCCTTTCAGCAAGATACGGTCGGGATCATTCCAACTCCTCTCGCTCTAAATCAGGGCATTTTTTAAACTCTAAATACAAAAAGGCCGCAACTCAGTTGCCGCATTCGGGTTTATGTGGATACAGCGGACTTGTGAACAATCCAGCCGAGTGAATTATCCAAAATTCTTTATGCGTAACCGATTCTCCCTAATCTCACGATCAGTGATTTCTACCGAATTTACCCGATTTCCCGAGCAACTGCCATGTGGGACCATTAGGTCAGAAATTAACGCCGTCTTGCACCGGCGTGGGTTTTCTCCGATACGCCCCTTTGACCGAGGGGCTTTTTTTTCGCCGTTGTCGTGGTCTTCTGAGGGAGACTCAGTGGCACGCGAAAAGCCGAACCCGCCATTCTCTTGGGAACCACAATACCTCTCAACAATATTAGAGACTGACGAAGTGCGGCTCGGTGCACGAGTCAAGACCCTTGAAGCGACGCTTTTCATGCGGTTACTTGATCTAACCGGAGCACCACAGGACCAGGAAGAATCGAAGGCTGTTGAGCAAGCGTTGCGTAATTTGGCAGTTCTAAAACAAGAGCGCGGAATTGCCTAAAAACGGGTTTCACCCTGTCTACTTTGGGCCATTAATTTCGATTGGACCACAGCAAGCAGCCAAGCGGTTTCTGATTTGTCGACAACCGCGGATATGCACGCAGAGATGGCAAGACGTGAAAGTAATGTGACATCGAAACTTGTGAACATGACGATAGGGACAGAAGGAAGGAGCTGGGCCAATTGAGGTGCCGCGTCGAGTCCATTCAGACCGGCGCGAACTGTTCAGAAGCTTGCAACGGTCAGGAAGCTGTCGAAAAGGCACCCGGTATTAAGCCCGATCTGGTTGTGCTCGGTTTGTCGATGCCGGTCATGAATGGTTCTACAAGACTGTAGTGAGAGTATTCGCAGGAACGCCCGTTCTTTGCACCTGCCCATTGCGGCGGCTGCCCGTCGATGGGACCAGTGTTCTTTTGAGTAGCTTTTTCCGAGCATCCGGCAAGGAAGAACATTACAAAAATCAGTACGGGGACTATGCGCTTCGTGATCGTTCTCATGGTCGGAACAGACCGCAACAGTCTAGAGCACTTCTCGTGCTTGGCGATAAATCGCCATTTCACTCATTGACCCCGATTTTGGCGA
>Ga0070676_10001605_pt1 | contig 11492 bp, 7 predicted proteins | sample KBSM53metaG_FD_64667 | JGI IMG/M metagenome (GOLD analysis project Ga0070676, IMG submission 64667) | Miscanthus rhizosphere microbial communities from Kellogg Biological Station, Michigan, USA - KBS M5-3 metaG | ecosystem: Host-associated > Plants > Roots > Rhizosphere > Soil ...
CTTCCCGGCGAGCCGGTGATGGCCAAATACGACCCGCACCGCGTGCTCCAGGTGCTGTCGAACCTGATTCACAACGCGATCAAGTTCACCGGGGCGGGCGGCTCGATCAAGCTGCGCGCTGTGGCCAGGGACGGGGTCTGTCAGGTGTCGGTGGCGGATACGGGAATCGGGATCCCCGAGTCGGACTTAACGTCGATTTTCGAGCGCTTTCGACAGCTCGATCGGGGGGATCGAACCGGACTCGGCCTGGGACTCTATATTTCCTTGTGGATTGTCGAAGCCCATGGCGGGCGCATCTGGGCCGAGAGCAAGGTGGGTGACGGCACCACGTTCCACTTCACCCTGCCCGCAGAATGAGCTCCTCTTTCAGGTGAGGGGCCCGGCGGATTTCCCGGAAGTCCGGGAACTCGCCGCAGCGGTCGCACTCGAACACGCCGTGGGCCAGCCATCGGGCGGGCGACCAGCGCATCGATCGGCCGCAGTACGGGCATGCGACAGACCGGGACGTGTCGTTGACTGTGATATCGACGACTGTCACGGGTTACTCCGTGTCGTTGATTCAGACACGCTGGGGGCGTTTCTGAAGGTTACGACCCGTTTGAAGCATTCTGCATGCCAGCCCGGCAGTTCTCGTTGAAGCTCGAGCGTAAGGCGCGCGATGAATCAGCGGAGGTGCTTCACGAGCTCCGGGATGATCGCCATCGCGGCCCTCGCCGCCTTGCGAATCTCCCCCAGATCCGCATAGCGCGGATCCTCAGGCGGCGTCTCGGAGTACACGAGATCGCTGAAGCCGACGATGATGCTCAATTGATTTTTCAGCGCGTGCAGAAGTTCGCGTTCGTGCGACGGGGAGGCGTCCGGCATAGGGGCGAGAAGTCACTATACACCCCGCCGCCGGCGCCCGCCGTCAGCTTGATCAGGCCTATTCGTTGACTGCGCGTGCGCCGTCACCGCACATCAGGCCAATGAACAGATCGACCAGCTCGGGGCTGCGCCAGCCTCGCGCCGCTTCGAGCGCGAGCTCGCGACCGGCATCTTCGAGCGACAGCGCGGGCTTGTAGGGGCGCGCGGTCGTCAACGCGTCGAACACGTCGACGACGCCGATGATTTGCGCGAGCAGCGGGATGGCGTCGCCGCGCAGCCCGTCGGGATAGCCGGTCCCGTCGAGCCGCTCGTGATGCGAGCGGACGATCGGGCGGACGCGCCGCAGCGAGCGCAAGCCGCCGCACAGGCGGTCGCCGATCACCGTGTGCTGCTTGATGATCTCGTATTCATCCGGCGTCAACCGGCCCGGCTTCAGCAGCACCGCATCGGGGATGCCGACCTTGCCGATGTCGTGCAGGTAGCCACCCCGCTGGAGCGCGTCGAGATCTTCCTTGCGACAACCGACGGCGCGTCCGAGCGCCACGCCATAGCGCGCGAGCCGCTGGCAGTGCCCCTCGGTGTAGGCGTCGCGCGCTTCGATGGTCAGCGCCAGGCTGACGATGACCGATTCGGCCGAGTCGAGATCGTCGGTATAGCGCTTGATGCGAAGCAGCGATCGCACCCGCGCGCGCAGTTCCTGCGCGTTCACCGGCTTCGAGACGTAGTCGTCGGCGCCGGCATCGAGCCCTTCGATCCGGCTGCTCGTTTCGCTCAGCGAGGTGATGAGGACGACCGGAATCAGCCGCGTCGCCGTTTCCTCTTTCAGCGCGCGGCAGACCGCGAAGCCGTCTGTCCCGGGCATCATGACGTCGAGCAGCACGAGATCGGGATGCTCCTCCGCCACCATCCTCAGCGCCTGGGCGCCGTCGGCTGCCCCGCTCACCAGGTAGCCTTCCGGCGCGAGCATCCTCGCAATCAGCGCGCGATTGGCTTCGAGGTCGTCGACGACGAGGATGTGTGCGGTCAATCCCCCTTACTTTACTTCGGTCGCCGCGAACGCCGCTTCAAGCGCGCTCCAACCGCCTCGAGCCGCCACGCGCGGACATGCAGCGGCCGCGCCTTGACAGATGCGGGATCCGCCAGTAGAACGGCGTCATCTTTTTCCCCTCTCTCGACTGGAGGTAGAAATGCTCCGTCTGCTGCGGCCTCGTGATCTCACCATCGCGCTCGCCGCGCTGCTCCTCCTGACTCCGGCGGCGGCGCCGGTCTACGCTCAATCAGCCACCGCCAGCGTCGGCGGCGTGGTGACCGACGACACCGGCGGCGCCCTGCCCGGCGTGACGATCACCGTCGCGAACAAGGCGAACGGCGTCACGCAAACGCTCGTCACCGGGCCCGATGGACGCTTCCGCGCGGTCGCGCTGCAGCCATCGACCTACGAGCTGACCGCTGAGCTGACCGGGTTCGGCTCGCTGCGGCGAACGCTGACGTTGTTTGTCGGCACCGACGCGACGATGGATTTCAAGATGGGCGTCGCCAGCCTGGCGGAGAACATCACCGTCGCGGCGGTGAGCCCGCTGATCGAGGTCACCAAGGCGCAGCCCTCGTCGGTCGTCGAAGCGTCGCAGCTTCAGACGCTGCCGACCATCACCCGCAACTTCCTCACCCTGTCGCAGCTGCTGCCCGGCTCGGGGCCGACCGCCGGCACCGGCAAGTTCGCCTTCACCAAGTTCGGCGGCGTCGCCGACCAGCGCAACGGCTACACGACGCTCATCGACGGCGGCTCGGTCGACGACACCGACTGGGGCAGCCCGACGATCAACGTGACGCAGGACGCGGTGCAGGAATTCAAGGTGTTTCGCAACCAGTTCGACGCGCAGTACGGCGCGGCGCTGGCGGCCGTGGTCACGGTCGTCACCAAGTCCGGCGGCAACCAGTTCAGCGGCAGCGGCTTCTACTTCGGCCGCGACGACGCGTTGAACGCGAAGAACTACTTCGCCACCACCAAGCCGCCGTTCAGCCAGACGCGCGTCGGCGGCTCGTTCGGCGGCCCGATCTTCAAGAACCGGACGCATTTCTTCGCCGCCGCCGAGCACCTCGAGGTGAACGCCACGTCGATTGTGGCCTTGCCGGCGAGCAACCCGTTCGCCACGCAGGAGAACGGGGTCTTCGCGATCCCGAGCCGCGACGACATGGTGACGCTGAAGATCGACCACCGCGCCAGCAACGCGCACAGCCTGGTGGGCCGCTATGCCTACGACAACCAGTCGATCGGCGGCATCAAGAAGCCGACCTGGGTGGTCGACGGCCTGCGCCTCGGCGCCAACTCCACGGACGACATCATCCACGCGCACAGCGCGGTCGTCGAGGACAACTGGGTGCTGTCGAGCAACAAGGTGAACACGCTGCGCTTCCACCTGCTCAAGGACTTCCTCGGCACCGTGCCGAACAGCACCGAGCTCGGCATCACGCGGCCGTCCTTCAGCTGGGGCCAGAACAACATCGCGCCGCAGTTCTTCCCGCGCGACACCGAGACGTTGAGCGACGCGCTCTACGTCAACCTGTCGGCGCACGATCTCAAGTTCGGCGGCGAGCTGTCGCGCGTGGTCTTCCCGTTCGAGGCGCACTTCAACGAGAAAGGCGTCTTCGCGTTCAACACCGACGCGCCGTTCAACGCCGCGAACCCGGCGACGTGGCCCTTCTCGATGACGATTCAGAAGCCGGGCTTCTATCGCTACCAGACCTACACGATCGGGATGTTCGCGCAGGACGACTGGCGCGTCGCCAACCGGGTTCGGCTGAACCTCGGCGTCCGCTACGACCTCGACACCAACATGCGGCTGAACAGCTTCTTCGAGGGGCTGATCGGCGATCCGCGCTTCCCCGGCATCGAGCGGTTCATCAGCAAGGATCGGGGGCTGGCGACCAACAACCTGCAGCCGCGCATCGGCGCCACGTGGGACACCCGCGGCGACGGCACCTTCGTCGTCCGCGGCGGCTTCGGCTTGTACATCACGCGCAACCGGCCGTGGTTCGACGCGACGGTGCAGGATCAGACGATCGGCGGCGCCGTGATCATCCAGGATCCCCAGCGCCTGCGCTTCTTCCCCGACGTCAACGCCGTGCTCGGCGGCCTGAGCCTCGACGCCTACCTCGCCCAGGGCGGTGTGCGATCGCTGCTGATGCTCCCCGACGACTTCCGCCTGCCCCGCTCGTACAACACCACCGGCGGCTTCGCCTGGCAGATCAACCACGCCACCGCGTTCACCGCCGACTACGTCCACGGCTACGGCACCGAGCAGCTCGGCGCCACCGATCGCAACCTGCCGGTGAACGGCGCCATCAGCGCCACCAACCCGCGGCCGGTGTCGAACTTCAGCCGCGTGACGATGGTCGAGAACTACACCAACAGCTGGTACGACGCGCTGGAGACGCAGCTGCGGACGCGGGTGCGCGGCGCCAACAACCTGCAGGTCTCCTACACGCTGTCGAAGAGCTGGCTCGACGGCGTCGATTTCTACAGCACCGTGCGCGGCACCCAGCGCGCGCCGCAGGAAACCGGCTACAACACGACCGACACGCGGCACAACCTGACCGCGTCGGCGTCCACCAACCTGCCGTGGAATTTCCAGGTGAGCGGGATCCTGAAGCTGGTGAGCGGCTTCCCCATCGGCCGAGTACAGGCCGGCGTCGATCTCGACGGCGACGGCAATACCGCCGGGGATCGCCCTGTCGGACTGCCGCCGCGCCTCGGCCGCGGCGACGTCGAGGCGGAGCTGGCGATCGTCAACGCCTTCCGCGCCGCGCGCGGCCTGACGCCGATCGACCGTTCGCTGCTCGAGCTGAACATGACGCGGATCATGGACCTGCGGCTGACCAAGGGGATCGAGCTCGGCGCCTCGCGCCGCCTGGAGCTGTTCCTCGAGATGTTCAACGTCCCGAACTTCGTCGACCTCACCGGCGGCAATAACACCATGAACGCCGCGGCCTTCCTGGTGCGCACCGCCGCTCGCGACCCGCGGCAGCTCCAGTGGGGCGCTCGCTTCGTGTTCTGAGTCGGGGGTAGGGAGTAGGGATTAGGGATTAGTCTGGGCTAGGGAATAGTGATCAGGGAACAGGGAGTAGCTCAATCGGGAAAGGCGCAGGCCAATCCCTGTTCACTATTCCCTGCTAATCCCTAGTCCCCATTCCCTAATCCCTGACAGGGAGGCCTCGCATGGTTCGCAAGATACTCATGGTCGCGGTCGCAGCGTTCGCGATGTGGCCGATGCGCGCGACGCTGCAGCAGCCGGCGCCGGGCAACGCCGCGTCCAACCCGGCGTTGAAGTGGAACGAAGATCAGATCAAGCAGGCGGTCTCGGTCGCGCGCGTCGGCCGCCGGTTGAAGCCGAAGGCGTGGCCGAACGGCGCGCGCGTCGCCGTCTCGCTGTCGTTCGATATCGACAACGAGTATCTGACCCGGCCGCAGCTCCTGCCGGGCCCGCTGTCGCAGGGCGAGTACGGCGCGGTGCAGGGACTGCCCCGCGTCCTCGCGCTGATGGACAGCCAGCAGATTCCGGCTTCCTTCTACGTGCCGGCGTCGAGCTTCATCAACCACCCGGGGATGGTGAAGGAGATCCAGGCCTCGGGGCGCCACGAGATCGGCCTGCACGGCTGGATTCACGAGAACCTTGCCGCGATCGACAACGCCGCCGAAGAAGAGCGGCTGCTGACGCAGTCGATCGAGTACCTGACGAAGGCGATGGGCAAGCGTCCGGTGGGCATCCGCGCGCCGTCGTGGGCGCTCAGCCGCTACTCGCTCGGCCAGTTCGCCAAGGCCGGCCTGCTCTACGACAGCAGCCTGATGGGTGCCGACGATCCCTACGAGGTGATGATCAACGGCCAGAACACCGGCCTGATCGAGCTGCCGATCGAGTGGATCCTCGACGATGCGCCGTACTTCGGGTCGAGCGGGGCGCTGCCGTCGCCGGAGATGATCTTCAAGGTCTACCGCGACGAGTTCGACGTCGCCTACAAGGAGCGCGGGCTCTTCGTCCTCACGATGCACCCGCACGTGGTCGGCCACCGGTCGCGGATGGTGGAGCTCGAGAAGCTGGTCACCTACATCAAGTCGAAGCCGGGCGTCTGGTTCGCGACCGGCGAGCAGATCGCGCGCTACCTCAAGGAGCAGAACAGCGGAACGCGCTGAATCGGTTCGACGCGCGCGCCGGCCGGGGGCGGAGCAAGCTCCGCCCCTGCGGCGTGATACGATGAGCGCAATTCCATCCCCCAAAAGAATTGTCTTCACGTGGCGCGCTGACGCCTTCCCGGCAGTCCTCCAGATCGATGATGACGGCGATGGTCTGCGCCGGCGCCGTCACCGCGCAGTTCGTCGGCGGCAAGGCGACGCGCGACGCGCTGTTCCTCGCCTCGCTGGACTACACCGCCCTGCCGACGATGGTGATGGCGACCTCGATCGTCTCGATCCTGCTGGTGGCGGCGAACTCGCGCGCGTCGCGCCGGATCCAGCCGGCGGTGCTGGTGCCGGTCTGCTTCGCCGCCAGCGCGGTGCTGTTTCTGGTCGAGTGGATGCTGACCGAGCGCGCGCGCGGGCTCGCCGCGGTGCTCGTCTACCTGCACATCTCGGGGGTCGGGCCGCTGCTCGGGTCGGGGTTCTGGCTGATCTCGAGCGAGCGCTTCGATCCGCGAACGGCCAAGCGCCGCTTCGGCCAGATCGCGGCAGCCGGCACGCTCGGCGGCCTGCTCAGCGCCGTCCTGGCCGAGCGCGTCGCCGCGCTGGTCGGCGCGGCGGCGATGCTGCCGGTGCTCGCGATTTTTCACATCATCAGCGCCTGGCAGGTGCGCGCGCTGGCGGTGGAATCGCGCGGCGTGCCGGGCCCGGGCGCGATCGAGACCTTCCGCAACCCGACGGCGGCGCCGAGCCGCTCGGGGCTGCGCGTCATTGCCGAAGCGCCCTACCTGCGGTATCTCGCCGTGCTGGTCCTGCTCGGCACCACCGGCGCGGCGCTGCTCGACTATCTCTTCAAGGTGCGCGCGGTCGAGACCTTCGGCCGCGGCGACAACCTGCTGCGCTTCTTCGCGGTCTACTACGCGGCCACCAGCCTGATCACCTTCGTGATTCAGATGTCGTCGAGCCGCTTCATGCTCGAGCGCTTCGGCCTGGCGCTGACGGCGAGCACGCCGTCGCTGGCGCTGTTCTCCGGCGGGTTCTTCGGCCTGCTGTCGCCCGGGTTCGGCGCGATCGCGATGGCGCGCGGCGCCGAGTCGGTGTTTCGCGGGTCGTTGTTCCGTGCCGGGTATGAACTGTTCTACACGCCGATTGCCGCCGCCGAGAAGCGCGCGGCGAAATCGATCATCGACGTCGCCTTCGATCGGCTCGGCGACGCGGTCGGCGGCGGCATGGTACGCGGCGCCTTGCTGCTGGCGCCGGCGACCCAGTCGCCGGTAATCGTGTCACTGGCGATGGCCTGCTCGGCCTTCGCCATGCTCGCGGCCAGCCGCTTGAACCGCGGCTACATCTCGACGCTGGAAAAGAGCCTGCTCAATCGCGCCGTCGAGCTCGACCTGTCGGATGTCGAGGACGCCACCAGCCGCACGCTGATGCTGCGCACGCTCGGCGTGACCCGATCGGACTTCGGGCTGCGCGTGCCGCCGCAGGCGGAGACGGCGGCGCGTCCGGTCACCTCCACCGCGGTGGCCGCGCTCGATCCCGACATGCAGGCGATCCTGCACCTGCGCTCGCGCAACGTCGACCAGGTGACCCGCGTCCTACGTAACGAGGACGGCCTGAGCGCGGCGCTCGTCCCGCACGTCATCCCGCTGCTCGCCTGGCATCCGGTCGCCGCCGATGCGGTGTTCGCGCTGCGCAAGGTGGCCGAGGAGCGGGTCGGCCTGCTGATCGACGCGCTGATCGATCCGAACCAGGACTTCACGGTGCGCCGCCGGCTGGCGCGCGTGTTCTCGGTGTGCGTCTCGCAGCGCGCGGCCGACGGGCTGATGCTGGGCCTCGACGACCTGCGCTTCGAGGTGCGCTTCCAGTGCGGCCACTCGCTCGCCTCGGTGGTCGAGAAGAACCCGCGCGTCACCGTCGATCGCGACCGCATCTTCGCGGTGGTGATGCGCGAGGCGGCGGTCGGCCGGCCGGTCTGGGAAAGCCGCCGCCTGCTCGATGAGCTCGACGTGCAGGACGAGGTCTCGTTCGTCGACGAATTCGTGCGCGATCGCGCCGGCCAGAGCCTGGCCCACGTCTTCACGCTGCTGTCGATCGTGCTGCCGCGGGAACCGCTGATGATCTCGTTTCGCAGCCTGTATACTGACGATCAAAACCTGCAGGGGACCGCGCTCGAGTACCTCGAAGGCGTGCTGCCTGCGCCGATCCGCGACCGTCTGTGGCCCTTCCTCGAGGATCGCCGGCCGATGGCGCGATCGACGCGGGCGCGCGAAGAGATCCTCGCCGATCTGCTGCGGTCGAACCATTCGATCATGCTCAACCTCGAGGAACTGCGGCGGCGCGCCGGGATCGACCCGCCGACCCCCGGCGGCGCGTAGCCGCGCTGGGACAAGAGATGGCTGCTCCCGAACCGAAACGCATCGAGCCGCGTCAGGCGACGCCGGCGCCGGGCGAGGAAGTCCGCTCGACCGGCCGGCTGCCCGACACGATGCTCGACGAGCAGGTCGAGCGCTTCGCCGTCTTCAGCGGCCTGGTGGCGGGTGTCTGGGCGCTGACGCTGGTCGTTCACGGCGTCGTCTATCCCGTGACGGTCGGCGTCGTCCTGCCGCGGCGCTTCATCGCGATCGAAGCGTTCGCCGCCGTCACCTCGCTGGCCGTGTTCCTCTACGTCCGCTTCGGGCCGCATACCTGCCAGAGGAAAGTGCACACCGGTCCCTGGTTCATGGTGCTGAACGCGGTGTTCATCGCGATGATCAATACCTGGGCGACCCAGCCGACCACCACCACGCTCGGGAAGCTGTCGTGGACGACCATCGCCATCCTGGTCTCGGCGATGATCGTGCCCACCTCGCCGCGGCGCATGTTCGCGGCGTCGCTCGTCGCCGCCTCGATGGAACCGCTCGGCGTCTGGCTCGCGCATCTGCGCGGCGTGCCGGTTCCCTCGCCGCTCAATACGTTCGTGCTGCTCCTCCCCAACTACATCTGCGCGGTGATCGCCGTCGTGCCCTCGCACGTGATGCAGGGGGTGGGACGCCGGCTGCGCGCGGCGCAGGAGCTGGGCAGCTACCAGCTGGTGGAGCTGCTCGGGCGCGGCGGCATGGGCGAGGTGTGGCGCGCGCAGCATCGGCTGCTGGCGCGCGGCGCCGCGATCAAGCTGATCCGCCCCGAGGTGCTCGGCGCCGGCGGCGGCGCCGAAGGCCGGGTGCTGATGAAGCGCTTCGAGCGCGAGGCGCAGGCGACGGCGGCGCTCAGCTCGCCGCACACGATCCGCATCTTCGACTTCGGCATCACCCGCGAAGGCACGTTCTACTACGTGATGGAGCTGCTGGCCGGGCGCGATCTCGAATCGATGGTGCGCGAGTTCGGGCCGGTGCCGGCCAACCGCGCGATCCACCTGCTGCGCCAGGCGGCGCATTCGCTCGCCGACGCGCACGCCCGCGGCCTGGTGCACCGCGACGTCAAGCCGGCGAATATCTACGTCTGCCGGATGGGGCTCGAGTACGACTTCGTCAAGGTGCTCGACTTCGGCCTGGTGAAGGTGAACAGCCGCGCCGGCAGGCCCGGCACGCAGGAAACGATGCTCACCGCCACCCACACCACCACCGGCACGCCGGCCTTCATGGCGCCCGAGATCATCCTCGGGCAGAACGACGTCGACCGGCGCGCCGACGTCTACGCGCTCGGCTGCGTCGCCTATTACCTCCTCACCGGCCAGCTGGTGTTCGAGGCCGACACGCCGATGCAGATGTTCCTGCATCACGTGCAGACGCCGCCGACGCCGCCCTCGCAGCGCACCGAGCTGCCGATCCCGCGCGACCTCGAGCAGCTGGTGATGTCGTGCCTCGAGAAGGATCCGAACCGCCGGCCGCAGGACGCCGAGCAGCTGTTCGACCTGGCGTGCGGCTGCTGCACCGTCGACGTGTGGACCAATCAGATGGCCAGGACCTGGTGGGAGACGCACCTGATGGAGTTGACCGGCCCGCTGACGCTGGCCGAGCCGCGCCCCGAAGACATCACCCGCGCCGTGCTGATTCAGGAGTGAGGATCAACCGATGACCGACGCCGCCGTGGCGCTGCAACGGAGCGACGACAAGTCGTGGCTCGACCGGCTGCTGTCGCTCTTCACCGATGTGCACGCCGGCGAGGCGACCACCGCCGTGCTGATGCTCGTCAACATCTTCCTGCTGCTGGTCTGCTACTCGATCATCAAGATCGTCCGCGAGCCGCTGATCCTGCTGGGCGGCGGCGCCGAAGTCCGCTCCTACACGGCCGCCGGCCAGGCGCTGGTGTTGATGGGATTCGTCCCTTTCTACGGCTGGTTTGCCTCGCGCGTCGATCGCATCCGGCTGCTGGTCGGGGTGACCCTGTTCTTCGTCATCAACATCGAGCTGTTCGCGCTCGCCGTCGCCGCCCGCGTGCCGTACGTCGGCGTCGCGTTCTTCATCTGGGTCGGGATCTTCAACATCTCGCTGATCGCGCAGTTCTGGTCGTTTGCCAACGACATCTACACCAAGGAAGCGGGCGATCGCCTGTTCCCGACGATCATGATCGGCATGACCGCCGGCGCGCCGCTCGGCTCGCTGATTGCCGGCGAGCTCTTCGGCCTCGGCTTCACCCCGCAGCTGATCCTGCAGATCTCGGCGGCGCTGCTGCTGGCGACGCTCGGCCTCTATCTCGTCGTCAACCGGCGCGAAACGCGCCGCAAGGCGGCGCCGAAGGCGCCGCTCGCCGCCGCCGGCGGCTTCGAGCTGGTCTTCCGCAGCCCGTACCTGCGGCTCGTCGCCCTCCTGATCGTGCTGCTCAACGTCGTCAACACGACCGGCGAGTACTTGATCGCTCGGCTGCTCTCCAGCCATGCGGCGGCGCTGGCGGCGGCGACCCCCGGCTTCAACACCCAGGCCTACATCGGCGCCTATGTCGGCAGCTATCAGTTCTGGGTCAACGTCGTCGCGCTGGTGCTGCAGGCGTTCGTCGCCTCGAGGCTGGTGAAGTACTTCGGGCTGCGCGGCGCGCTGCTCGCGCTGCCGCTGATCGCGCTCGGCGGCTACTCGTTGATTGCCGCCGGCGCCGGCTTCGCGATCGTGCGCTGGGTCAAGACGGCGGAGAACGCCACCGACTATTCGATCATGAACACGGCGCGGCAGCTGATCTGGCTGCCGACCACGCGCGAGGAAAAATACAAGGCGAAGCAGGCGATCGATACCTTCTTCACCCGCGGCGGCGACGTGGTGTCGGCCGCGGTCGTCTACTTCGGCGCGATGCGCATGGGCGTGGCCGGGTTTGCGGCGGTCAACGTGGTGCTGGTCTTCGTCTGGCTGGCGGTCGCGCTGCGGATTCTGCAACATCACCGCGCGATCGCGCGTCTCGCCGAAGCCGCTTAGCTCAGAGGCTCAGAGAGCTCTGAGACTCTGAGATTCTGAGCTTCTAAACACGGACGATAACCGGCCGGGTTCCCCAC
>Ga0070676_10001607_pt1 | contig 11486 bp, 7 predicted proteins | sample KBSM53metaG_FD_64667 | JGI IMG/M metagenome (GOLD analysis project Ga0070676, IMG submission 64667) | Miscanthus rhizosphere microbial communities from Kellogg Biological Station, Michigan, USA - KBS M5-3 metaG | ecosystem: Host-associated > Plants > Roots > Rhizosphere > Soil ...
AAAACACTTCGGGTAACACGACCAACGCGATTCGGTTCAGCGGCTCGGCGGACGTGAGTGGAGACTTGACGGCGGCGAACGGCAACGCCGGGGCAACGGCGACTTACGTCGAGACGATCCCGACTTCGGCCTGCACGCCCACGACACCGGGGGGCACGACGATCACGTGCAACTTCGGGCAGATGAAGAACGGCGCCAACAATTCGTTCGTGGTGATCTTCGCGGCGCCCACCCTCGTCGCCGCCGACCACTGGGCGAATGACGCGAAGATCAACTTCAACTGGACCCTCAATTACTCGAGCGGCAACAGTTCGGGCACACCGTCGTCTGTGCTCTGCACGATCGGCACAGCGGTGGTGCCGCCGCCTTGCGCCGCCACGAATTCGACCGCACTGGTCACGACTCAAACCGACGACATCCTCGCTGGGTTCCTCACCTACATTCCGAGCTTCGGCGGCACCTTCTTCACCGGCAATGGCTCGTCGGTGCTGGGCCCGATCGGAACCAACCTGCGTCCGACGGCGCTCGTCAAACTCACCGTGCCGACCGGACAGAAACTGACGACGGCGCAGGCGGACGTGACGGTGGCGGTCGGCGGACTGACGGGCGATACGACCACGACGAATACCACGATCGTCGATGTGCCCAACAACGACCAGCTGTTCACTTCCTTTGCGGTTGTGGAGTTGCGGCGCGATGCCAGCACGATCGCGAGCGGCGCGAAGATCGCGAATGCAGTGGTCTCGTATTCCCACGACAACACGGGTACGCCGCAGCCCCTGGCGGCTTGTCCGTCGAATGGCGTTCCGACCACGTCCGCGCCGGTGTGCGTCTTCGACCGAATCGAATTCACCAAGAAGAACGCGCCGACGTCCGCCGATATCGGCGACTGGTTGTTCATCATTCACGCGCTGGAGAACGGCCGGTACATCAACTGAGGCTCGGCCGGGCGGCGCTTCTCAGGAGCGTCCGCCCAGGGCCGCCCGCCAAGCGCTCGCGCGGGCGACCGACACCCGGTCGCCCTTGGCCTGGTAGAGGGAGATGGCTGCGTCGATGGCCGCGTATGCCTCTGCATGCCGGCCTGCCAGATCGAGCACCGAAGCGAGTTCCGACAAGGTGTCGGCCTGGAGTGGCGGCGCGTCGGTCTGCCGCGAGAGATCGACCGCCGAACGTGCCAGACGCTCGGCCTCGACCAGATCCCCCGAGCGGGCCACGATCGGCGCCCGGATCGAACGCCACAAGGCCTGCGACTCGACATCGTCCGCCGCCGAGGCTTCCTCGGCCGCCTTCGACAACGCAAGGGCTTCGTCGATGCGGCCCTGGTCGCGCATCACGCGCGCCAACAGCGCGGCGAGCGTCGACAGCACATAGGTCTCGCCGGCACGGCCGAGAAACTCGTAGTCGGCCATGACTTCGCGCTCGGCGGTCGCCAGGTCGCCCGCCAGCAGCTCGACCGCGAGCAGATCGATGCCGGTCGACGCGGCGCTGACGCCATGGCCGAGTTCCCGCAGCATGCCGCGGCCGCGACGGTAGAGCATGCGGGCCTCGTCGAACTCGCCGTTCATCGCGCGCAGCTGCGCGAGCGTGCACAGGATCTTGCTTTGCGCCTGCCGATCGCTGAAGCCGTCGGCGATCATCTGCTCGCACTGCGCGATCGCTTCGGGCACCGGCGTCGGCCCCAGTAGCGAGCTGACGGACAGCCCCATCGCGTTGCGCGCCATCAAGCGCTCGTCGCCGGCCAGGCGCGCGTGCTTCATCGAGCGGCTGACCGCGTCGCTGGATTGCCCGTAGCGCCCGGCGATGCCGTGCACGAAGCCGACCAGGCGCCAGGCCCGGGCCAGCTCGGCGTCCGCGGCTTCGCGTTCGAGCAGTGGAATGGTCTCGTCGGCCAGGCGCAGCGTTTCTTCGGTCCAGTCGCCGGGCTCGGCGCTGAACAGGCGCACCCGCATTCGCAGCAGCTGGGCCGATGCCTTCACGCGCGCGTTGGACAGGCGCTCGGCGCTCTGCACGGCCTCGCCGAGGACAGTGCGCGCCTCGGTGAAGTCGCCGAGTTCGAGCAGGGTTTCGCCGAGCTCCGGCAGCAGCGCCAGCCGCAGCGGATCGTTCGGGCCGAGCAATGCGGTCGCGCGCCGGTACAGATTCGCCGCCGCGTGCATGTCGCCGCGCGCGAACACGCGCCGCGCGGCGCCCGACAGGCGGCTCGCCGCATCGGCGCCGATCGCCAGCCCCTGCTCGTCGAGCGGTCCGAGCTCGTTCAGGTAGCGGTGTGCCTGCTCGAGGTGGTAGCCCAGGATCTCCTGGAACTCGAGCGCGCGATCGCGGTCGGCGTTGACACGGTCGGCCCAGCGCACGAAGTCGATGTGCAGCCGCGCGCGCGTGCGCTTGAGCAGACCGCCGTAGACCGTCTCGCGCACCAGGTGATGGTGAAAGCGATAGAGCAGATCCGCGTCTGCCGAGGGCGCCAGCTGGATGAACTGCCGCTGCGTCAGCGTCGCCAGGTGGCCAACGACCGCGTCGCGCGTCTGCTCCGGCGCCAGCGCCTGCACCGCCGGCAGCGCGAACTGCAGCCCGATCACCGCGGCCGGCTCGACGGTGAGCCGCTCGCCGCGCCCGAGGCGGTCGAGCCGGGCCTCGAGCAGCGCCTGGATCGTCGGCGGCACCGAGATCTCGGCGAAGCGGTCGGCGCGCACCCAGCGGCCGTCTTCCTGGCGCAAGACGCGGTTGTCGATCAGCATCGAGAGCATCTGCTCGACGAACAGCGGGTTGCCTTCGGCGCCGCCGACGATGCGCTCGAGCACGTCGCTGGGCAGATCGGCGTTGCCGAGCAGGTTGGCGACGACCTGCGCCGAGGCCTGGTCGCTCAGCGGCTGCAGCACCAGCCGGGTCGACCCCGGGCGCTCGCCCCATTGCGGCCGCTCCTCGAGCAGGTCGTGGCGTGAGGTCGCCAGCAGCAGCGCCGACGCGTTCGCGCCGGAATCGAGCAGGTTCTCGAGCAGGTCGAGGAAGGCCGGTTCGGCCCAGTGGATGTCGTCGACGATCGCCACGATCGGGGCGCTGACGGCCAGCACCTCGAGGAACTTGCGCGCCGCCCAGTACAGCTCGTGCAGCGGGAACGGCGCCTCGCTCAGGCCGGTCGCGGCCGCCAACCGGTCTGCCACATCGGCGTCGCCGACGACGCGCAGCACCTTGGCGCGCGCCTGTTCGGGCGGATCGTCGGCGCGGATGTCGGCCGCGGTGCCGACCATCTCGCGCAGCGGCCAGAACGTGATGCCGTCGCCGTAGGGCAGGCAGCGGCCGCGCAGCACACGGGCCCCCACAGCGATGCGCTCGACCACCTCGTGCACCAGGCGCGACTTGCCGACGCCGGCGTCGCCGACCACGGTCACGAGCCGGATCGAGCCGCTGCCGCAGACCTCGCGGTACGCGGCCGACAACGCGAGCAGCTCGGCGTCGCGGCCGACGACCGGCGTGTCCTGGCGGCGCGCGCTGCCCATCAGCCCCTGCGCCGACACCAGCCGCCAGGCCGCCACGCGCTCGGACTTGCCCTTCAGCTCGAGCGGCTCGACCGACTCGACCTCGACCGCGTCGCGCACCAGCCGGTAGGTGGTCTCACCCAGCAGCACCTCGTTCTCGCCGGCGGCCTGCTCGAGCCGCGCCGCGACGTTGACCGCATCGCCGGTCACCAGCTTCTGCGCCGCCGCGGGATCGTCGTTCGCAACCACTTCGCCGGTGTTGACGCCCGTGCGATTGGCCAGCGCGATGCCGTAGCGCTGCAGCAGGTCGGCGTTGACTTTGCCCAGCGCGGTGCGCATGCCCGCCGCGGCACGCACCGCGCGCAAGGCGTCGTCTTCGTGCGCGCGCGGCAGCCCGAACACCGCCATGATCGCGTCGCCGATGAACTTCTCGATCTTGCCGCCATGGCGCGTGATCTCGGCCGACATCGCCTTGAAGTAGCGGTCCATCACGTCGCGCAGCGTCTCGGGGTCGAGCCGTTCGCCGAGCGCGGTCGAGCCCTTCAGATCCGAGAACACCAGGGTCACGGTCTTGCGCACCTCGTGCGCCGGCAATGCGACCGGGGCGGCCGCGACCAACGCCACACCGCAGTAGCCGCACAGGCGGAATTTCGCCGGATTTTCCTCACCGCAACCGGGGCAGATCAGCATGGCCATGGCGGGCAGTCTAAGCGCCAGGGTCGGCGGGCTCGCGATTCATAGGCTGCCGGTGGTGCGCAGCTTTTCCAGCCTCAACGCGAGCTGCTGCTGCAATTCGGCCAGGCGAGCGCGCATCGGCCCGGCGCCGTCGGCGCCTGGATCCGCGGCGATCGCCTGGCGCAGGGCCGCGATGCGCTGCATCGTCTGCACCTCTGGCGGCACGAAGCCGGCTTCCTTCAGCGCCTTGAATGCCATGCGCAGTGACTCGGGCGTCTGGGCCCAGGCGTCGGCCAGATCCAGCGGCTTGCCCCACAGCGGCGACGATTGGAGCTCGCCGCTGCGTTCGCTGTCGCGCAGGTTCTGTGCGATGCGTTCGTCGAGCGTGGCCATCGGGCGTGCGGTTCGGGCCGCCTGGCTTCAGCGCAGCGTGCGGCGGCGCAGGCCCACGGCCCGGGCCCAATGAGCCGACAGCGGCGTCGCCGGTTTCGCCAGCAGCCGCTCGTTCATCAGCGCGCGCCCGACCGACTTGCTGCTCGCGCGCGTCGCCGCCTTCATCAGCGTCTGGTCGAGCAGGTCGCGCTGCGCGTGGCTGCCGCCGAAATGGCGGACGCGCGAACGCACCGGATACAGCGTCTCGATCGCCTCGTCGAAACGGCGGCGCGCGAACGCCAGCATGCCGCGCATCAGTGGCGCGCCGATGTCGCGCGCCACTGCGCGGTTGCTGCCGCCGGCGCGGTCGGCACGCGTCGCGACGCGGCGCGCCCAGTCGTCGGCGCCGGCGATGTCGCCGCAGCCGATCAGCGCGAGCAGCGCATGCAGGTCGTTGAACGGATAGACACCGGCTGCATGGTCGGATCGGTCCCAGCCGGCCGCCAGCAGCTCCCAGCGCGCACCGACGTCGATGTCGAGGAGGTGCATGCGCCACAGCAGCGACGCGGCATCGAGCCGCTCCAGGGTGATCTGCGCCGGTTCGGCGCGCAGGTGCTTGTCGAAGCAGCGCAGCGCAGCGGGGCCGTCCAGTGCCTCGAGCGCGAACAGCGCATGGTGCCAGCCCATGTGACCCGAGAAGCCATTGCCGTCGGCCCACTGCGCGCTGAGCTGCGCCATCCATTCGGCGCCCTCTTCGTAGCGCCCCTGCATCTCCATCACATGCGCGACCGCGTGGATCGCCCACGGCACCTTGGCGTCGCCAGCCAGCGCTTGGCGGCCGGTCGCCTCGGCCTGCGCGTAGAGCTGGTTCTCTTCGAGCCCGAAGGCATACAGGCCGAGCACGTAAGGGAGCAGCGGGTCGGACGGATCGTCCCATTCGGGCAGCACGCGGGCCACGCGCTGGCGCAGGTTGGCGCTGTCGCCACGGTAGAAGTCGAACAGGTGCGCCCACTGCAGCGCGAGCGCGTCGCGCGGGTGCTGCAGCAGCAGGGCCTCCCATTCGTTGCAGGCGCCGTGCCAGTCGCCGGCGAGCAGGGTATGCAGCGCGACCAGGTGGTCGCGCTCGCGGTGGTTCGAGTGCGCGATCATCGGCTCGGCGCGATCGAGCAGCGCGCGTGCGGCCGGCATCACCGACGGCTCGGTCAGGCTGAGCAGGAAGCCGGCGTGCATCAGCAGCGGCAGCGCCCACTGCGGGTCGGCCGCCTGCGCGATGGCGAAGTCGTCCAGCGGCGTGCCGTAGAACGACATCATTCGCCACAGCGCGCGTTCGGTGGCGTCGAGGGCTTCGCTCGAACGGGTGCTGACCGGGTTGCCGCGGGCGTCGAACATGGCCCGCCTATTATCGACAAGCCCGCGCCGGCGGTGAAGGCCAGGGCCGCGACGCCGGCCGCATCTGCTCCCAGGCGCGCGCGAGCTGCAGCACGCCGAGATCGTCGAAGCGCTGGCCGACGATCTGCAGCCCGATCGGCAGGCCGCCGGCGGTGTGGCCACAGTCGATGCTCGCCGCCGGCTGCTCGCTCATGTTGAACGCCACCGTGAACGCGATGTGCTCGAACGGCCGCGCCGGGTCGTCGGTCGGGCCGGCGAGTTCGGCCGCATACGCCGGGATCGGCGCCGTCGGCGTCAGCAGGTAGTCGAACGGCGCGCAGGCCGCAATCGCCGCGTCGCGCATTGCGCCCATCTGGCTGTAGCCGCGGAACACGCGCTCGCCCGACAGCCCTTCGCCGCCGCGCGCCCAGGCGCTGATGTAAGGCAGCACGAGCGCCGCGCGTGCCGGCGGCAGCGCGCGCAGGTCGAGCCAGGAGCGGCTGCGCCAGAAGTCGTCCAAGCCGTCGATCATCGCGCGCGTCATGAACGGGCCGATGGCCTCGACCCGCGCGCCCGCCGCCTCGAAGGCGCGCGCCGCGGCGACGACCGCGTCGCGTACCTCGGCATCGACCGGCAGGCCCCAGCCGGCATCGAGCATCAGCCCGATCCGCAACCCCTTGATGTCGCGCTCGAGCCGGTCCCATTCGATCGCCTGATACGGCAGGCTCATCGTGTCGCGCGCATCGGGCAGGCTCAAGGTCGCCATCGCCAGCGCCGCATCGGCCACGGTGCGCGTCATCGGCCCGGCGACGCGGCCGGCATACGGCGGGAAGATCGGGATCCGCCCGAGGCTGGGCTTGAGCGTGAAGACGCCGCACCAGCCGGCCGGCAGCCGCACCGAGCCGCCGATGTCGGTGCCGACATGCAGCGGGCCGTAGCCGGCCGCGACGCCGGCCGCCGCGCCGGCGCTGCTGCCGCCGGGGTTCTTGCTCAGGTCCCAGGGGTTGCGCGTCAGTGGGTGAAAGGTCGACAGGCCCGACGACAGCATGCCGTAGTCGGGCATCGTCGTCTTGCCCAGGATCACCGCACCGGCTTCGCGCAGCCGCGCCGCCGGCGGCGCATCGCGCTCGGCCGGCACCAGCTCGGTCGCCGCAGTGCCCAGCGGCACCGGCACGCCGCGGGTCGCGATGTTCTCCTTGATCATCGACGGCACGCCGTCGAGAGGGCCCTGCGGCGCGCCTTTCAACCAGCGCGCTTCGGAGGCCTCGGCCTGCGCGAGCGCGGCTGCGGGATCGAGCGCATAGGTCGCGTGCAGCTGCGGTTCCCAGGCCGCGATGTGGTCGAGTACCGCCTGCGCGACCTCGCGCGGCGACAGCGCCTTGCGGCGGTACGCCGCGATCAGCTCGACCGCGCTCAGGTCATGCAGTGCAGCCATCGCCGGCGATCACTGCCACGCCAGCGCGGCCAGGTCGTTCGCAAAGATCGGCGAGCTGTTCCACAGGCCCTTCAGCTGCTTCTTGCCGACCGCGAACTGCGGCAGCTGGTACAGGTAGACGTTGACCGCATCGGTCGCGAGCTGGCGCTGGATGTCGCCGAGCAGCTTCATGCGTGTCTTCGCATCGGCGCTGCCGTTGTACTGCGCGAGCAGGTCGTTGAAGGCCTTCGAGTTGTAGCCCCAGTAGTAGTTGGGGTCGGCGTAGCGGTCGAAGTCCAGCGGTTCGACGTGGCTGATCATCGTCAGGTCGAAGTTGCCCTTGAACGGACCGGACAGCCACTGCGCCCACTCCATGTTCTCGATCTTCGCGTTGATGCCGACCTTCGCGAGCTGCGCCGCGACGATCTCGCCGCCCTTGCGCGCGTACTCCGGCGGCGGCAAGGTCAGGGTCACGTTCAGCGGCAGCGCCACGCCGGCTTCCTTCAGCAACGCCTTGGCCTTCTCGGGGTTGTACGGGTTCGCGCCGGTCATGTCGATGTAGCCGGCGTCGCTGGGCACCATGTGGCTGCCGATCGGCTTGCCGTAGCCCTCCTGCGAGCCGTCGATCACCGCCTTGCGGTCGATCGCAGCGGCCAGCGCGCGGCGCACGCGCACGTCGTCGAAGGGCTTGCGCTTGTTGTTGATGCTGACGATGGTCTTGCCCTCGGTGCCGCCGGGCACGACGCTGAAGCGCGGGTCGTCCTGGAACTGCTTCAGGTTCTGCAGCGCCTGGAAGCGCGGCATGGCGTCGATGTCGCCGGCCAGCAGCCCCGCGACCTGCGCGGCGGTGTCGCTGATGAAGCGGAAGGTCACCTTCTTCATCTTGACCGCTGCGGCATTGCGGAACGCGTCGTTCTTCGTCAGCGTGATCGAAGCGCCCTTGGCCCAATTCTCGAGCTTGAACGGCCCGGTGCCGACGGGCCGGGTTGCGGTGGTCGGCGCGCTCTTCGGGTCGAGGATCACCGCGGTGTTCTCGCCCATGCGGAACAGGAAGTTGCCGTCGGCCTGGTTCAGCACGACGATCACGGTGGCCGGGTCCGGCACGTCGATGCGGCTGATGTTGTCGAACACCGCCTTCTTCGCCTTGTTGGTCGAGCCCGGCGCCTTGGCCCGCTCGAAACTGAACTTCACGTCCGAGGCGTCGAAGGCTTCGCCGTCGGAGAACTTCACGCCCTTGCGCAGCCTGAAGGTGTAGCTCTTGCCGTCCGGATCGATCGACCAGCTCTCGGCGAGCAGCGGCGTGATGCTGCCGTCGAGGTTGACCTTGGTCAGGCCTTCGAGGATGTTGTAGTGCACGACCTCGCCGATCGCCGCCGCGGAGGCCGTCGTCGGGTCCAGCCCCGGCGCGGGCTCGAGCACCATCGCCAGGACCACGCTGTCCTTGCGCGCCTGCGCCTGCGCGACCGATGGCAGCGCCGCGAGCAGGGCCAGCGCCAGCGCTGCGGCGGTCTTCGCCGTGGTCGTGAAACGGGTCGGGATCGTCTTCTTCATCATCATTCTCCTGAGGATCGAGCGGCGTCGATCGATACCGATTCTGCGAAGTGACAGGCGACGCGCTGACCGCTGGCCAACGGCCGCAACGCCGGCAGCTCGATGTCGCAGCGCGCCTGGCGGTAGGCGCAGCGCGGCGCGAAGGCGCATGCGCTTGCCGTCGACGTTGTCGCCACATCGGATGCGCTTGCGACTCTAGCGGAAGCCGGCGCAGCGGCGTCCGCGCCGACGGCATCGGCCGGCATCGCGCGCAGCAGCGCGCGCGTGTACGGGTGCGCGGCGGCGCGGAACAACAGCGCCGGCGTGCCCTGCTCGACGATGCGGCCGGCGTACATCACCGCGACCTCGGCGCAGACATGGTCGACCACCGCGAGGTCGTGGCTGATCAGCAGGTAGGTCACGCCGAACTGCTCGGCCAGGTCGGCGAGCAGGTTCAGCACCTGCGCCTGCACCGAGACATCGAGCGCGCTGACCGGCTCGTCGGCGACGATCAGCTTCGGCCGCGTGATCAGCGCGCGCGCAATCGCGATGCGCTGGCGCTGCCCGCCGGAAAACTCATGCGGGTATTTCTGCGCGTCGCTCGCGCGAAGGCCGACCGCATCGAGCGACGCGGCGACGCGCTGCCGCGTCTCGTCGGCGCTTGCGTCGATCAGCGGCTCGGCAACGATGCGGCCGACGCGCTGGCGCGGATCGAGCGAGCCGTACGGGTCCTGGAACACCATCTGGAAATCCCGCCGCGCGGCGCGCAGCTCGGCCGGCGCGAGCGCATGGAGGTCGCGCCCGAGCAGCCGCACGCTGCCCCCGGTCGGGGTCTCGAGCGCCATCGCGTGGCGCGCCAGCGTCGACTTGCCCGAGCCCGATTCGCCGACGATGCCGACGCTGCGCCCGGCCTGCACGCTCAGGCTCACGCCGCGCAGCGCCTCGACCACTGGCGCGGCGCGCAGCAGGCGCTCGCGCGGCAGCCGGTAGCGCTTGACGAGGTCGCGCAACTCGAGCAAGACGTCAGCCCCTCGGCCGACGAATACGTCGTCCGATCCCCCAAGGGGATGCGGGCCGGCTAGGGAGCGGCCCGGCGCTCGACCCGCGGGCGCCGTCATGCCGACGCCTCGACCGCATCGAGCCGGATGCAGCGCGCCGCGTGCCCCGGCTCGATCGGCACCGGCGGCGGCGGCGCGGCGCGGCAGGGGTCGACGACCCAGGCGCAGCGGTCGGCGAACGGGCAGCCGCTCGGCAGGTCGATCAGCTCGGGCACGCGCCCGGGGATCGTCACCAGCCGGGGCTTGCGACCGTCGACCGTCGGCGTGCCCAGCCGCGGCCGCGCCGCGTACAGGCCGCGCGTGTACGGGTGGGCGCGGCGCGCGAACACCGCGGCAGTCGGGCCCGACTCGACCACGGTGCCGCCGTACATCACCAGCAGTCGCGCGACCATGCGCGCCATCACGCCGAGGTCGTGGCTGATCATCAGCAGCGCCATGCCGCTGTCGGCGACGAGCTCGTGCAGCAGCGCGAGGATCTCGCCCTGGATCGTCACGTCGAGCGCAGTCGTCGGCTCGTCGGCGATCAACAGATCGGGCCCGCAGGCCAGCGCGATCGCGATCGTGACGCGCTGGCGCTGGCCACCCGACAGCTGGTGCGGCCAGGCATCGAGGCGCTGCGCGGCCTGCGGCAGGCGCACCCGATCGAGCAGCCGCAGGGCCTCGGCACGCGCCGCGCTGCGCGACATCCGCTTGTGCAGGCGCAGCGACTCGGCGATCTGGTCGCCCACCGTGTGCAGCGGGTTCAGCGCCGTCATCGGCTCCTGGAACACCATGCCGATGCGGTTGCCGCGCAGTGCGCACATCGCCGCGTCGTCAAGGCCGACCAGCTCCTGGCCGTTCAGCCGGATGCTGCCGCTGACCCGCGCGCCGGCCGGCAGCAGGCCCATCACCGCCATCGCGGTCATCGACTTGCCGCAGCCGCTCTCGCCGATCAGGCCGAGCGTGGCGCCGCGCGCGAGGCTGAAGTCGATGCCGCGCAGCGCATCGGCCGGGCCGCGCGGCGTGTTCAGGGTGACGCGCAACTGCGAGACCTCGAGCAGCGCGTCGGGCGCGGAAGGCGTCTCGGGCGGGGGCGAAGGCGAGGGCGGCAAGGGGTGGGAGCGGCTGATGAGGTCCGGAACCGACCGGACTGGCAGGGATTGTGCCGGCCGCGCGTACATCTTGCTACGATCCCGGGCGCCGCACATTCGTCCGGTCGAAGAGGCCCGCCTTGAAATCATCCTTGCGCTCGGCGCTGGACGCGCTGCGCCACGGCTCGCCAGTCGTGCGCGACGTCTCGCCCGACATCCGTCATCGGCTGTTGCAGCGCTACCTCGACATGTCGATCCGCAGCAGCCGGCTCAGCGCGCTGGCGTTCGCGATCTTCCTGTTCGGCCTCGCGCATGGCGCGCCGCTGTGGCCGCGGGTCGCGGCGGTGGTCGGCCTGGCGTTGGCGATGCAGTGGCGTGCGATGTTCGCGCAGCGGCTGCTGGCGCGCCTGGACCCGGCCGATCCGAAGTCGCACCTCGGGCACGACCTGCTGGTGCTCGCCACCGCGCTGGTCTGGGGCAGCGCACCGTTCCTGCTGGTGCACCGCATTCCCGACGTCAATCTGTT
>Ga0070676_10001611_pt1 | contig 11473 bp, 10 predicted proteins | sample KBSM53metaG_FD_64667 | JGI IMG/M metagenome (GOLD analysis project Ga0070676, IMG submission 64667) | Miscanthus rhizosphere microbial communities from Kellogg Biological Station, Michigan, USA - KBS M5-3 metaG | ecosystem: Host-associated > Plants > Roots > Rhizosphere > Soil ...
CATCGCGATGCGCTGCGCCAGACCGAGGCGCTTCAGGCCCGCGGCGGCGAGCACGATTGCGTCGTAGCCGCCGTCGTCGAGCTTGCGCAGACGCGTGTCGAGGTTGCCGCGCAACGGCTGCACATCGAGGTCGGGCCGCAAGGCCAGCAGCTGCACGACGCGACGCAGGCTCGAGGTGCCGACGGTCGCGCCCTGCGGCAGCTCGGCCAGCGCGGTGTAGCGGGTCGAGACGAAGGCATCGCGCGGATCCTCGCGCTCAAGCACCGCGGCGAGCTCGAAGCCGTCGGGCAAGTCCATCGGCACGTCTTTCAGCGAATGGACCGCGAGCTGCGCGCGCCCTTCTTCGAGTGCCGTCTCGAGCTCCTTCACGAACAAGCCTTTGCCGCCGACCTTGGACAGGCTGCGGTCCAGGATCTGGTCGCCGCGGGTCGTCATGCCGAGCAGCCCGACCGCCATCCCGAAGCGCTGCGTCAGCAGCGCACGCACATGCTCGGCCTGCCACAGGGCCAGGCGGCTTTCGCGGGTCGCGATCAGGGTGGTTTGCGGCATGCGGCGATGCTAGCAGGCGCCTCTGTGCACCGATGCCGGGAAGCCCCGGCCGGGGGTCGCGTGCGGCGAACGCGCCGGCGTGTGAGTTTGACCACGAATCGCGGGTCGGCAGCAGTCGACCTGCGCCGCCGGGGCCGGTCACAATCATCCGATGAAGCCTCAAGCGCGCGCGCGTGATCGCCGAAGCCTGCGCCGGCTCGGCGACGAAACAAACAAGGGACGCTACCTGCGCCACATCGTCTTCGGCTGCGCGCTCCTCGTGCTGCTGACCATCGGGATGGTGTCGCTGTTCGAGCTGTTCGTCGGTTTCTAGACGGCCTGCGCGTCGTCGCGCCGCTCGCATCGACGTGATCTCTCGAACGTCGCTGCACGGCGCCCGGCGCGCGCCCTGCCCTTAACATCGCGGCTCGCTCGCTGCGGGCATCGCGGCTCCAGGCCTGGCCTGCCGGTTGCTTTGGCTCACACGGGCGAGAACCGCGTCACGACTCCTCGTGCCGCCCGCAACGCCGATCCGAGGAATCCATGGCCCGCTCCAGTGCCCCGCCTTCGTCCGCCAGTGCCCGCCTGGCCAGCCGCGATGCCGCCGAGAAGAACCGGCCGCTGGTCGACGACATCCGGCTGCTCGGCCGCATCCTCGGCGACGTGATCCGCGAACAGGAAGGCAAGGCGGCCTACGAGCTGGTCGAGCGCGTGCGGCAGCTGTCGGTCGCGTACCGGCTCAAGAGCGATGCGCAGGCCGGCCGCGCGCTCGACCGGCTGCTGAAGAACCTCTCCGGCGACCAGACCGTCAGCGTGATCCGCGCGTTCAGCTACTTCTCGCACCTGGCCAACATCGCCGAAGACCGCCACCACGTGCGCCGGCGCGACCACCACGAGCGCCAGGGCCACCTGCAGGAGGGCTCGCTGGCGATGACGCTCGAGCGCCTCGCCGCGGCCGACATCCGCGCGGCCGACATCGCGACGACGCTCGCGCATGCCTACATCTCGCCGGTGCTGACCGCGCACCCGACCGAGGTGCAGCGCAAGAGCATCCTCGACGCCGAGCGCGCCATCGCCGAGCTGGTCGAGCAGCGCGAAGGCGCGCGCACCGAGCGCGAGCGCGCCGAGATCGAAGCGCTGCTGCGCGCCCGCGTCACGCAGATCTGGCAGACGCGCATGCTGCGCACCGCCAAGCTCACCGTCGCCGACGAGATCGAGAATGCGCTGAGCTACTACCGCTCGACCTTCCTGCGCCAGATCCCGCGCATGTACCGCGAGCTCGAGGACGCCCTGCCCGGCCACCCGATCGCATCGTTCTTCCGCATGGGCAACTGGATCGGCGGCGACCGCGACGGCAACCCGTTCGTCACCGCCGAGACCTTGCAGATGGCTCTGGCGCGGCAGAGCGAGACCGTGCTGCGCTTCTACCTGACCGAGGTCCACGAGCTCGGCGCCGAGCTGTCGATCTCGGCCTCGCTCGCGCCGGTGACGCCCGAGATGGCGGCGCTCGCCGAGACCTCGCCCGACCACAGCGAGCACCGCACCGACGAGCCGTACCGGCGCGCGCTGATCGGCATGTACGCGCGCCTGGCCGCGACGCTGCACGATTTCACCGGCACCGAGGCGCTGCGCCACGCGGTCGTGCCGCAGCGGCCCTATGTCTCGGCGGCAGAGTTCATCGACGACCTGCAGGTGATCGAACGCTCGCTCGCCGCGCACCATGCGCGCGCGCTGGCGGCGCCGCGCCTGCTGCCGCTGCTGCGCGCCGCGCGGGTGTTCGGCTTTCACCTCGCGACCGTCGACCTGCGCCAGAGTTCCGACAAGCATGAAGCGGTGGTCGCCGAGCTGCTGCGCGTCGCGCGCGTCGAGCCCGACTACAGCGCGCTGCCCGAGCCCGAGCGGCGCGCGCTGCTGATGCGTCAGCTCAACGACGCGCGGCCGCTGCGCGTGCGCGCCGCCGACTACAGCGCGCATGCGCTCGGCGAGCTCGAGATCTTCGAGACCGCCGGCGTGATGCTGCAGCGCTATGGACGCGAGGCGCTGCGCCACTACATCATCTCGCACACCGAAGACGTCAGCGACCTGCTCGAGGTGATGGTGCTGCTGAAGGAAGCCGGCCTGCTGCGCGGCACGCTCGACGGCGATGACGGCGACGGCGCGGCCGCACCGTCGGGCGCCGTGAGTGACCTGATCGTCTCGCCGCTGTTCGAGACCATCGGCGACCTGCGCAACGCGGCGCCGATCATGCGCGCGTTCTATGCGCTGCCGGGCATCACCGCGCTGATGAAGCGCTCCGGCGCCGAGCAAGACATCATGCTCGGCTACAGCGACAGCAATAAAGACGGCGGCAGCTTCACCAGCAACTGGGAGCTGTACCGCGCCGAGATCGACCTGGTCGCGCTGTTCGGGCCGCTGCGCCGCGAGCACGGCATCACGCTGCGGCTGTTCCACGGCCGCGGCGGCACGGTCGGGCGCGGCGGCGGGCCGAGCTACCAGGCCATCCTGGCGCAGCCGCCTGGTACCGTGAACGGGCAGATCCGCCTGACCGAACAGGGCGAGGTGATTGCGTCGAAGTACGCCCACCCCGAGATCGGCCGGCGCAACCTCGAGACGCTCGTCGCCGCGACGCTCGAAGCGACCCTGCTGAACCCGACCAAGAGCGCACCGGCGGCGTTTCTCGACGCCGCGGCGCAGATCAGCGACGCGAGCTTCAAGGCCTATCGCCGGCTGGTCTATGAGACGCCGGGCTTCACCGACTACTTCTTCAGCGCGACGCCGATCCGCGAGATCGCCGAGCTCAACATCGGCTCGCGCCCGGCCTCGCGCAAGGCCACGCGCGCGATCGAAGACCTGCGCGCGATCCCGTGGAGCTTCAGCTGGGGCCAGTGCCGGGTCGCATTGCCGGGCTGGTGCGGCTTCGGCTCGGCGATCGAGGCCTTCCTCGGCAAAGACGCCGCGGGGCGCAAGACGCGCCTCGCGCTGCTGCAGAAGATGCACCGGCAGTGGCCGTTCTTCCGCACCCTGCTGTCCAACCTCGACATGGTGATCGCGAAGAGCGACCTGGCGATCGCGGCGCGCTATGTCGAGCTGGTCGAGGACAAGAAACTCGGCCGCAGGATCTTCGCGCTGGTGCAGGCCGAGTGGCAGCGCACCTTCGATGCGCTGTCGCTGATCACCGGCGAGAAGAGCCGGCTCGCGTCGAATCCGTCGCTGGCGCGCTCGATCGAGCACCGCTTCCCGTACCTCGACCCGCTGAACCACCTGCAGGTGGAGCTGATGCGGCGCTACCGGCAGCGCACGGAAGGCGACCCCGAGAACGCGCGCGTGCGCACCGGCATCCACATCTCGATCAACGGCGTCGCCGCCGGTCTGCGCAACACCGGCTGACGCAGCCGCCGGCGCGCCAAGCCGGGCAGCAACCGCGACGCGGCGCGGTGCGGCCCTTGGCTCAGCGCCCGGCCGCGACCAGCGCCTCGCGCACCGCCGCGACCTGGCGGCGCGACACCGCGAGCCACTCGTCGACCGGCGCGATGCACACCGCCCAGGCGTCGGCGCCTTCGTCGTCATCGCCGGCAACCGCGCGCCGCTCGAGCGCGCGCACCGCATGGCGCGCGACCAGCGCGTTGCGGTGCACCCGCATGAAGCGATCGCCCAGGCGCTGCTCAAGATCGGTCAGCGCCTCGTCGAGCACGTGGGTGTGCGCGGCGGTGCGCAAGGTCACGTACTTGAGCTCGGCCTTGAAGTACAGCACCTCGGCCACCGGCACGCGCACCAGCCGGCCGCGGTCGGTCACGACGATGACCGGCGCCGCCGGCGGCTCGGCCGCCGCGGCGGGTGCAGGCACTGCGAGCCGCCGCGCGACGCGCTGCAGCGCCGCGTGCAGGCGCTCGCGGCGCACCGGCTTGGTCAGGTAGTCGACTGCGTCGAGGTCGAAGGCGCGCAGCGCATGCTGCGCATGCGCGGTCACGAACACGACGGCCGGCGGCTCGGGCAGGCGCTTCAGTTCGGCAGCGAGCTGGGTGCCATCGCGCCCCGGCATCTGCACATCGAGCAGCACCACATCGCAGCGCTGCGTCGCGAGCCAGGTCAACGCCTGGGTCGCGTTCGCGGCTTCGCCGGCCACGCCGGCCGGCGGGTCGGTGCACTCGGCGACCAGTTGGCGCAGCCGCAGCCGCGCCAGCTCTTCGTCGTCGACGAGCAGCACGCGCAGCGGTGCGCCGCTCATACCGCAAGCTCCGGGCGGCGGCACAACATCACTTTCACAGCGGCACCATGATCTGGACCCGGAACACGTCGCCGTCACGCCGCGTCTCGAACTGCGCCGCGACGTCGTGCATCAGCCGCAGCCGCTCACGCACATTGCGCAGCGCCATGCCGCTGCCGGGGCGCGACGCCGCGGCCGGCACGCTGTTGGCGATCGAGATCAGCGCGCGACCGAGCTTGACGCGGGTGCGCACCCGGATCACGCCGCCCTCGTCGGCCGGCTCGACGCCGTGGCGCACCGCGTTCTCGACCAGCGGCTGCAGCAGCAGCGGTGGCACGCGGGCCTGGCCGGCGTCGGGGTCGAGCTCCCATGTCACCTGCAAGCGGTCGCCGAAACGGATCTGCTCGATCGCGAGGTAGCGCTGCGCGAGCGCGACCTCCTCGTCGAGCGACACCGACTCGGCGCTGTCGGAGATCGCGACCCGGAACAGCTCGGCCAGGTCTTCGAGCACGCCCTCGGCGCGCGCCGGATCGAGCCGCACCAGCGTCAGCGCGCTGTTCAGCGTGTTGAACAGGAAGTGCGGCCGGATGCGCGACTGCAGCTCGGCCAGGCGCGCCGTCGTGTCGGCCGGCAGCTGCGCCTGCGCCCGCAGCCGCAGCCAATGGAACATCACCGCGGCGAGCGCGCCACCGGCGACGGCCGGCGCGAACCACGCCGGCGTGCCGATCGGTGCGCCGCCGGCCAGCCAGGCGAACGCCGATCCGGCGACGCCGCTGACCGCACCGAGCGCCAGTGCGACGCCCCACTGCGCGGCCAGCGGCAAGCCGCCGAACGGTCGCTGCAGCGCACAGGCGACGAGCAGCCACAGCAGCACCGCCGGCAGCGTGGTGGCCGAGCCGCTCGCGAACGCGGCCCACCAGGCCGGCGGCGACGGCGCGCCGAACAGCACGCCGACCGCCAGCACGCCGTGCGCGAACAGCAACGCTCGCAGCACGACGCCGACATGGCAGACATCGAAGACCGACGCCGGGACCTTGGCTGCCGCCGCGTCGCTGGCCAGTACATCGAACACGGTCGTGCCGAAGCCAGCGGAATGCGTGTCGCTCAGGCGGCCGGGGGCGGTGACGGGCAGGTCGCGCGTGGGCATCGGTGGCAAGGCGTCGAAGGCAGGCGGATCGCGGGCAGGTGGACGGCGGGACGGCGGAGCGGGACGGTGGATCGTGACCGGTCGACGCCAGGGGCCTCGATAGAATCCGGCTGACACGCATTGTCCAGCGCACCGCCGATGTCTTCCAACCAACTCGACAAAAAATCCCAGGCCTGGTCGGCGCTGTTCTCGGAACCGATGAGCGACCTGGTCAAGCGCTACACCGCGAGCGTCGGCTTCGATCAGCGGCTCTGGAGGGCCGACATCGCCGGCAGCCTGGCGCATGCCGAGATGCTCGCCGCGCAGGGCATCATCTCGGGCGACGACCATGCCGCGATCCAGCGCGGCCTGGCGCAGATCACCGCGCAGATCGAGGCCGGCACGTTCGAATGGAAGCTCGAGCTCGAAGACGTGCACCTGAACATCGAGGCGCGCCTGACGCAGCTGGTCGGCGATGCCGGCAAGCGGCTGCACACCGGCCGCTCGCGCAACGACCAGGTCGCGACCGACGTGCGCCTGTGGCTGCGCGACGAGATCGCCGCGATCGGCGGGCTGCTGGACGAGCTGCAGCGCGCGCTGGTCGGCGTCGCCGAGACCCATGCCGAGGTTGTGATGCCCGGCTTCACGCACCTGCAGGTGGCTCAGCCGGTGAGCTTCGGCCACCACCTGCTGGCGTATGTCGAGATGTTCGCGCGGGATGCCGAGCGCATGGCCGACGTGCAGCGGCGCACCAACCGGCTCCCGCTGGGCGCGGCGGCGCTGGCCGGCACGAGCTACCCGCTCGACCGCGAGCGCGTCGCGCGCACGCTCGGGATGGTCGACGCGCAGGGCGCGGCCTGCGTCTGCCAGAACAGCCTCGACGCGGTCAGCGACCGTGACTTCGCGATCGAGTTCACGGCCGCTGCGGCGCTGTGCATGGTGCACTTCTCGCGCTTCAGCGAGGAGCTGGTGTTGTGGATGAGCCAGAACTTCGGCTTCATCGACCTGGCCGACCGCTTCTGCACCGGCTCGTCGATCATGCCGCAGAAGAAGAACCCCGACGTGCCCGAACTCGCGCGCGGCAAGACCGGCCGCGTGGTCGGCCACCTGATGGGCCTGATCACCTTGATGAAAGGCCAGCCGCTGGCCTACAACAAGGACAACCAGGAAGACAAGGAGCCCTTGTTCGACACCGTCGACACGCTCAAGGACACCTTGCGCATCTTCGTCGAGCTGGTCGCCGGCATCACGGTCAAGCCCGCGGCGATGGAGCGTGCGGCCAAGCGCGGCTACGCGACCGCGACCGACCTCGCCGACTACCTCGTCAAGAAGGGGCTGCCGTTCCGCGATGCGCACGAGGTCGTCGCGCACGCGGTCAAGCACGCGATCGAGCAAGGCATCGACCTGGGCGAGCTGCCGCTGCCGACCCTGCAGGCCTTCAACCCGCTGATCGCCGCCGACATCTACGACGTGCTGAGCCTGCAGGGCTCGCTGCATGCGCGCCAGGTGCTCGGCGGCACCGCGCCGGCGCAGGTGCGGGCGCAGGTCGCGCGCCACCGGGCCCGGCTCGGCTGACGCCGCCGTCGGTCGGCCGGCGCCACACCGGCGTCATCGAGACCGCGCCGCACCCTTGACGCGGGCACGCGGCACCGCGGGCGCGGCCGGTGCCGGCGACGTGCGCAGCGCCTCGAGCGCCGCCGAGACGCTGTCCATCACGCGCGCGACGGTGGCCAATTCGGCGTCGGACACGCCGGCGGCCATTGCACCGATCACTTCGGCCTGGATCGTCATCGTGGCGCGCGCCAGCGCCGCGCCGTCGGATGTCAGCGACAGACGCCAGACGCGCGCATCCTGCGCATCGGCCTCGCGTCGCACCAGGCCCTGTGCCTGCATCTGCGTCAGCAGCATGCTGACGCCGCTCTTCGCGACGAAGCAGCGCGCCGCCAGCGCCTGTTGGGTGATGCCGGGTGCGGTCGCGAGGTGGGCCAGCACCTCGTGCTCGCCGACGCGCAGGCCGAGCGCCGCCAGTCGCGTGCTCATCACCGCATCACACAGGTTGTAGGCGCGCACCACCGCCAGCCAGGCGAGCGTGCCGTGGGGTGACGAGGGGGCACGGGTGGTCGGCCCTTTCGAGCGCTGCTGCATGGTGGTCATGATATTAGTTCAATGTTGAACTATACTGTTCAACATTGAACTAATGGTAGCGCGCCCCGAACGCCAACGACCGTCATGAACCTGTACCTGCGCCTGCTCTGGACCCTGCTGCGCGCCTGGCGCGCCCCGCGGCTGCAACCGGGCGACACGCTGACGCGCCAGCTGCGGGTGCTGCCGAACGACCTCGATGTCAACGGCCACATGAACAACGGCCGCTACCTGACGGTCATCGACCTGATGCTGGTCGAGTATTTCGTGCGCACCGGCTTCGTCGCGACGATGCTGCGCCACGGCTGGCGGCCGATGGCTGGCGGCTCGCTGATCAGCTACCGGCGCGGCCTGAAGCCGTTCGAGTCGTACCGGCTGCGCTTCCGTCTCGATGCCACCGATGCGCACTGGAACTACATGCGCTTCGAGTTCGTCTGCGGCGAGCGGGTCTGCGCCGCCGGCTACATGAAGGGCGCGGCGGTGGCGCGCGCCGGCCTCGTGACGAGCCGCGACGCCTATGCCGCGATGGGCCTGGCGCCGCCGGCCGCCGAGCTGCCGAGTGCCGTGCGCGACTGGCTCGCCGCCGAGCGCGGCGTGATGGCGGCGGCGTGGTGATTCCAGGCGCAATGGTGGCGCAAGCCTTGTTCGTGGTCGGCGCGGCGGTGCTCGGCCTGCTCGGCGCGCTGCACCTGGCCTTCACCTTCTTCACGCCGAACTTCGAGGCCCGCAACCCCGCGACGAGCGCCGCGATGCGGGCCGACCATCCGCGGCTGACACGCCGCACGAGCCTGTGGGACGCCTGGGTCGGCTTCAATGCCAGCCACAGCCTGGGCGCGCTGCTGTTCGCCGGCGTCTACCTGCTGCTCGCGCTCGGGCACATGGCGGTGCTGCGCGACTCGATGGCACTGGCGTGGTTGGCGCCCGCCGGCGGTGCCGCCTATCTGGCGATCGCGGTGCGCTACTGGTTCCGCACGCCGCTGATCGGCATCGCGGTGGCCACCGCGTGCTTCACCGGCGCAGCGCTGATGCTGCAGCTGTGATCCGCGCCCGGCAGGTCGCGCCGGCTCAGCGGCGCGGCCCGAACGGCGCGCGGTAGAGCCAGAGCGGCCGGCCGTCCGCGCATTCGAGCCGGTGCGTCGGCGCGACCCCGGGCACCGCGAATTCGAGGCTCGCGAGCCAGCTGCCGGCGCGCAGCTCGCGCATCGCCTTGTCGGCCGCGCGCGCCATGCTCTCGGGCCGTTGAAACACATAGACGAGGTCGTAGCCCGACCAGTCGGCGGCCCAGATGTCGCCGCGCCGCACGCGCGCATCGATCTGCGCGGCGCGGCAGCGCCAGGCGCAAGCGATGCGCAATGGCCAGCTCCATTCGAGCCCGTGCAACACGGCCTGCGGATACGCGCCGCGCAGTTCGCGCAGCCCGTCGCCGAGACCGCAGCCGGCATCGAGCACGCGTGCCGACGGTGCCAGCGGCGCCGCATGCGCCAGGCCGCGCAATGCGCCGGCCGGCGTCGGGAACAACGGCGCATCGCGCCAGGCACGCAACGGGTAGACGAGCGCGAGCAGCGCCAGCGGCAGCAGCCAGGCCCAGGGCGGCATCGCACTGGCCAGGGCCGCGGCGGCCAGCGACAGCGGAAAGCCCAGTGCGATGAAGACGCGCCGCCACGGCGTGCTGCCGAGCGCGCTGCAGGCGACGCCCGACGCGATCGCGGCCGTGATCGCGGCCGCGGGCGGTGCATCGAGTGCGCGCAAGGCGCCGAACACTGCCCAGGCGATCGCCCAGCCGGCGAGCGCCGGCACCGGCCAGCGCAGCGCGCCGGCGCCGCGGCGGCGCCGCCGTGATCCCATGGCCGTCACGGCAGCCAACCGGGGGCGACGCACGGCGACAGCCTCAGAACTTGAACGCGAGACGCAGGCCGCCCCAATGGCGGCCGTCGACGACGATCGGTGCCGCGGCTTCCTTCATCACGATGAAGCTGCCGCCGCCCATGTCGCGGCGGTAGGTCTGCAGCAGGAACGGCCGCTGGTTGCGCGCCGAGGCCAGGCCGGTGCGGTCGGCGAAGATGCGGCGGTAGCGGCTGTTCGCGCTGTCCCAGGCCAGGTCGCCGCGCTGCGGCAGGTTGTATTTCTTGTTGTGGGTCGAGACATAGCCGTTGCGGTCGACCGCGATGCAGAACACGACCTTCGGGCTCAGGCCCAGCATCGCCTCCTGCACCGGCGGGAACAGCCGGTCGGCGAGCGCATTGAAGCGCGCGGTGTGCTGCGCCGGGCTGGTGCCGGCGATCGGCTGGTAGGCCTCGTCGAACAGCTGCTCGGCCGAGATCGCGCCGCCGCGCAGCGCGCCTTCCAGTAGCGCGCCGATCTCGCCGGCCGCGCCCACCGCGGCGTCGATGTAGGGCGTGTCCTCGGTCTCGATGCCGCAGTTCGCGACCAGTTCGATCAGGTGCTCCGAGACATCCAGAAAGGCTTCGCTGCGCTTCATCGCGGCGCCGAGCGCACGGCCGGTCTGGCCCATCTCGGCGGCGATCGCGCCCATCTGCGCGTCCAGGCCGCCGCAGATCACGCGGCTCTGCTCTGCCGCGCTGATGATGCTGGCGACCGCGCCCTGCACGTCGGTGAGCGCGAGCTGGAACGCACCCTGATGGGCCGTGCCGGCCTCGACGCGGATCTCGCGCGACAGCGCGTCGATGCGCTTGTCGAGCAGGCCGACGGTGCGCATGATGTCCTTCGACGACTGCTCGACCTTGCCGGCCAGGTCCTTGACCGCATCGGCGACGACGCCGAACCCGCGCCCTGCCTCGCCGGCGCGCTTGGCCTCGACCGAGGCGTTGAATGCGACCAGCCGCGTCTGCAACGCGATCTGCGTGATGCTCTCGGCCGCCTGCGCGACATCGCGCAAGGTCGAGACGACCTCGCCGACCCCGCGGCCGACGCCCTCGACCGCCACGCGCACGCGCTCGACCGCACCCAGCCCGGCCTGCGAGGCGCCGCCGATGCTGGCCTGCGCGACGTTGATGTCCTTGACCTGAGCGGTCAGCGAGGCGACCGCGAGCACGCCGCGCTCCGACGCCTTGGTGGTGTCGTCGAGCAGCCCGCGCACCTCGGCCGATTCGCGCCCGATCGTCGAGGCCTGCTGGCTGATCGAGCGGATCGCGCCGCGCAGATCGACCTGCACGCCCGTGGCCTCCTGATCGACCGGCGGAGTCTGCGAGGCGCGTGCCGCCGCCCGCTTCGATGACAACAGTGACAGCATGGCGAGAGCCTTTGTCCTTCGAGGGTTGCGGGAGGCGATGGTCAATAGGCGCGCAGCTTCACGCGCAGCCGCGCGATCGACTGGCTGTGCAGCTGGCACACGCGCGACTCGGTGACCTTGAGCACCGCGGCGATCTCCTTCAGGTTCATGTCGTGCTCGTAGTACATGCTCATCACGTACTGCTCGCGCTCGGGCAGCACCTTGATCGCCTCGATCAGCGCGG
>Ga0070676_10001625_pt1 | contig 11423 bp, 11 predicted proteins | sample KBSM53metaG_FD_64667 | JGI IMG/M metagenome (GOLD analysis project Ga0070676, IMG submission 64667) | Miscanthus rhizosphere microbial communities from Kellogg Biological Station, Michigan, USA - KBS M5-3 metaG | ecosystem: Host-associated > Plants > Roots > Rhizosphere > Soil ...
TACCCGATACGACGCGAGCTCAGGACGATGGTGAATGCGGCGATCGTCGAGCCGGCGTGATCGCGCGCGACGACGATTTTCCATCGGTGCTCGTGACGGACCCATGAGCCGAGCCACCGACGAGCAAGACCCCGCGCTCCTGCGCCGCCTGCTGCGCGCCCGGGACCGCATCGACGCAGCCTCGCACGAGGAATGGCCGGTGGCCCGGCTGGCGCGGGTGAGCGGCGTCTCTGCAGCGCACTTCGCACGAGCGTTCCATCGTGCGTTCGGCGCCCCGCCGCATCGTTACTTGCTGACGCGGCGCATCGAGAAGGCGACGGCGCTGCTGCGCGACAGCGACCTCTCGATCACCGAGATCGCCTTCCAGACAGGCTGGAGCAGCCTCGGCACCTTCGGTCGGACCTTTCGCGACGTGACCGGCGAGACGCCGAGCTCGCTGCGCCTGCGTGCGCGGGCCGAGGCCGAAAGCCTGGCCCGCGTGCCGCCGTGCTTTCTCGCCGCCGCTCAGCGGCCCGACCTCACGAGCGCAGTTTCGGAGAAGCGTCGCCGCGAATCGTTCGGTACAACCTCCTCCACCGAATTTAAGGAGGAGCGATGAACGAAGGAGTGCAAGTGGCGGGGGTGTACGTGCGGGATGCCGACGAGGCGCTCGCCTTCTATGTCGACAAGCTCGGCTTTCGCGTCCACACCGACGTGAAGAACGGCGACTACCGGTGGCTCACGGTGCAGCACCCCGAGCAGGCGTCGTTCCAGCTCGGCCTGTTCGTCCCCGGCCCGCCGACCGTCGACGCGGCGACGGCGCAGACGTTGAAGGCGGCCGTCGCCAAGGGCGCGATGCCACCGCTGGTACTGGTCGTCGACGATTGCCGCGCCACGCACGAGCGACTGGCCGCGCGCGGCGTCGAGTTCACGCAGGCGCCGGTGGAACGGTACGGCAGCGTCGACGCGAGCTTTCGCGATCCGTCCGGCAATGGATGGAAGATGGTCCAGGCGCGGCGTTGACGGGAGCTGAGAAACTGATCAGCGGGCTCGTGCTGTTCGCGCTCCCGTACCTCGAGCGTCGCCGGACGCCTTGCCGAGGCGACGAATCGCCGTCGTCGTCGCCGAGGATCGCTTGATCGCGCTCACTGGCGGCGACCCGAGAGCGCTCGGGCGAATGCCCTTCATCATCGCGTCCGATGTCAGCGGGACGGTCGTCGCTACGCTGGCGCCGTCTCCGTCGCGGCCCGTTCCGACGGCAGCCAGAGCACGGTGAACGCGGTGCACAGCGCCACGCCCGCCAGGATGAGGAGCAGCTTGTCGAAGCCCATGCCCTTGACCAGCGGCCCCAACAGCCAGACGGCGAGCGAGCTGATGCCGAGCGACACCGCCAGCCGCATGCCCGCGACGCGCGAGCGCATGTGGTCGTCGACGTAGCGGACGATCATCGCGTCGGTGAACGGGATGGCGCCGAAGATGAAGATCATCATGCCCAGCATGCCGGCGTAGAGTCCCCAGCCCTGCTCCTGTGACGAGAACACCAGGACCGGGACCTGGAGCAAGGCGATGGTCAGATAGAGCGGCTTGAGCGCGACCCGGTCGATGAGCCGGCCGACGACGACCTGGGCCAGGGAGGCGATGGCGTAGATGCTCGCCAGCAGCAAGCCGAGCGTCGCCGGATCGTTCATCACGCCGCGGAACCGTTCGGTCAGCAGCTGCGCGTTTCCGTTGGTGGTGAGATTGAACAGGATGCCGCCGCTGGCCGACGCCAGCGTCATCACGGCCAGCGCCCGCGCGACCTGCGAGCGCGACAGCCGCACCTTGGCGCCGCCCTTGCGCCTGGCCGGCGATTCGGTTTCCGGAGGAACGACGCGCATGAAGACGATCCCGAGCGCCAGGCACGCCAGGCCCGGGACCGCGAACGCCGCCCGCCAACCGAACCAGTGCATCAGCAAGCCAGTCAGCGCAGCGGCCACCGCGATGCCGAGGTTGCCCGCCAGGCCGTTGACGCCGATCGTCGCGCCCGGCCGGGCCGCGCCCTGCAGCAGCATCGGGATGCCCACGGGGTGGTAGATCGACGCGAACGTGCCGATGAGCGTGAGCGCCGCGGCGAGCTGCCAGGGCCCTTGCGCCACCGACGCGAGCAACGAGGACGCTCCGATCCCGAAGAAGAAGACGACCATCATCGCGCGGCGGCCCCAGAGGTCACCGAGGCGGCCGGAGGGCAGCGATCCGAGGCCGAACATCACGAACGCGCCGACGCCGAACGGCATCAGGTCTTCCCAGCGCGCGAAGCCGAACTCGGCGGCGATGCTGGCCACCGCCGTGGCGAAGATCAGCAGGAACATGTGGTCCACCGCGTGGGCCACGTTCAGAAGCAGGATCGCGCTGCGCTTGTGCATGGGGCTGTCGCGCAGGGATGACTCGTTCGAGGCTCGTCCACGGACCGAAACCCGATTCTGCTCTCTGCTCAGCCGAGCCGCTCGCGCGGACGAACGGTCACGAACATGACCTCCGGTGAAGTGTGGCCGCGCAGAAACTTGAGCGCGCAATCGCGCTGGATCCGGCTCTCGTCGAGCACGCGGTGCAGCGCGTCGACCGAGTCGATCGTCACGCCGTCGATCCCGAGGACGATGTCGCCCTCGCGCAGCCCGGCTTGCGCCGCCGGGCTCTGCGGATCGAGCGAAACGACACGAACGCCGTGCGAAAGGCCGAGGCCGTGGTGCAGGACGACGCGGCGGTCGATCGCGACCGTCTGCCCGCCCAGGCCGAGGTAGGCGCGCCGGATCCGGCCGTGGCGGAGCAGCTGCGGGATCACCCACTTGACGGTGTCGATCGCGATCGCGAACGAGATCGCCTGGGCGTCGCGGATGATCGCCGTGTTGACGCCGATCACCTCGCCGCGCGAGTCGAGCAAGGGCCCGCCCGAGTTGCCCGGGTTGAGCGCGGCATCGGTCTGGATCACGTCGGGGATGAGGCGCCCGGTGCTCGCCCGCATGCTGCGCCCGAGCGCGCTGACGATGCCGGCGGTGGCGGTGTGCTCGAAGCCGAGCGGGTTGCCGATCGCGATCGCGATCTCGCCGCGCTTGAGCCCGGCGGAGCTGCCGAGCACGAGTGGCACCAGCGAGCTCCGCGCCGCGGCGCCGACGCGCAGCACCGCCGTGTCGGTGTCCGGATCGTCGCCGACCCACTCGGCCGCCGACTCGGTGCCGTCGCCGAGCATCACCGAGTAGGCGTGCGCCGGCCTCGCCGCGCCCGGAGCCGGCGCGCGCCCGGCGCGGACGACGTGCGAGTTGGTCAGCAGGTAGCCGTCCGACGTGAAGACGAAGCCCGAGCCGCTGCCGAGCGTGCTGTCGGCGCCGCCGACGCGCACCGCCGCGACGCTCGCGCCGGCGCGCCCGATGACGCCGCTCACCGTCTGCGAGTACGCGTCGAGAAGGATGGAATCGGTCGCGCCCATGGAAAGAGACCCCGGTCGATGTGAGGCGCGGCTCCGGAGCCCACAAGGCCCGCGGCGCGCCGACCCTGGCCGAACGAGCAGGTCGGAACGACCGCAGAGGGGGTCGTGTATAAAAGTCGAGGCTCAGTGACAGCCCCTCGACACTGTTCGACCCGGAGTTCGACCCATGGCTTCTTCCACCATCACCCTCACCGCTGCCGATGGCTTCATGTCGTCCGCGTACGTGTCAGAGCCGTCGGGTACGGCGAAGGGTGCGCTCGTCGTGTTGCAGGAGATCTTCGGCGTCAACTCGCACGTCCGCGGTGTCGCCGACGGCTATGCGGCCGCCGGCTACCTCGCGATCGCGCCGTCGACGTTCGACCGGGTCGAGCGCGACGTCCAACTCGGCTACACGCCGAACGACATCACCCAGGGCTCGCGCCTGAAGGCCGCGGTCGAAGCGCTGCCGGCGCCGGGGGTGCTGCAGGACATCCAGGCGGCGGTCGACTACGCCGCGAGAGCCGGCAAGGTCGGCATCGTCGGCTACTGCTGGGGCGGCCTGCTGGTCTGGCGCTCGGCCGAGAAGGTGCGCGGCCTGGCCGCGGCGGTCGCCTACTACGGCGGCGGCATGACGGTCGGCAGCGAGCTATCGCGCAAGCCCGCGGTGCCGACGATGGCGCATTTCGGCGACCAGGATGCGCATATCTCGGTCGAGAGCGTGAGGGCGTTCGAGCAGGCGCATCCGGAAGTCGAGGTCCATCTCTACGCCGCCAACCACGGCTTCAACTGCGATCAGCGCGGCTCGTACAACGCCGGTGCTGCCGCAACCGCCCTCGAGCGCTCGCTGTACCACTTCGCCAAGCACCTCGGCTAGGCGAGCGCGCATCCGCGCCGGCATCGGCGAGCTCGCGGCCTGACGATCACGGCTCGGCCGAGGAAGCGACGCCGGTCCCGCTTCGAACTTGTCCCGGGCCCGCGCTCTTGGCCGCCTCGCCGTGCAACCAGGACAGGAAGGCCTCGACAGGAGGTCGCCGGGCGTGGCGCGCCGGATAGACGGCGAAGTGCGCTTTGACTCGGATCGCCTTGTCCATGCCCAGGACCGGACGCAGCTTCCCCTCGGCCAGGTGCTTGCTCCCCGTCGTCGTGCTTTCCAGCGCGACGCCGAGCCCTTGCGCGGCGGCGTCGAATGACATGTGAGCGCGGTCGAAGCAGAGCGTGAAGCGGTCGGGCGCGCGCTTGTTTGAGAAGGCGGCGAACCAGTCCGACCATTGCACGACGCTCACGTTGCTCTGGATCAGCGGCACTTGCAGCAGCTGCTCCAGGCGCTTGAGCCGGTGCTTGCGAATGAACGCTGCGCTCGCGAGCGGAACGATGCGCTCCTCGAACAGGGGCTCGACCACCACGTGGGGCCACTGTGGGACGCCATAGCGGATGTCGAGGTCGACCTGACCGAGACCGAAGTCGCTGTGCGTGTGCGCAGCCGAGAGGTTGAGCGAGATGCCGGGATGGGCCTGCGCGAACAGGTGCAGCCGCGGCATCAGCCACAGGGTCGCCAGGCTCGGCGAGCAATGCACGTAGAGGCTGTTGCTGACGCCCTGGCGCATGTCGTCGGTGGCCGCGGAGATCGCAGACAGCGCCCCGGCGACCCGCGACAGGTACTGCTCGCCCGCCGGGCTCAGCCGCACGCCGTGCGCACTTCGCTCGAACAGCTTGATCGCGAGGTGCGCCTCGAGCCGTGCGATCTGGTGGCTGATCGCCGATGCGGTGAGATGAAGCTCGGCGGCCGCGAGCGCGAAGCTGCGGCGCCGGGCCACCGCCTCGAAGGCCTGCAGGTTGGTCATCGGAGGGAGCAACGCCATCGGGTTTCTCCGCACGTCAGTTGACGATCCGTCATCTTAGGTTGAAAAAGCATCGCTTGCCGTCACGCGGGCAGCTCTCCACCATTCACGTCACGAACTCAGGAGACAAGCCGCGGCCCTGAAGAAGGCCAGAAGGCCTCGCAGGGCAGCGAAAGCAGGCGGCATCTCTCGTGTTCGACCCGAACACCACCCTCCACAGGAGTCGATCGAGATGCTGCTCAAGGACAAAGTCGCCGTCATCACCGGGGGCGCAGGCCCCAACGGCCTGGGATTCGCCACCGCCAGGCTGATGGCCGAACACGGCGCGCGCGTCGCCGTGCTCGACCTGGACCGCGCCGAGCCCGGCAACGCCGCGGCCAAGCTGGGCCAGGGCCACCTCGGCGTCGTCGCCGACGTCACCGACAAGGCGTCGTGCGACGCCGCGATCGCCGCCGTCATCAAGGCCTTCGGCCGCGTCGACGTGCTGGTCAACAACGCCGGCATCACGCAGCCGAGGAAGACCGTCGACATCACCAACGCCGACTACGACGCGATCCTCGACGTCAGCCTGCGCGGCACGCTGCTGATGTCGCAGGCCGTGATCCCGCAGATGCAGCGCCAGAAGGGCGGCTCGATCGTCTGCATCTCGTCGGTGTCGGCGCAGCGCGGCGGCGGCATCCTCGGCGGCCCGCACTACTCGGCGGCCAAGGCCGGCGTGCTCGGCCTGGCGCGCGCGATGGCGCGCGAGCTCGGCAGCGACTCGATCCGCGTCAACTGCATCACCCCCGGGCTGATCCAGACCGACATCCAGAAGGGCAAGCTCAGCGACGAGCGCAAGGTCGAGATCGCCAAGGAGATCCCGCTCGGCCGTCTCGGCGTGACCGCCGACGTCGCCGGCGCCTGCCTCTACCTCGCCAGCGATCTTTCCAGCTACTGCACCGGCATCACGCTCGACGTGAACGGCGGCATGTTGATCCACTGAACCGAACCGACGGCCACGACCATCGGACACCAGGAGACAAGCATGAACGCACCGAAAATTCTCACCGCCGGCGTGACCCGCCGCCAGACGCTTGCCGCTGCCGCCGCATTGCCGCTCTTCTCGATCCTGCCGCGCCGCGCGAACGCTGCCGAATTCAACTACAAGTTCGCCACCGGGCAGGATCCTTCGCATCCGGTCAACAAGCGCGCCCAGGAAGCGATCGACCGCATCCGCGAAGCGACCGGCGGGCGCCTCGACATCAAGCTGTTCCCGGCCAACCAGCTCGGCTCGGACACCGACCTGCTGTCGCAGATCCGCAATGGCGGCGTCGAATTCTTCAACCAGGCGAACACCGTGCTGTCGACGCTCGTGCCGGCGGCCGGCATCGTCAACACCGGCTTTGCGTTCCACGACTACAACGAGGTCTGGAAGGCGATGGACGGCCCGCTCGGGGCCTACGTGCGTGCGCAGATCGAGAAGGTGGGCCTGCTCACGATGTCGAAGGCGTGGGACAACGGCTTTCGCAACGTCACCACGTCGACCAAGCCGGTCAAGACTCCGGACGATCTCAAGGGAATGAAGTTGCGGGTGCCGGCCGCGCCGATGTTGTCGGGGCTCTTCACCGCGCTCGGCGCCAGCCCGACGCCGATCAACTTCAACGAGGTCTATTCGGCGCTGCAGACCAAGCTCGTCGAAGGCCAGGAGAACCCGCTCGCGATCATCAGCAGCGCGCGGCTCTACGAGGTGCAGAAGTACTGCAGCCTCACCAACCACGTCTGGGACGCCTACTGGATCCTCGGCAACCGCAAGGCGATCGAGCGCCTGCCCAAGGACGTCCAGGAGATCGTCCGCCGCGAGATCGACAAGGCCGCGACCGCCGAGCGCGCCGACATCGCTGCCCTCAGCGTCTCGCTGCGCACCGATCTCGCGACCAAGGGTGTGCAGATGATCGAGCCCGACAAGAAGGCGTTCAAGGATGCGCTCGCCAAGGGCACCTTCTACAAGGACCTGCGCGCCAAGTTCGGCGACGAGGCCTGGAAGCTGCTGCAGGACAGCGTCGGGACACTGGGATGAGCGGCGTGCTGCTGGAAGCCCATCCCGCCATGTCGGAGGACGGGTCGCTCGCGGCGCGGGCGGAAGCGTGGCTCGGCCACGCCATCGAAGCGCCGGCGGCGGCGCTCGTGGTCGGCGAGGTGCTCGTGCTGCTCGCGGCCGTGATCATGCGCTTCGTCTTCAACAGCCCGATCCCCTGGGCCGACGAGCTGGCATCGATCCTGTTCCTCTGGCTCGCCAACCTCGGCGCCGCGGTGGCGCTCCGGCGCGGCACGCACATGCGTACCACCGCGCTGGTGGCGCGCTGGAGCCCGCGCGCGCAAGCCTGGGCCGAGGCGCTGGCGATCGCCGCACCCTGCCTGATGCTGGTGATCCTGATCGGCCCGATGTCCGAATACGCCGGCGACGAGTGGGTCGTGCAGACGCCTGCGCTGTCGTGGCCGAACACCGTGCGCGCTGCTGCGGTGCCGGTGGGAAGCGCGTTCATGATCGCGCTCGGCCTGCTGCGTCTCGCGCGCGTGGGAGTCGGCGATCTCGTCGGCGTCGTGCTCTCGATTGCCGCACTGGCGGCCGTGCTCTATCTCGGCGCCGGCTGGCTGCAGTCGATCGGCAACTGGAACCTCGTCGTCTTCTTCGCGTTGCTGCTCGGCACCGGCGTGCTGCTCGGCGTGCCGATCGCCTTCTGCTTCGGCCTCGCGACCGTCGCCTTCCTGCTGTGCGTGACGTCGACGCCGCTCGCGGTCGTCAGCGGACGCATCGACGAGGGCATGAGCTCGCTGATCCTGCTGGCGGTGCCGCTCTTCATCCTGCTCGGGCACCTGGTCGAGATGACCGGCATGGCCAAGGCGATGGTCGACTTCCTCGCTTCGCTGCTCGGCCACGTGCGCGGCGGCCTCAACTACGTTCTGCTCGGCGCGATGCTGCTGGTGTCCGGAATCTCCGGTGCAAAGACCGCCGACATGGCGGCGGTGGCGCCGGTGCTGCTGCCGGAGATGAAAAAGCGCGGCAACCCCGAAGGCGAGCTGATCTCGCTGCTCGCCGCCTCGGGCGCGATGGCCGAGACAGTTCCGCCGTCGCTGGTGCTCATCACCATCGGTTCGGTGGCCGGCATCTCGATCGCCGCGCTCTTCACCGGCGGCCTGCTGCCCGGTGTCGTGCTCGCCGTGATGCTCGCATTGCTGGCGCGCTACCGCAGCGCCGAGATCACCCGCGGGCTGAAGCGTGCGCCGATGAGCGTCGTCGGCAAGACGCTGCTCGTCGCGGTGCCGGCGCTGGTGCTGCCGGTGCTGATCCGCACCGCGGTCGTCGAAGGCGTCGCCACCGCGACCGAGGTGTCGACGATCGGCATCGCGTACGCGGTGTTGGCCGGCCTCTTCATCTACCGGCGCTTCGACTGGAAGCGGATCTATCCGATGCTGGTCGACACGGCAGCCCTTTCCGGCGCGATTCTCTTCATCATCGGCACCGCCACCGGCATGTCCTGGGCGCTCACCCAATCGGGCTTCTCGCACACCCTCGCCGCGGCGATGACGAGCGTCCCGGGCGGCAAGTACGGGTTCCTGTTGGTGTCGATCGCGGCGTTCATCGTCCTCGGCAGCGTGCTCGAAGGGATCCCGGCGATGGTGCTGTTCGCGCCGCTGCTGTTCCCGGTGGCCAAGGCGATCGGCGTGCACGAGGTGCACTACGCAATGGTGATCATCCTCGCGATGGGCATCGGGCTGTTTGCGCCGCCGTTCGGTCTCGGCTACTACGCGGCCTGCACGATCGGCCGGGTGAATCCCGACATCGCCGTGCGTCGCATCTGGCCGTATCTCGGCGCGCTGCTTGCGGGCCTGCTCATCGTCGCCTTCGTGCCCTGGTTCTCGATCGGCCTGCTTTGATCGAATCCGACTCATCCCTCTCTTCAATTCTCAAAAGGAACCCCATGACGACCAATCCCAACACCGTCGCGACCTTGGCGCGGCGCGCCTACCGGATCCGCCGGTTCGCGCTCCGCATGGGCGAGGTGCAAGGCCAGGGCTACATCGGCCAGGCGCTCGGCTGGGCCGACGTGCTCGCCGCGGCCTACGGCCATGCGATGAACCTCCGTCCCGACGAACCCGAGTGGGAAGGACGCGACCGCTTCCTGCTCTCCCACGGCCACTACGCCATTGCGCACTACGCCGCGTTGATCGAGGCAGGCACCATTCCCGAGAGCGAGCTCGAGACTTACGGCAGTGACGACAGCCGCCTGCCGATGTCGGGCATGGCCACCTACACGCCCGGCATGGAGATGTCGGGCGGCTCGCTCGGCCAAGGCCTGCCGATTGCGGTCGGAATGGCGCTGGGCCTGAAGCAGAGGAAGAACCCGGCCTTCATCTACAACTCGATGTCCGATGGTGAGCTCGACGAGGGCTCGACCTGGGAAGCGGCCATGGGTGCCGCGCACCACCGTCTCGACAACTTGATCTGCCTGGTCGACATCAACAATCAGCAGGCCGACGGACCCTCGGGCAAGGTGCTGGGCTTCGAGCCGCTCGCTGACAAGTGGGCCGCATTCGGCTGGCATGTCCAGCGGGTCGACGGCAACGACATGTCCGCAGTGCTCGACGCCTTCGATCGCGCACGCACGCTCAAGGACGCCAAGCCGCGCGTCATCCTGTTCGACACGCTGATGGGCAAGGGCGTGCCGTTCCTCGAGACGCGCGACAAGAACCACTTCATTCGGGTCGACCCACCCGAGTGGCAGCAGGCCCTCGAAATCCTGGATCAGTCCCAACCCTACATGCAGCCCGAAGGAGCCACGGCATGAGCCCCACCGTCGCAGAAAAGAAGCCGCGTCTGACCACGTCGGCCATGATCGCGTCGATCGCGACCGAAGGGCAGCGCGTGAAAGCAGCGCCGTTCGGCAAGGCGCTCGTCGAGTACGCGGCGACGCGCCCGGAGATCGTCGGCCTGACCGCCGACCTCGCCAAGTACACCGACCTCCATCTGTTCGCGCAGGCCTATCCGGATCGGTTCTTCCAGATGGGCATGGCGGAGCAATTGCTGATGGCCGCCGCGGGCGGGATGGCCAAGGAGGGTTTGGTGCCGTTCGCCACGACGTATGCCGTCTTCGGCACGCGGCGCGCCTACGACTTCATCCATCAGGTGATCGCAGAGGAGAATCTGAACGTCAAGATCTGCTGCGCGCTGCCAGGCCTGACGACCGGCTACGGTCCGAGCCACCAGGCCACCGAAGACATCGCGATGATGCGTGGCATCCCCGGGCTGACGATCGTCGACCCGTGCGACGCGCTCGATCTCGAGCAGGCGGTGCCGCAGATCGCGGAGCACAAGGGGCCCGTCTACATGCGCCTGTCGCGGGGCAACGTTCCGCTCGTGCTTGACGAGTACGACTACACGTTCGAACTCGGTAAGGCCAAGATGGTTCGCCAGGGCAACGATGTGCTCGTCATTGCCAGCGGGTTCATGACGATGCGCGCACTTGAAGTGGCCCAAACGCTACAGGCCGACGGCGTGGATGTTGCGGTGCTGCACTGCCCCACGATCAAGCCGCTCGACGAGGCCGCGATCATCGAAGCGGTCAAGTACAAGAATCGCCTGGTGGTCGTCGCGGAGAACCACTCGGTGATCGGCGGATTGGGAGAGAGCGTCGCGAGCACGCTGCTGCGGCATCGTGTGCAACCGGCAGGTTTCCAACTGGCCGGGCTTCCGGACGCTTATCTCGACGCCGGTGCGCTGCCGACGCTGCACCACCGCTATGGCATCAGCCGCGAGGCTCTGGCACAGCGAATCAAGGGCTGGTTGGGATAAGGCGGGCGGGCGGTTCAGCGATTGAAATTGAGGCGGGCCGTGCGCTCGAATGGCCGGCATCCGCTTGCCCTGAGCGCGGGTTCGCAAGGCTTCGTCCGGGCGTTCAGCGCGATCTCGTCCCAATCGTTGATCTGGAGACTGATCCCGTGCGGGCAGGACTCGCGGCAAGCTTCGCTCGGCCCGGCGGCAACGTAACTGGGCTTTTCTTGGTCCAGCCTTCGATTGCGGGGAAGTGGATCGAGTTGCTCTGTGAGGTCTCGCCCGACCTGGAACGTCTGGCACTCTTGTGGGACCGAAGTACGGGCGTTGATCAACTTCGAACTGCCACCTCCGTCGC